>ERZ779855.2153-NODE-2153-length-11464-cov-2.452099_pt1 | contig 11464 bp, 8 predicted proteins | sample MGYA00511370_ERZ779855 | MGnify/ENA primary metagenome ERZ779855 (study PRJEB29588, sample SAMEA1967319) | human gut metagenome | biome: human gut; feature: human-associated habitat; material: faeces | place: Denmark | collected 2008/2010 ...
CGGACGACTGCGCCGCCGTGGAACGGCTGGGCAAGGAGGTATGGCTGGCCCCCGGCTGGCGGGAGAACATCAAGATCACCACGCGGGAGGACCTGACCATGGCAGAGGCATTCCTGCGGGAGAGGGAGAACAGAGCATGACGGATCTGCGCATTGGATACGGCTATGACGTACACCGGCTGGTATCGGGCCGCGCCCTGGTGCTGGGCGGGGTGACGGTGCCCTTTGAGAAGGGGCTGCTGGGGCACTCCGACGCGGACGTGCTGACCCATGCCGTCATGGACGCCCTTACCGGCAAAGTGCTCTTTTCCCACAACGGCCTCCAGCACCGCCAGGTAGCCAGCACGCAGAAACTCGTGACAGCCATGGTCGTGATGGAACACGGCAGCCTGGACAAAAAAGTGGTCATCCAGCCTTCCGATACCAAGGCGGACCCCACCAAACTGGGATTCCGGGCGGGGGAAGTCTATTCACGCCGCGAACTGCTCAATGCCATGATGATCCGCAGTTTCAACGACGTAGCCCTGGCGCTGGCCCGCGATACGGCGGGTTCCGTTCCCCGTTTCGCCCAGTTGATGAATGCCAAAGCCCGGCAGATGGGCATGTACAACTCACGCTTCGCCAATCCCAACGGCCTCCCGGCAGATCAATATTCCACTGCCATTGACATGGCCCGCTGCGCCTATTACGTGTACCGCAACCCGGAACTGCGCAATATTATCTGCAAACGCCAATATGCCTTTACCCGCGCCAACGGCAGAACGCTTCTGTTGAGAAACACCAACAAGCTGCTCACCCAGAACCCCTGGGTTACCGGGATGAAAACTGGATACACGAACGCCGCCGGACGCTGCCTGGTTTCCTCAGCCGGCGTCAACGGGCGCCATGTCATCGTCGTCGTCCTCGGCTGCCATCCGTCCCGTATCTGGACGGAATCGGAAAACCTGATCAGATGGGCTCTGGGATACGCCGTATAAATGCCCGTCGGCAATTGGTATTTGACTTTCACGGCGTGACCCGCTATCAGTCCTGCCTATGTTACAGGCAGGTATTGTAGGTCTCCCCAACGTCGGCAAATCCACTCTATTCAATGCGGTCACCCGGACGCGCAAGGCCCAGGCGGCCAACTATCCCTTCTGCACCATTGACCCGAACGTGGGTATGGTAACAGTCCCGGATCCCCGCCTGCAGGTTCTTTCCGACATGTCCGGTTCTGAAAAAATCATCCCCACGCTTATTGAATTCGTGGATATTGCCGGCCTGGTCAAGGGCGCCTCGGAAGGCGCCGGCCTGGGCAACCAGTTTCTGGCGAACATTCGTGAAGTGGACGCCATCGTGCAGGTAGTCCGCTGCTTTGACAATGATGATATCATTCATGAACTCGGTTCCGTGAATCCTCTGCGCGACATTGACATCATCAACTCGGAACTCATTCTGGCGGATATCGCCACCATGGAAAAGAGACTCTCTTCCCGCGAACGCAAGGCACGCAGCGGCGACAAGGAAGCCAAGGCCGAAGTGGCCCTCATCACCAAACTCCTGCCCCACCTGAACGAAGGCAATCCCGCCCTCACCCTTGAACCGCAGCTGGACGACGATGAACGCAAGCTGCTCCATTCCTTCCAGCTGCTTTCGGATAAAAAAAGCATTTTCGCCTGCAATGTCAATGAAGACGAACTGGCGGACGCCATCTCCAACCCGGACGCCCATCCCTACGTCTCCCAGGTGAAAAAATACGTAGCGGAACACCACAACGCGGAAGCCATTGTCATCTCTGCCCGGATTGAAGAGGAACTCATCGACGTCTCGGAGGAAGAATCCCGCGAATTTCTGGAATCCCTGGGCGTGCGGGATTCCGGCGTTTCCGACCTCATCCGGGCCGTGTACCACCTTCTGGGCCTGCGCACCTACCTCACCACGGGAATCAAGGAAACGCGGGCCTGGACCATTCCGTCCGGGGCAAAAGCACCTCAGGCGGCCGGCGTTATCCACACGGACTTTGAACGCGGTTTTATCGCCGCAGAGGTAGTGCACTACGACGACCTGGTTTCCTGTGGCGGCAAGGCCGGAGCGAGGGAACACGGCAAGCTGCGCATCGAAGGAAAAGAATATGTCGTCAAAGACGGGGACGTTATCGAATTCCGCTTCAATGTCTAGACGGAAGCGTTACCGGAATTCCATTGACTTTTACTGATATAAGGGGCAGATTGCTCACAACCTTCACATCGCCTCATGACTGATACAGACGTCAAATCCACCCCCCTGGCAGCTAAACACGTTGAACTGGGAGCCAGAATGGTTCCTTTTGCCGGCTGGAATATGCCGGTGCAGTACACCGGCATTCTGGACGAACACAAAGCAGTGCGCGAAACCTGCGGCATCTTTGACATCTCCCACATGGGGCAGTTCACGGTAGCCGGCGATTCTGCCGCGGCCTGGCTGAACTCCATGCTGACCAATGACATCAACAAATTGAATGTAGGGCAGGGGCAATACTCCGTCATGCTCAATGACAGAGCCGGAGTCATTGACGACCTTATCCTGTACCGGATGGAACCGGAAACCTTCTTCGTAGTGGTGAACGCCTCCAAGATTGATGAAGACTTCGCATGGCTTTCCGCCCATCAACCTGCAGGCGTAACCCTGGAAAACCACTCCGACGAATACGTGGGGCTGGCTGTTCAAGGTCCCGAATGCGGAGAAGTATTCTCCCGCGTCATCCCCGGTGTGGAACTTCCCCCCCGCAATGGAATTTCCCGCATCTCGGCGGAAGGGACGGATCTCATTGTCTGCCGCACCGGCTATACCGGGGAAGATGGTTTTGAATTCTTCTGCCCGGCTAAGGAAGGCGTCAAATGGTTTGAAGCCTTTCTTGGAGCAGGAGCCAAACCCTGCGGCCTGGGCGCCCGCGACAGTCTGCGTCTGGAAATGTGCTATCCTCTGAACGGCTCCGACCTCTCTCCGGACAAGACGCCTCTGGAAGCCGGGCTCGGCTTCTTCTGCGCGCTGGATACGGATTTCATCGGTTCCGATATCCTCCGGGAACAAAAAGCCAACGGTCTCAGCCAGCGGCAAGGGAGCCCCTCCCCGCGCCCATTATGCCGTTCACGTCCCCGGCGGAGAAGCCATCGGAGAACTTACCAGCGGCGTGCTCTCTCCTTCGCTGATGAAGGGTATTGCCCTGGCCTACCTGCCTGCCGCCCATGCCAAGGTCGGCACGGAGCTGGAAATTGACGTAAGGGGAAGGAAATTTCCGGCCGTGGTCGTAAAAAAACCCTTTTATAAAAAAGGCTGACACGACGGCGCAAAAATAAACTGACAAACACCTCATTTTACTACACTCTCACTTCAAACAATTACATCTTATGCACGACGTACCAGAAAATCTGCTGTATTCCAAGGATCACGAATGGATTGAAATTGACGGGGACATCGGCACCATCGGCATTTCAGACCATGCCCAGGCCGAACTCTCCGATGTCGTCTTTGTAGACCTTCCCGAAGTAGGCGCCACCGTCGCGGCCGGCGACCCCGTCGCCGTCGTGGAATCTGTCAAAGCCGCCAGCGACGTGTACACCCCCGTTTCAGGAGAAATCCTGGAAGTGAATGAAGAGCTTTCCAATGACCCCTCCCTCATTAACTCCGACCCCTACGGCGCAGGCTGGCTGTACAAAATCCGCCTGGACGTTCCCACGGAAACGGAAGATATGATGAACGCCACGGATTACGAGGAATACTGCTCCTGAACCATTCTTTCCTCCCCCGCCCCGGTGATTCCATCCCGGGGCATTTTGTTTGGCCCGTCCCGCGGCCGGACGCTATTACCAGCCAGAGATACCACATGAATACCCACTCAGATTTTGCCAGCCGGCACATCGGCCCCCAGGGGGAAGAACGCCGGGAAATGCTTGACAGCCTCGGCTACCGGACGCTTGACGAACTCATTGCGGACATCGTCCCCGCAGATATCCGCATGAAGGCCCCGCTGGACCTGCCCGCAGCCAAATCGGAAACGGAAGCCCTGGAGGAACTCCGTTCCATTCTGCGGAAAAACAAGCTCCTGAAAACCTTCATTGGCCAGGGCTATTACGGCACCATCACTCCCTCCGTCATCCTCCGCAATGTACTGGAGAACCCCGGCTGGTACACGGCCTACACCCCTTATCAACCGGAAATCGCCCAGGGACGGCTGGAAATGCTCATGAATTTCCAGACCATGGTCTCTTCCCTGACAGGGCTGCCGGTAGCGAACGCCTCCCTGCTGGATGAAGGCACCGCAGCAGCAGAAGCCGTCACCATGTGCCGGAACGCGCGCCCCAAAGCAAACACCTTCTTTGTGGCGGACACCTGCCATCCCCAGACCATCAGCGTCATCCGTACCCGCGCCGCCTTCCAGGGCGTTAACATCATCGTGGGAGATTGCTCATCCTTTGACCCCGCATCCATCGGTGCGGATCTGGCCGGAGTGCTTGTCCAATATCCGGACACGCTCGGCCGCATCTGCGACTACACGGACTTCTTTTCCCGCGTGCATGCCACGGGCGCGCTCTGCGTCGTGGCGGCGTATCTCATGGCCCTTCCCGTCATCCGGGAACCCGGCGCCTTCGGAGCCGATATCTGCATCGGCAACACGCAGCGCTTCGGCATCCCAATGGGCTTCGGCGGCCCCCATGCCGCCTACATGTCCTGCACGGACGCTCTCAAACGCCGCATGCCCGGCCGCCTTATCGGCATGTCCATAGATACCCTGGGCCGCCCGGCCTACCGCCTGGCCCTGCAAACGAGGGAACAGCATATTCGCCGCGACAAGGCGACCTCCAACATCTGCACCGCCCAGGTGCTCCTGGCCGTGCTTGCCGCCTTTTACGCCGTATACCACGGACAGGAAGGCCTCAAACGCATCGGCACGGAAATCCACTTGAAAACCAAAAGCCTGTACAAGGCGCTCACGGAAGCCGGCATCGCCATTAAAAACAAAAACTTCTTTGACACCCTGCTGCTGTCCGTTCCCGGACAAGCGGACGCCATGGTGCAAAAAGCCCTGGAAGCCGGGTACAACATCCGCAGGGTGGATGCCGACCACGCAGCCATCTCTCTGGATGAAACCGCAACCTGTGCGGATATAGCGGCACTGGCCTCCGCCCTTGCAGGTGCGGAAACATCCGCTGCCTGCGATTGCGACGCTCCTGCCTGGGATCCCGTCCACACGCGCCAGACGCCTTTCTGCACGGAAAAGGCTTTCAACTCCTACCATTCCGAAACGGAAATGATGCGCTACATCCGCCGCCTGGAATCCCGGGACCTGGCTCTAAATGAAGCCATGATCCCTCTGGGCTCCTGCACGATGAAGCTGAACGCCGCCTCTGAAATGATTCCCATCACGTGGCCGGAAGCCAACTCCCTGCATCCCTTTGTTCCGGCGGACCAGTCGGAAGGCATCCGGGAAATGCTCTCCGTCCTGTCCGACCGTCTGGCGAAAATCACCGGCTTTGCCGCCGTATCCCTCCAGCCCAACGCCGGCGCCGCAGGGGAATATGCCGGGCTACTGGCCATCCGCCGCTACCAGAAGCACGCCGGAGAAGGCCACCGCAATGTCTGCCTCATTCCCACCTCCGCCCACGGAACAAATCCCGCATCCTCCGCCATGGCCGGCCTCAAGGTGGTGCCCGTCAAATGCGACGAAAGAGGCAACATCGACATGGCAGACCTGAAATCCCAGGCGGAAGCCCATAAGGACAATCTCTCCTGCATCATGGTCACGTACCCCTCCACGCACGGGGTATATGAACAGACAATCAAGGAACTCTGCGACATCGTCCATGCCAATGGCGGCCAGGTGTACATGGACGGCGCCAACATGAATGCCCAGGTAGGTCTGACTTGCCCCGGCTGCATTGGCGCGGACGTCTGCCACCTGAACCTGCATAAAACCTTTGCCATGCCGCACGGCGGCGGCGGTCCCGGCATCGGGCCCATCGGCGTAGCGGAACACCTCGTACCCTTCCTGCCCGGGCACCTCACGCTGGGCCATGAAGAAGGGGCCGTAGCGTCTGCGGCGTGGGGAAGCGCCTCCATCGCCGCCATCTGCTGGATGTACCTCTCCATGATGGGGCCGGACGGCCTCAGGGAAGCCACGGAAATGGCCATCCTTAACGCCAACTACATTGCCAAGAAACTCGGACATCTCTTCCCGGTTCTCTACTCCGGCAACAAGGGGCTGGTGGCGCATGAATGCATTCTGGATCCGCGCCAGCTCACTCATGACGCCGGCCTCACGGTGGATGACATTGCCAAAAGGCTCATGGACTACGGCTTCCACGGCCCCACCATGTCCTTCCCCGTTCCGGGCACCCTGATGGTGGAGCCGACGGAATCGGAACCCAAAAAAGAACTGGACCGCTTCATTGAAGCCATGGAACGCATTCATGCGGAAATCACGGCCATTATCAACGGTACGGCAGACAAGGAAGACAACGTCCTGAAAAACTCGCCCCATACCGCAGAAATGGTCTCCGCCGACGAATGGCGGCACCCCTACTCCCGCAGTGAAGCGGCTTATCCGGTCTCCGGTCTCCTTATTCACAAATTCTGGCCGTATGTAGGCCGGGTGGATAATGTGTACGGAGACCGCAATCTGGTCTGCACCTGCGACACGGTGGAGGAATTCTCCAAGGCCGTAGAGTTATAAAAATCTCATCCTTCCTTTCAAAAAGGCTGTTCCATTCATTTGGAGCAGCCTTTTTCTTATGTTCAAGAATCGGATTTCCAATCCGAAAGAGCAAACATATCCAGAAAACAATTAAGCCCAAAAACAATATGGGTTGAAAAAGAAAAAAGGAACATTTCTCCCACCCCGCTTTTCCTCCCCTTTCATTTTGATGACCCATTTGTTCTCAAAATAGAGTGTTGACTTCGGATTGGAAATCCGTTGAGCTACGTCTCAGATGAGCTTTTTCTCTGCCCTTACTGTTCCTGGCCTTCAACAGCATCTTTCTTTTTCCAGGGAAGATTCCGCTATCCTCAAAGGGTATGGAATTCTCTTCATGATCTTTCATCATGTCTTCGGCTTATACGCTCTACCCGCAGGTGTGGATACGGCATGGATTGCTCCCCAGCTTACCAAAGCCGCTCCCATCTTTAAAATTTGCGTGCCCATTTTTATTTTCATCACGGGGTACGCTATGGGATGGAAAACAAATTCATCCCCAACCTTCGGTTCCCTCATTAAAACAGGCTTTTCCCATTACTTTAAATTCTGGAAAATTTATTTCTTATGCCTCCTTCTGGCTATTCTGGTTTCCTGGGCATTCCCCTTGCCCATTTTGCCATCCGTTGCCGACATGGGTTGGAAAAATGGCCTGCTTGTCGTAACAGGATTGAGGCCCTGTTATCCCGACTGGTGGTACATGGCTCTTTTCGCGGCAGCCACCATGGCCCTTTATCCAATCTGTGCGTGGATCACGCATCACATTGCGCCTGTCCCGTCCATGGCAGCTCTGCTGGGAGTGTCCCTTTTATTTCAAAGTACGGCCCACATTCCCAGCCTGCCGGGAATCGCCTATTCCTTCCCTCCTTTCCTGCCCTGCTTCATTCTCGGCTACATGTGCGCCTTTCTGGCTTCACGCCTCTCTGCTCTTTCAATTTCCCAAAGCTTGGGAGCAATCCTGTTGCTGGCTCTTGAAATACTATCCATCCATCTCTTCAGTTTTTCAAAAGCCAAAACCCTGACGGTTATCTTTCTCTCCACCCTCTGGTGTCTGCCTTGGATAACCCGGAAACTCCGCCTCACACCGCTCTTGACGCTGCTGGGAACTTATTCCGCACTTATGTGGCTGAATCACAGATTCATTTTCGGCTACCACTTCAGCTGGGACCTCTATGGAACCCAAAGCATCAGCGTAGTATTCATCGTGACGCTGGTCTCCTCCCTTCTGCTGGCCATGGCCATGCAAAAACTTTTTAACCGGATGATTCCCTCAAATCCGCAAACGCAGTCAAAAACTTTGTAGCAACTTTACAAGGTCCGGATTCCAACACCTCTTAATTCCAAGGGGGATCTCCGTACTTATTTTCTCCAATCCGGCTTTCCCCATGGGATAAATACCACAACAGCAGCCACCCTATGAAGGGAACGGCCAGAAAAACCAGGAAAAAGCCGCTCCTCCCGACATCATGCAGACGCCGGACCATGGTAGCCGCCAGCGGAATAGACAGCACGGCGAGCACCACGTACAGCAGAGGGGAAACCAGCTCAACCCACGGAACCAGGGACGGGAAAAAACCGCATTCCGCAAAAGAGGGGACTCCCGCCACGGCCAGCCACGCAACCCCCACTCTGGAAAAAACCTCGTGCAGCTCCCCTTTCCCGGCACGGCCCTCAAAACGGCACCATGCCTTGATGACGCATATCCAGTACTTCTTCCTGCTCCAGCCGGAGTCGGCGCCTCCAGGCTCTGAACCGGGATCCGGCAGAACGGAGGGCTCCCCATCATCATCCATAACAGTCATGGAGGGGATAAAAGAGGCCAGAGGCCTCCAGTCTCCGCCGGGAACCTTCCGGACCAAAGTCCGGTTGGACAGGCGGCCGAGGTTACGGGCCCGCAGCAAAAGCACCAGGTCAACCGGGCCTTTGGAAGAACCGTCAATTGCCTGATACTCGTACAGATCGCTCATGGGGACGCTTACCTGGATTCCTTCCCGTGGCTGAAGGCGGAGGCGGGAATCTCCTTCTTGGACAAACCGGGACCTTCCCACTTCAAAACCAGTTTGGAGGCAGTACCGGAGTTCCCCACATAGCCAATGCGGATGGGATGAAGTCCAGCTTTCAAATAAACGGGATTCTTCCGGTCACCCAGATCGGAGGAGACCTCGGCCCCCGGCTCATAAGTTTTGTCCGCGTCAATCAATTCCATGCCGTGCAGACGGACAAAAGCCTTGCTGCCCTTATTTTCATCCGTGGTCAGATAAAACGTATATGCTCCGTCCTCTGGAATCTTCACATATCCCGTCAGCTCCACACCGCGCTTGTCCGAACCGTTCATTTTCACGGATGGGGAAGGCGTCACGCCATGGGCGGAAGCAGGCTTCTTCCACTGGCGGAAATCCGGTACCCAGGGAAAATCCCCCTCATACAAGGCCCATCGCAACCCGGGAGAAACGGTTCCCTTCACATCCACGGCAGGCACCAGCGCAGAATCAAACACTGTTTTGGAAGGAAGGGAAGCCCGGCGATTGGACAAAGCGGCGGCTTGCATGCGGGCCTGAAGTTCCGGCTTGGAGGATGCGAGATCTTTGCTTTCCTGCGGATCATTCAAAGTATCAAAAATCATGAAATCCTTGTCCGCATCCTTCACCCCCATGCGCAAGCCTTTCAATCCATCCACAAAAACAATCTGCTGCTGGCCTCGCTGCGCTCCCTTGTGTTCGCCCAGGAAATCCTTATACTCCGGCGTTTTGCCGGCGAAATTATATTCGGCATAAACAATGCCGGGCTTCTGCTGGTCCGCATGACCGGTCAGCGTCGGCAGCAGGGAAACGCCGTCACTGCGGGCTGGAACCGGCACCCCGGCGACATCCGCCAGCGTAGCCAGCCAGTCATGGAACTGTCCAGGATGCAGGCTGATCTGCCCTTTGGGAATGCGGGCGGGCCAGCGTACCAGCGTAGGCACGCGCATGCCTCCTTCCCAGCAATCGCGCTTAATACCGTCCATCATGCCATAACTCTTGAAAAACTGCGGATTTTGCGCTCCGTGCCAGTGCCTGGAGTCGGCGCCACCCTCATTGTGGGGGCCATTGTCGGACGAGAAAACGATCATCGTATTATCGTCAATCTTCAAATCTTTCAGCAGACGGATCAAATCAGCCACGGCATCGTCCACGCGGCGGATCATGGTGGAATGACGTTTGGCCACATCATTCGGGAAACGGGAATTGTCCGGATGAATATAGGTATCCTTATTCTTTTCCGCCTTGGCGTCAAAAGCCGTATTCACGGATTCCGTGCCTTCCTTCTTTACCCATTGCAGGCCTCCTTTCAATCCGCCGCCGGAAGGATAGGGAACCCCCGGAACCACCAGATTGCCGTGGGGCGCCGGAAAAGCCAGGTACAGGAAAAACGGCTTTCCGGTCTTGCGGGCGAACTTGCGCTGGTCCACAATCCACTGCTTGGCGCGGGCGGCAAATAAATCCGTGGAATAAGCCGTCTGGGGCACCTGGTCCTTGATATTTTTCCACTCGGGATTGGAAGCGTAACCGTTGTATTCGAAAACGTCACGGGATTCGGAAGGATAGTGAAAATGCCCTGCCAAATGGTCCAGGATACCGTAAAAATAATTGAATCCCCGCTGATGGGGGCCGGCGGTCATGGGCACATGGCTCTGGCCTCCGCCGCCTACACCCCATTTGCCAATGGCGGCAGTATCATACCCGGCATCACGCATCACGGTACCCAGCGTATGGGAATCTTCAATAGGCTGGTCGAAACGGTTGTTTCTCACCACGCGGGAATTCCCCTGGTGCACCCCCAGCAGCAGGGAGGCGCGCGCCGGAGCGCAAACCGGAGCGGCGGAATAATGACGGCGCAGCTGAATCCCCTCCCGAGCCAGAGCGGACAGGGCAGGAGTCTTGAACTCGTTCTTTCTCTCCACCGTCCGGCCATTCAGCTTCTGCTGGCTCCAGTTGGAATCCAGATCACCCCAGCCCATGTCGTCCACCAGAATGAAAATAACATTGGGTTTTGAAGTTTTGACAGACCGGGCAGCCGGCTTCGTTGCCTGCCCGGAAGCACCCATGCACGGAACCAGGGAAGTCAGAAGAACGGATAGTAAAGATACCAGCTTCATGATTCAAAGAAAATAGACTCTAAAAAAGACGTTAAAATAAAGCGTTATCTTACATGAATTTTCTCATCCCTCAAGAAAATTACGAGGAAAGGGCACAGAGGATTGAATCGCCAGTATTATCGGCAAAAAACATCAGGGAACCAGCCTTCACAGCCGGAACAACTACAACCCGCCATACTGCACCAATGAGCGGCTTTTCTGGCTGAAGCCAGGAATGGGAGAAAATTCCTCCTGCATTCCCGGCGCCCCGGTCACCAGCCCCGCCCGGCCATGCTTTATCCTGAATAAAACGGCAATCCCCCCGCCGGGCAGAAAATACAGAAACCGGCGGAAACAGCAATCATGAACCGGAACGTTCCAAAATGTCCGCGCCAATTCCGGAACAGCGTTAATAACCCTGTCCGGAATAGCGAAGGCATCAGAAACGCTTCTTCCTGTCGTCCCTGCGGGAACGTTCGCCCCAGCGTTCGCCGCGGTCACTGCGGAAGCCCCCGCGGTTTCCCCTGAATCCGCTCCGGTCACTGCGGTCCCGCTCTCCGCGGTAACTGTTGCGGAATCCTCCATTGCGGCGGGAAGAGCGCGGAGTTCCGGAATATTCCGGAGCCCCCTTGTCTTCACGGACAT
>ERZ779855.2162-NODE-2162-length-11426-cov-2.553074_pt1 | contig 11426 bp, 9 predicted proteins | sample MGYA00511370_ERZ779855 | MGnify/ENA primary metagenome ERZ779855 (study PRJEB29588, sample SAMEA1967319) | human gut metagenome | biome: human gut; feature: human-associated habitat; material: faeces | place: Denmark | collected 2008/2010 ...
ATGTGACCAAGATGCTCGGCGGCAAGGCCGACGTCGTCCGCTTTGTGCGCTTTGAGCGCGGCGAGGGTCTTGAGAAGCGTCAGGACAACCTCGCGGCGGACATCGCGGCTGAGCAGGCCAAGATGAAGAAGTAATTTCTTCCCACACAGGGGCATGCGCAAGCATTGCCCCTTTTTTGAAGCAATTTGAACGTTTAGGGCAGGAGAGGAGAAACTTATGGCAAAGTATAAGCGCGTTCTCATCAAGCTCAGCGGCGCTGGGCGATCATGGCCGCCTGTTTGATTTTGAGCAGATTGACCGCGTGGCCGACGTCATTCGCCAACTGCACGAGACGGGCGCGGAAATCGCTATCGTAATCGGCGCGGGCAACATCTGGCGCGGCCGTCAGGGCCCGGCGGCGAAGATGACCGCCGTCAATGCGGATCACATGGGCATGCTCGGCACGGCCATCAATTCCATCGCAATGCAGGACGCCGTAGAGCGTCAGGGCATTGCCAGCCGAGTGATGAGCGCGGTGGAAATGACGCGCTTCTGCGAGCCGTATACCTATCGCCGGGCTGTGCGTCATCTGGAAAAGGGACGTGTGGTCATCTTTGCCTGCGGCACGGGCAATCCGTTCTTTTCCACCGATACAGCCGCCGCGCTGAGAGCTGCTGAAATCGATGCCGATGCGATTCTGAAGGCTACCATGGTGGATGGTGTTTATGACAAAGACCCTAAGAAGTACCCCGATGCCAAGAGGTACAGCACCGTCAGCTTTTCGCAGGTGCTGGCGCAGAATCTTAATGTGATGGATATGACAGCAGCGTCTCTCTGCCGCGAAAGCAAAATTCCGATCGTAGTATTTGATCTTTCTGATCCCGAGAATATTTGCCGTGCGCTGTGCGGCTATGATATTGGAACAATTGTGAAGGAGGCATAAAATAATGAACCCCGAACTAAAACTGCATGAAGAGAAAATGACAAAAACTATTTCCGTCCTGCGTGAGGAACTGGCTGCCATCCGTGCCGGCCGCGCCAACCCTGCCGTGCTGGATAAGCTGGAGGTGGATTACTATGGCGTGCCCACCCGCGTTAACCAGCTGGCCGCGGTATCTGTTTCGGAGGCTCGTACACTGGTCATCCAGCCATACGATAAGTCTACCCTTAAATCCATCGAGAAGGCCATTCAGGCTTCTGATATTGGTATCAATCCCAATAACGATGGTACTGTCCTACGCCTTTTGTTCCCACCTCTCACCGAAGAGCGCAGAAAAGATTTAGCGAAAGGCATCGCCAAGATGGGTGAAGAATCCAAGGTTGCGATCCGCTCCATCCGCCGTGATGCCAACGATAAACTGAAAGCGATGAAGAAAGCCAGCGAGATCACAGAGGATGACCTGAAAAACCTGGAGAATGATTGTCAAAAGATTACTGACAAGTACATCGCAGAGATCGATAAGATTACCGCCGAAAAAGAAAAAGAGATCATGTCCGTTTAAGTGGAACCTACGGCCATCCACAAAAATCGTCAGCCTCACCGGCCGTTCCCGGTTGGTGGGGCTGATTTTGAATTTTGGTTTTTGAGCACAGGAGGGAGATTAGCAATGGAATATATGCCTAAGGATAAAACTGCTGTACCGCCCCCGACAGAATACCTCCCTCAGCACATCGGCATTATTATGGATGGCAATGGCCGATGGGCCAAGGCACGCGGACTGGCTCGTGAATATGGACACCGCCGTGGCAGCGAGGTCTTTATGGACATTGCCCGCTACTGCAAAAAGATTGGTATTCGTTACTTGACGGTATATGCCTTTTCCACGGAAAACTGGAAGCGACCGGCGCACGAAGTAGCAGTCATCATGCAAATGCTGCAGCACTACCTTGATGACAGTGAGCAGTATATCAAAGAAGAAATCCGTCTGCGTATCATCGGTGACCGCGCCCGCCTAAGTGAAAGACTGCAAAAGGCCATTGATAAGGCGGAAAAGGCCAGTGAGCATTTTACCGATCTTACGGTCAATCTAGCTGTTAATTACGGCGGCAGGGAAGAGCTACTGCATGCCGCACACATGATAGCGCAGGACTGCAGTACAGGAAAGAAAAACGCCACCCAGCTCGAATTTCCGGATTTGGAGCAATACTTGTATACTATCGGGCAACCGGATCCGGATCTTATCATCCGGCCTAGTGGGGAAAAACGCCTTTCTAATTTTATGCTATGGCAGAGTGCCTATGCTGAATTTGTGTTTATGGATGTACTGTGGCCAGATTTTACCCAGCAGCACCTGAATGAAGCCTTGTGGGAATATGTCGGGCGGGACCGCCGCTTTGGAGGAATCAAATGAAAACACGGATCATTTCCGCGCTGGTTGGCCTTATCGTTTTAGGTGTCGCCATTGCGTTTTATGATACAATCATCTTTAATCTGTTTATTACAGCACTGGCGGTTATCGGCATCTATGAAGGCCATCATGCCGCCAGCTTAACAAAAAAACACTGGCGTGTTACGCTTTACAGTATGTTGTTTGCTGTTCTTATTCTGCTTATTCCGCATGGCAGAAGCTACATCATGCCAGCCGTATATGCATTGGTCGTACTGGTATTTGCATATATTTTGGAACACCATAAGGTGTTCACCATCCGAGAAGGTGCTTACGCCCTTTTAATGGGAGTTGGTTTGCCGGTCGTATTTGGTTTGATTCTTCAGTTCCGGGATCAGTTTGGCAATGAACAGGGGATTTTATATCTTGCTTTCCTGCTTGGCTGTGCCTGGTGGAGTGATATCGGTGGCTATTTTACCGGTATGCTGTGTGGAAAGCATAAGCTCTGCCCGGAGATCAGTCCCAAAAAGACAGTGGAGGGACTCATTGGTGGTTTGGTCTTTGCCATTCTGGGCAATATAGGTATCATGGCGCTTATCAACTGGCTGGCTGCGCAGGGGATTGGCTATCTTATCAATCCGCTTACTCTTCATTTTGGTCATATCTGCTTGCTTACCCCGCTGCTGGCACTGCTTAGTGTTGTGGGGGATCTTTCGTTCTCCATTATCAAGCGTACATACGGTATTAAAGACTATGGTAACCTAATGCCGGGCCACGGCGGTGTGCTGGATCGCTTTGACAGCGTACTGTTCATCACCCCGGCGGTATATTTCATCGCCATTTACTGGCCCATTGCTTTTTAATCTTAGGAGGCACATTTGAAAACCGTTATTCTCACCATTTTGGTCTTTGGCGTTATCATCATGCTGCACGAAAGCGGCCATTTTCTCTTTGCCAAGCTCTTTCATGTAAAAGTGGAGGAGTTTTCCTTTGGTATGGGGCCGAAGCTGTGGAGCCGCATTAAACGCGGTACACAGTATACCATTCGGGCGTTTCCCATCGGCGGCTATGTGGCCATGGAAGGAGAGGATGACGCTGGAAGCGGTGCAGTTGTCCGTGAGAAAATTGTTTCCGCGGCAGAGGGCAGCCCACTGTATGAAAAACCAGCCTGGCAGCGGTTTATTATTATGGCTGCAGGCGCCGTCATGAATGTGATCCTTGGTTTTATCATTCTCATCGTTGTCACCGCCATGACCGGACTCATCGGCACCACAACGGTAGCAGTATTTGATGAGGATTCCGTTTCTGCCAATTATCTGCAGGCCGGTGATGAGATCATCAAGGTAAATGGTTACAACACCCGATTTTATGGCGATGCTACCTTTCAAATGCTTCGTGACCAGGATGGCACAATTGATTTTACCCTGATCCGTGACGGCGAGGTGATGGAGGTCACCGTTCCATTTAGAACCGAGGAGCTCTCCGATGGCATTACAGGGATGCACATGGACTTCAAATTCCTTGGCGAACCGGTGAATTTCAGCAATACCATCACCTATGCATGGCACTGGACCTTCTCCCTCGTTAAGCAGGTGTGGTATTCTGTCATTGATGTCTTTACTGGCCGATATGGCTTGCAGGCAATCAGCGGTCCAGTGGGCACTGCGACGATTATCTCACAGGCATCTTCGCAGGGGCTTCGTTCTTTCCTGCTGCTTGTGGCCTATATCACCATCAATGTTGGTGTATTTAATTTGCTGCCTCTGCCGGCATTGGATGGAGGACGCATCCTGTTCGTTCTTATTGAAATGATCCTCCGCCGGCCTGTACCCCCGAAGTTTGAAGCATGGGTACACCGTATTGGCATCATTCTGCTGTTGGGACTTATTGCTATTGTTACCTTCAGCGATGTAATAAAGCTCATTCATTAAAGCAGGGGAGGGAAGCAACCATGCAGCGCAGAACAACAAATACAGTCCATGTTGGTGATATAGCGATCGGTTCTGGCCATCCCATAGCGGTGCAGTCTATGCTGTGTGCCGCTCCCTCAGATGTCGCAGCCAATGTTGCTCAAGCTCTGGCATTAAAAGAGGCTGGCTGTGATATCGTACGCCTGGCCATTCCCACTATGGATGATATTCGGTTGATCTCCGCCATCAAAAATGAAGTGGATATCCCACTGGTTGCCGATATTCAGTTCGATTATCGGCTGGCAATTGCAGCTGTTGAAGCTGGCATTGATAAAGTTCGAATCAATCCAGGCAACATTGGTGGGTGTGATCAAATTCACGCCGTAGTGGAAGCCTGCCGTGATCGACATATCCCCATTAGGATTGGTGTTAACAGCGGATCGCTGGAAAAGGATATTCTGCAAAAATACGGCCGTCCCACAGCGGAAGCTCTGGTGGAATCGGCACTGCGGCATATTCAGCTGCTGGAGGACGAGCATTTTACCGATTATCTTGTTGCCATTAAGTCCAGCGATACCATTACAACGGTGGAAGCGAACAGGCTGCTGGCGCAAAAGGTGGACTGCCCGCTGCACCTAGGTGTGACAGAAGCCGGCACCGAACGCATGGGGATTATCAAATCCAGTGCCGGCCTTGGGGCGCTGCTATGTGAAGGCATCGGTGATACGATTCGTGTATCGCTTACCGCCGACCCTGTACGGGAGGTATATGCCGCCAGGGATCTTTTGGCTGCGCTTGGTTTTGAACGCAGCCGGGTTCAATTTGTATCCTGCCCCACCTGCGGCCGCTGTCGGGTCGATTTGTTCCGAATAGCAGAGGAAGTAGAGCGGGCTCTTGCTACGGTGCATAAAGATATTAAAGTTGCTGTAATGGGCTGTGCGGTCAATGGCCCTGGTGAAGCCGCTGATGCTGATATCGGCATTGCTGGCGGCAATGGGGAGTTTTTGTTTTTTGCAAAGGGTAAACCGCTGTATAAGGTTTCACCCGAGCAAGTAATAAATACTCTACTGGATGAAGTTGAAAAGCTGTAAAGGAGAATAGCTTTGCAGAGATTTGAAGATGTATTCGGTAAATACATAGAAAAAAACTGCTATAACGCCCCACTGCGGGAAAGCGAAGTGGTAGGGTTACAAATTGCCACAGAGGACAATGCCATTCGCGTTGCCCTTTCTTCTCCATGTATTATTCCATATTCCGCAATTGCCGAAGCTCAGCGCATTCTTTCCATGAATCTCAGCGCTCGTTCAGTTGCCATTTCTGCTCGGTATCCATCTGAGTTACTTGGTCCCGAAGCATTTTCCCTCGTGATAGACTATCTAAAGGCTGCTAATGTTCCCGTCAATGGCTTTTTCCGTCGAGCAGAGATCGCATATGATAATGGGAATTTTATGGTTAAACTTCCGGAGCAGACTGTAACATTCCTGGAGCCACTTGCTTTGCCAGGGAAAATTGCCGCACAAGCAGAAGCGTTATTTGGTATACGGCCGCAGGTTAGTTTTATTCCCGTTCCGGATTACGAGCTGAAACCCATAGATCCGAGACCAACTGTAGTAGATGACTATATCCCGGAGACTCCTCCCATTCCGGAAGAGGCACCTCCGTGGGAAGATGCTACTCCTTTGTCGAAGCCGCTACAGGAAGAGAGCGCTTTTGCTCCTGCAGCGCCAAAGACATCTCCCAAACCCCATACCCCTAAGCGAGAAAAAGCGGATACCCCTTATGAGGAAAGCAGCAAAAAGCCTGTAGGCAATTACCGTCTAATTAAAGGCTGCCCCATGCCCATTTCCGGTTTGGCACTGGATACCGGTTCAGCGGTTATTTGGGGTGATGTTTTTTCTACGGAAAGCCGCATCACTCGGGATAATAACCACTTCATCATGAGTATCGCGATCACCGATTATACCGGCTCCATCAATCTCAAAATATTCGATGAGATTGGCAATAAGGCCAAGTTGGAAGCCATCAGTGTCGGTGACACGATTCTGATCCAAGGCGATATTTCCTACGATAAATATGACCGCGATATGGTCATGCGTCCTCGCAATATCAACACTGTCAAGAAGAACATTATCACCGATGACGCCCCAGTAAAGCGTGTAGAGCTGCATCTGCACACCACCATGTCAGCCATGGATGCCGTAACCCCGGCAGAACAGTTGGTATACCGTGCCCATGAATGGGGGCATCCGGCCATCGCCATTACCGACCACGGCGTGGTGCAGGCCTTCCCAGAGGTCATGAACGCTGTTGATAAGATTCGGAAGGATGATCCTGAGTTTAAGGCGATTTATGGCGTCGAAGGCTATTTCATCAATGACATGCTGCCCGCCGTAAAGGGCCAAACAGACGCAGTAATCGATGGTCGATATATTGTATTCGATCTGGAAACCACTGGTCTCTCTAACGCCAGTGAGCGCATCATCGAAATTGGTGCGGTTAAGGTAGAAAACGGCCAGATCATCGACTCATTTGATACCTTTGTCGACCCCGAAAAAGCCATTTCACCCGAAATTACCCGACTTACCAGTATCACCAATGAGATGGTGGCCAGTGCCCCCACCGAAAGCGAAGCGCTAGAACAGTTTTTCCATTTCTGTGATGGCTGTGATATCTTTGTCGCCCACAATGCAGATTTCGATATGGGCTTTTTGCGGACAGCCATCCGTCGCTGTGGCAGGGAAGAGGACCCGGTGCAGATAGACACCCTGGTGATGGGCCGTGCCATGTATCCGGAACTGAGAAAACACAAGTTGGATACCCTAGCGGAGCATATGGGTGTGGAACAGAAGCACCATCATCGTGCCGATGACGATGCCCGCGTACTTGCCGAGATCTTCCTCAAGATGCTGGACGAACTGGTTGCGGAAAAGAAGATTACTATGGTGTCGGAGATTAATCACTCCATTGGCCAGCAGAACAACACCAAAACTCATCCCTACCATATTGTTCTGCTAGTGCAAAATCAAGTTGGCCTTAAAAACCTCTACAAGATAATCTCCGCCTCTCATTTGGAATACTTCCATAAAAAGCCTCGAATTCCTAAGAGTCTGCTAGTAAAATACCGGGAGGGACTGTTGGTTGGCTCCGCCTGTGAAGCCGGCGAACTCTATAAAGCAATCCGGGAAGGGAAGAAATGGGCTGAGCTTTGCGATATCGCTTCTTTTTACGATTATTTGGAGATCCAGCCCCTAGGTAATAATATGTTCATGGTACGGGATGGAGAGGTCCGCAGTGAAAAGGACATTCAGAACTTCAATATCACTGTACTTAAACTCGGCAAACAGCTTGGTATTCCGGTCGTTGCCACCGGTGATGTTCACTTTATGGAACAGAAAGATGCTCGCTTTCGGGAAATCCTGATGGCTGGGATGGGCTTTAAGGATGCGGATAATCAGGCACCACTCTTCTTCCGTACAACTGATCAGATGCTGAAGGAATTTGATTATCTGCCAGATGAGACCGCGCGGGAAATCGTTATTGATAACCCCCGCAAAATTGCCGAAAGCGTGGAATATGTTCGTCCAATTCCAAAAGGCACATTCCCGCCCAGCATTCCAGGCTCGGAAGAGGATCTGATTCGCATTACCACTACCCGCGCCAAGGAAATGTACGGCGACCCCCTGCCAGAGATTGTGGAGAAGCGCCTGAATCGCGAGTTGGATTCTATTACTAAACACGGCTTTGCAGTGCTGTATATGATCGCCCAAAAGCTTATTTACCGTTCCAATGAGGAAGGCTATCAGGTCGGTTCCCGTGGATCGGTCGGTTCCTCATTTGTAGCTACTATGGCAGGCATTTCGGAGGTCAACCCGCTGGCGCCGCATTATCTTTGCCGTAAGTGCAAGCACAGCGAATTTATCACTGATGGCAGCTATGGTTCCGGATTTGACCTTCCCCATAAAAAATGTCCGAACTGCGGGATAGAGATGTACCAGGATGGTCACGAGATCCCATTTGAGACTTTCCTGGGCTTTGATGGCGATAAAGAACCGGATATCGATCTTAACTTTGCCAATGAATATCAGTCCCGTGCCCACCGGTATACCGAAGAACTATTTGGCCGTGACCATGTGTTCAAAGCAGGTACTATTAGTACCGTTAAGGATAAGACCGCTTTTGGCTATGTTAAGCATTTCCTGGAGGAGCGCGGCCAAACTGTCACCAATGCCGAAGAAAATCGACTGATCCAAGGCTGCACCGGTGTCAAGCGCACCACTGGCCAACATCCCGGTGGCATGGTCGTTATTCCCAATGACTATGAGGTCTACGATTTCTGTCCAGTGCAGCACCCGGCCGATGATCCAAACTCCGATATCATCACCACCCATTTTGATTTCCACTCACTCCATGATACTATCCTCAAGCTGGATGAACTGGGGCATGTTGTACCAACACTATACAAGCATTTGGAGGATTATACGGGGCTTAAAATCAATGATACCCCTACCAATGATCCGGCAGTTTATACGCTGTTCACATCCTGTGAAGCGCTTGGAATCACACTGGATGATATCGGCATTGCCAATGGCACACTGGCTCTGCCGGAAATGGGTACTGGGTTTGTACGCGGAATGCTGCTGGAAGCAAAGCCGAAAACTTTCTCTGATCTGTTGCAAATCTCCGGGCTTTCCCACGGCACCGCTGTTTGGTTGGGCAATGCACAAGACCTGATTCGTAACGGTACATGTACTATTTCCGAGGTAATCGGTACTCGTGATAGCATAATGACATACCTGCTGCACCATGGGATGGAACCCAAGCTTGCCTTTAAGATCATGGAGATCACCCGTAAAGGTAAAGCTCCTAAATTGCTTACCGATGAGATGAAGCAGGATATGTTGGCTCACGATGTACCTCCGTGGTATATTGATAGTTGTCTCAAAATCCAGTATATGTTCCCGAAGGCGCACGCCGCAGCCTATGTTATCGCTGCCGTCCGTTTGGGATGGTTCAAGGTCTACCGCCCGCGGGAATTCTATGCTGTATATTTCACCTCACGCGGAGATGACTTCGACGCCAATACAGCTATCCTTGGGCCCGCAGCTGTAAAGCAAAAGATCTTGTCGCTCACAGCTAAGGGGAATGATATCTCCCAGAAGGAGAGCGACCAGTTGGAAACACTGCAGGTAACTTATGAGATGCTTTTGCGTGGAATTGAGCTGCTTCCCGTGGATTTGTATCAATCTGATGCAACATTATATCGTCTAGAAGGGGATAAACTGCGCTTACCATTTACAGCGTTAAAAGGATTGGGCGCAGCCGCTGCCACCTCCTTGGCGGAAGCCGGGAAGAAAGGTACTTACCTTTCCATCGATGACTTGACAACCCGTGCCGGCGTCAGTAAAACGGTCATCGATCTGCTCCGAGAGCATGGTTCACTGACTTCCTTGCCGGAAAGCAGTCAAATCAGCTTTTTCGGGTAAATTGCCTTCAAAATGTTTCATGAAACATTTCTATAAAGAATAAGACCTGAGGTTTCAAAAACCTCAGGCTTTTCTTTTCCCGGATATTTTGTCCAGCCACCGCATATAGTGTAGCAAGATCTCACCATTTTATAAAAAAAGGGGGACAAAAAATGGAACGCATGAAAGACATGAGCCCTACTGCAATGAGTGCTCCTCACACCCTCGTAATTGAAGATCGAAAGCGGCTTTCTGTCAGCGGCGTGACTGATGTAGAGAGCTTTGATGAAGAAACCGTAGCCTTAGCCACCGAACTGGGCGAACTCATTATCCACGGTTATGACCTGCACATCAACCGCATCGATGTGGAAAGCGGCGATCTTTCTTTGGAAGGAGAGATCATCAGCCTAACTTATACCGATAACCAACCGCAATCCAGCGGCTTTTTCGGCCGTCTGTTCCGCTAAAGGGGGCATGTTCCGGCGTGACACTGATATCCGCAGTTCCTCCTGTTATACAGTTTTTGCAGTCGCTGCTGCTTGGTACCTTGCTCAGTTTACTTTATGATGCATTCTACACTATTCGCGGATTATTTCCCGCGCAAGCACAACCCCATGTTATCCTTGATATTCTCTATTTTCTTCTGTTTGGAGTCTTGCTATTCAACTATCTACTCATGGAATCGGCCGGCCGCTTGCGTTACTTCATCATCCTTGGTGTTATTATCGGCTGGTTGCTGTACCACAATACAGTCAGCCGGTTGGTAATCCGTTTTTTCAACTGGCTACTGCTGATGGTCCACCGTGTTTTTTCTTTTTTATTGAGTCCGATCATCACTTTGGCCCAGCGGCTTTTTCATTCCATATCCACTGTCTGTAAAAAAACCACTATCAAGAGGAAAACACCTAAAAACAGCTTGAAAAAGCCCCGGTGGCTGTTGTATAATAAAGTATCCAAAAACAGTATGGAGGAAAACGGGAATGAAAAAGCACCTGACCATCAAACAGACCAACCGCATTCTAAGTCTCATCATCGTTTTTCTCGTACTGCTCATTGCGGTGTATTTTGTGAAAGGCCGTGTGCAGGCTGCCCAGATGAAAAACGAACTGGCCGACGCACAACAGCGCGTGGCCAGTCAACAGGCCGAAAATGACGAAATAGACCGTATGCTGGAAAATAGCGATTACTATTTGAACCAGGAAGCGCGCGGCGAAAATGACTACTGCGATCCTGAAGAAAATGTTTATGTCGTAGTCCCGTAATCTAACCAACTTTGGAGGAACAACCGTAGATGCAGCTGAGTGTAGGCACCGTAGTTGAAGGAAAGGTCAGCAAAATCACCAATTTTGGCGCGTTCATTAATATTGATGGCGGCGGCTCTGGAATGGTACACATCTCAGAAGTAGCGAATACCTATGTCAAAGACATTAATGAGCACCTGAAAGTGGGGGACAGTGTCAAGGCCAAGGTGGTCGCCATCAACGAGAATCATAAAATCGCCCTTTCCATTAAGGCACTGTTACCGCCGGAGCCAAAGCCCCAGCAAAATCGCAGTCGTGATGGCCAAAGAGAAAGTCGGGATAGCCGTGGCCCCCGCGGGAATAATACCTATGTCTATCAGCCTCCCAAGCCCTATACGCCTGCTACAGGAGATGCCTTTGAAGATATGATGGCACGCTTCAAGCGTACCAGCGATGATAAGATGTCCGATTTAAGCCGGGTAATGGATCCCCGCCGCGGCGGCAATA
>ERZ779855.2171-NODE-2171-length-11393-cov-10.511289_pt1 | contig 11393 bp, 8 predicted proteins | sample MGYA00511370_ERZ779855 | MGnify/ENA primary metagenome ERZ779855 (study PRJEB29588, sample SAMEA1967319) | human gut metagenome | biome: human gut; feature: human-associated habitat; material: faeces | place: Denmark | collected 2008/2010 ...
CGCAGAGTCAGATTCTACAAGAATTTTTATACATAGCTTCGTCATAGCCTTCCTTAAATAGCTCACTATTCGCGTCAGGTTATTCCTCGCCATGCATAAAAATTCAAGAGTAAAATCTGGCAACGATTGAATCAGTGTTTCGCTAGGGGTAAAAAGAGGTCATCTTTGATGAAGTCAAAGATGACCTCTTTTTTTATGGGAAGTCATGCAGGTCTTGTTTATTTTCTTCCAATACAAATGGAAGAAAGTGAACAATAAAGCACATAAATTACAAATTGTTCATTGAATCAGCTCTCATACAAACATTATAATCAAGAAAGCAGAAAGAAAAGAGGCAGATTAGATGGAACAACCGATGGTGATATATCAGCCATTCAAACGGTTAAAAATGGCTTTGAGGTCGAAGAAACGAAAACGCAGCAGCATTACCATGGGGGTCGTGACAACGATACTGGCCTCGCTCTCCTTCACCTTCATGTCAGCCTGTGCCAAGTGGCTACCGGAGATGCCATCAGGAGAGATGACGCTCTTTCGCGGGATCGTAGGACTTTTCTTTATTCCTCTCCTCTGCCTGCAGACGAAGGAGCATTTCTTTTCAGGGAAGCATAAGTGCATGTTATGCCTTCGAGGGCTTTTTGGCAGCATTGCACTCTTTTTTTATTTTTTGTCTATAGAAGGGCTGACGCTGGGGGATTCACAAATCCTCTCACAGCTCGCTGCCTTCTTTATGTGTCTCCTGTCTCCGATTTTTTTGAAAGAAAAACTTCCCCGTCAGGCGATTCCTGGGATGCTTTCCATTGCGATCGGGACCCTTTGCGTTGTGCAGATCTGGAATTTCAATGCATTTAATATGTATACGCTTTTTGGAATCGGCGGCGGCTTTTTTTCTGCAGCTGCTTACGTGGTGATCAGCTGTCTTGCAGAGAAAGGATTTCGCTCAAATACAGAAATTGTTTTTTATTTTCAGATTTTCAGCGTTCTTGTCGGGCTGTCGATTTCTGGGAATGAGTCATGGATCTTGCCGCAGGGGAGAGACTGGTTCTTTGTCATTGGGCTGGGGCTTTTTGCCTTATCGGCGCAGATGTTTATGACATGGGCGTTTCAGCATGTCAATTCGCTGGTCGTTTCTTTTTTGATGTATAGTGAAATCTTGTTTCACGTCATTTTTGGCTGGGCTTTTTGGGATGAAATCATGGCGCCTGCATCATGGTTGGGCGGCGCACTCATTGTTGCCGGTTCGATCATGCTGATGGTCTTCAAGCCGAAGGGAATCGACCAGGATACACATCATCGCAGCCGGCAGAAGCAGGAGGCGGGGGATGCGGTCTGAGAGCGTGTGCGTTTCGTTAGAAAATGGGAGGGCAACTGCCACTATGGCTATACGGATGCCGATGCTTTCACTATCGCAGGCCAGGCCATTCTGCAGAAAAAAACTCCTGCAAGTGCAGGAGTGTGATGGTTGGAGGCGGTGCCCGGAGTTGAACACGGGGATAAGGGGCTTGCAGGCCCCACGCCTTAGCGCTTGGCTACACCGCCATAGATGATGTTTTATAGTATATCGCATTTTTTCGAAAAAGTAAAGGGGAAGCACGATGGCGGCGAAGCATGCGGGCGAAGGGGCAGCTCATGCATGCCGGCAGACCCAGAAGTCGTACAGACCAGGGATGTGAAGCTCGTTGATCGCATTCGACTTTTTGAGAGCGACAAGGTAGGGGTCCTCGCTCTTATCCTGCGTGATCAGGATCACATTGTCCCGCTGCAGGAGGTCTTCTTCTGCAATGAACGGCATGACGTTCTTCGCATTCCAAGAGAGGGTGCCGGGTCGCATGGCATCGATCTTGAGAGCAGGCTCAGCGCGGTAGATCGTTTGACCGCTGTAGAAGACCGTGGAGGTGCGATAGTCATGCAGGAAGGCGATGGTTTTGCCTGTGGTGTCCATCTGGGCGAGAGCCTGCCCGGCTTCCTTTCCGGAGCGATGGAGCATGATGCCGGGGGCGATGAAAAGGGTAAGGAGGGTGTAGATGGCGATGGCTGCGCAGCCGATCCTTTCAAAGCGCCATGTGAGGTCTTGGTAGAGAATGGCGGTCAGTATCGCAAGGGCGAAGAGGCCCGGGAAGGTGTAGGTGGTGTACTTGGTGGCAATGAGTGTGAAGAAAAGATTCACGACGACGAAATAGATCAGGAGCAGCTGCGTCACATTCGATGCGCTTCTGAAGTCCAGCGCACGGGATTTCCCTTTTTTCACGAGACTATAGGGGATCGAGAAGCTCCAGGGGGCAAAGCCGATGAAGTAAATCATGAGGTAGTAATACCATTTGTTTTGGCTTGGATGCTCCGAGACGGTGGCGCGAAGGAAATTGTGGACACCGAGGAAATTGAGTAGGAAATCAGAGCCGTGGAGGTAGCACATGGTACCGTACCATGCGCCGGTGATCACTGCGAAGAGGGCGAGGCCGGAGAAGAGATGGACGTGCTTCATTTCTTCGAGGTCTTTGTTATAGGAAAGGAAGAGCAGGGCGGCAAGACCGGGGAGGAGAAGACCGATGGGTCCCTTGGTGAGGACGGCAAAGGCGGCAGCTATGTAGCAGAGGTAGTAGTACCTTCTGTTTTCGGCATAGCCCAGGTAGAAGAAGGCGATCGCCATGCTCATGAAGAGGAAGAGCGTCGTGTCAGTGATGATGGCTTTCGAGAGGAGCCAGCATTCGACAGAGGTACCCAGGATGATGGCAGAGAGCCAGCCGATCTTTTCGCTGTAGACATGGCGGGCAAACCAGTACGTGAAGAGGATGGAGGTACTGCCGAGAAGGGCGGCGGGCAGGCGGGATGCCATTTCATTGAAACCAAAGAGCGTGTAGGAAAGCGCCAGCTCCCAGTAGTAAAAGATCGGTTTGTCGTACCAGTAGTGTCCGTAGATCTGTGGAGAGATCCAGTCACCTGAGAGGACCATTTCCTTGGCGGTGAGAGCGTAGTTCGACTCAGCGGTGTCGGTGATGGGAAGGAGCTGGTTGCCGATGAGATAGAGAAAGAGGGAAACGAAAAGAAGCGTGAGGTAGGGGTGCTTGCGAAGTGTGGTATACATAGGGCCTCCTTCAAAATAGGGAATATCTATGGCTATAGCTTACCTGCAAGGCTTTACAAAAACGGTTGGAATGCTTAAAGGAAAGATAAACTGTGAGAATGCCAGTTGCCAGATGAGATGGGATTGCTTATGATGGAAAGGAAATCGTTTCAGGTTTATGGTGCCATCATCGTATAAAGGCACTGCGGAGAAGGAGGTGCATCGCAACATGCATCCCCTCTTGGCGGGAAAGCAGGCCGTCAGCTTCAACGGGGGGCACCCATCACCAAATCCGGAGATCCTGAGACTCGAAGGAGTTCCTATGACAATCAAGAGAAGTCTTATTCTATCGCACGTCTCGATGTGCATTCTGCCATTTTTGATGACGTTCTTTGTACTCGTGTCTTCTTTTTCCGGACTGTACCTGTATGCGAAGAGCGGGAATCATGTGATGGCGGAGAGTGGTTTCCAGTTTCAGGCCATGAGCCAGGTGGTCAGGACCTTGATCTTTCATCATATCCGGCACTCAAAGGAGGCGCTCGAGGATCACTGGGTACTGGATATCCTGGATCCGATCCAGTCGTATGTGGTGCTCTACCGGGATGGGGAAGTCACTCTGCAGTATGGGAATGATAGGTATCAGCAGATGGTAGAGGACCTCAAGCGGCAGAAGGTGCAGCAGGAGCTGGATGAGGGAGAGGTCAATGGAACGTACAGCGAAACGCGGATGGGGCAGTATTCTTTTATGGAGCGGAGCGTGGTCGGAGGGCATGTGTACCATCTCTATATGCTGTCTCAAAAGCCGGTGAATCGAAATGATGCGGCGATCGAGGCGGCCTTTCATGCGAGCAATCGCTTCATTGTTATCTCGCTGGTGATTTTCATCGGACTAGTTTCCTATGGGCTGTCGCGGTTCATTGTCCGGCGGATCCTGGCACCTTTGCAGGAGCTGGAGCGAGGGGCCTACGAGGTGCAGCAGGGAAATCTTTCCGTCCATCTGTCCCATGAGGGGAAGGATGAATTTACACCGGCGCTGTCGGCGTTCAATCTGATGACGGAGAAGCTCTCTGCGTCGCTTCGGGAGAGGGAAGAGGATGAGGCGCGAAGGAAGGAACTCATCGCCAGTATCTCGCATGATATCCGTACGCCGCTGACAGCGATCCGCGCCTATATAGAAGGGCTTCTCGACCATGTGGCAGATACGCCGGAAAAGGAGGAGCATTATCTGCGCGTGATCGAGAAGAAATCGGAGGTCTTGGGACGTCTGATCGATCAGCTGCAGCTTTTGACGAAAATGGATCTGGGGGAGAAGGCGCTGACGCTTGTACCGCTTGACCTTTCGAGGCTGGTTACGAATTTCATTGATGAGAATCGGCTCCTCTGGGAAAAGCAGGGGGCAGATTTCTACATTGACAGCAAAGAGGTGCCTATGATGGCAGGAAATGCGCTCCTTCTGGAGCGCATCCTGGAGAATCTCATCACGAACAGTATTCGGTATAAAAAAGAAGAGACGGTGCGGATCACTGTGACGGTGGAGGCGGTCGCTCACGACATCCATCTCTCGGTCGCTGATGATGGGAGCGGCGTACCGGAGGAGGCGCTGGCTCGTCTCACGGAGGCCTTTTATCGGACGGATCAGGCGAGAAGCCATACGGATAAAGGCAGCGGGCTGGGGCTTGCCATCGTCAAGCGGGCGGTCACACTCATGCATGGCACGCTGTCTGTGGCCAATCGAACACCGCATGGACTTTTGGTTCAGATTTCTTTTCCGAAGGAGGAAAGGTCATGACACGTATATTGATCATCGAAGATGATGAAGACATTGCTTTTATCGAGAAGGATTATCTGGAGGTCAGCGGATATCAGGTGACGGTGGAAATGAATGGGATAAAGGGGCTGACGGAAGCGCTGACCGGCGAGTATGATCTGATCCTTCTGGATATCATGCTGCCGGGGATGGACGGTTTTCAGATCTGTCGAAAGCTCCGCAATAAGCTCGACATCCCGATCATGATGGTCACGGCAAAGCGGACGGAGATCGACCAGATCCGGGGGCTGGGCTTTGGTGCGGATGACTATATCGAGAAGCCCTTCTCTCCCGGCGTGCTGGTCGCGAAAGTGAAGTCGCAGCTCTCGCAGTATGAAAGGCTGAAGGGAAAGCCGAAGGCAGGACAGCGCATCACGCTCGGAGATATCTCGCTTGAGGCGGATACGCACCGCGTCTTCGTGCGTGGCGAGGAAAAGATACTGCCGAATAAGGAATTCAAGTTACTGGAATATCTCATGCTCCATCCGGATGTGGTGTACAGCCGGGAAACTCTCTATACGCGCATCTGGGGGATGGATTCACTCGGCAATACGGCTACGGTCCCTGTCCATATCAATCGCATCCGTGAAGCGGTGGAAGAAGATCCGGCGCATCCGAAGCATATCCTGACCATCTGGGGCGTGGGATATAAGTTTGTGCCGTGAATATAAGGAGAGGGCAGGAGGAATGGAGGTCGAGTCTTTTCCGATGATGCGGCGGGCGATGCCTGAAGGAGCCGCACGGCGCGCTGCCGATCCAAGCGCTGACGCTTAGCAGGCATTCAAAAAGCACGTCATTCTCTTTCTTGAAAATGACGTGCTTTTTGCGTGCAGTAAACCCGGACAACCGGCTCACGACGATTTCTTCAGATCACGATCGGGAACAGGACACGCGCCAGGTAGATGACGCCGGTCATGGTGATGCAGGAGAGCAAGGTGCTCATCATGACGAGCTCAGTTGCGAAGTCTTCAAAATTGTGAAATTCGACGGCGTAGAGGACGGAATTGACGGCGCCGGGGACAGAGGCCATGATGAGGATGGTCTGCTTCAGGACAGGGGACAGGTGAAGTCCTGCGAGGTCAGAGACCAGAAGGAGAAGGTAGGCCAGAAGCGGAGCGATGACGAGGCGGATGGTGCAGCCGGCCCAGGCATCGATGTCTCGAAAGACGATGGTACTCCGATGGATCTGGATGCCGAGGGCAAGCATAACGATGGAGACGAGGGCATTGGCACAGTTTTCAAAGACAGGCCAGAGAAAGACCTGTGTCATGTCGAAGCCGGAGAATTTGATGGTGAAGACGGCGACGAGTGTGTAGATGACGGGCATGTGGAAGATGACGGAGATCGCATCGTGTGGTGTCAGCTTCCCTTTGCCGGCCTGATAGAGGCCCAGCGTATTCAGTGTCATATTCATCTGTACGAGGAGGATGGTGGCACAGGCGCCCGCCTGCGCGAGATAGGGCGTCTCTCCATCGATGACGTAGGGGGCATTGCCGAAGACGAGGGCGATCAGGGCGATGCCGATGTTTCCGTTATTGGAGAACATGGTTCCGTTTTTGAGGCACTCGATCTTCCCGACGGGCATCCCGCGGAATTTCCCGTAGGACCAGGCGGCAAGGGCGATGAGGAACATCTGGACGAATGCCATCAGAAAGACGTTCAGAAGTGTCATATCGATCTCTGCGACGTAGATGCTGTAGAAGATGAAGCTCGGGAGCACGATGAAGAAGGTGAGCTTATTGAGCGATATGACATCGAGATGGTATCTGAGATCGAGCAGGTAGCCGATGGCGACGAAGACCAGAAGCGGCACGATATTATCGGAAATGATTTGCAGGAAAGCCATGTCTGCCTCCTTACATGGAAGCCGGGAAGAAGAGCCGGCAGAGGAAAATCACAAGGGGAAGGGTAAGGATGGAAAGTGACATCTGCGTCATCAGGGATCTCTGGAAGATAGACTTCTGTGCGCTGGTGGTGTCCACCATGGAGAAATCCATGGCGCAGGGGATGGCGGCAAAGAGAAGAAGGATCTCTTTTGCCAGGTTATCCATCGAAGGGAAAACGGCGAGAAGCCCCAGTGCCAGAAGCGGCGATACGAGGAGCTTCACCAGTGCGGGAAGGAGGATGTCTTTGCTGACCGTGAAGCAGTGACTGCGCCGGATCATGACGCCGGTCGTGACAGCAGTCAGTACAATGAAGGCGCCGGTGAAGTGGTGCAGCACGGGATAGAGAAAGGTGCCTTTCAGCGGGATGCCGAAGTGCGCAGCAGCAAAGGCAAGAAGCGCGCCGTAGAGGACAGGGGTCGTAAGCGCGCGAAGCAGGAGAGACGAGAGGGAAGAGGACTCCTTACTCACAATGGCGTGTCCGACCGTGCGGAGCAGCAGGTGGGAAAGGGTCATGAGGAGAGACAGGAGCGCGAGCGCTTTCGGAAGCGCCGCTGCTTCTCCGGCGGAGGCAAAGGGGAGGTGGGAAAAGGTGAGGTAGGTGAGGACGCCGCCAAGGTAGCAGACGTTCGGACAGGAGGCCATGCCGCAGATGGCCTGCCGCAGGGATGGCTCTTGGGTGAGCCCTTTGGCAAGAAGCGCGGACAGCACGAAAAGGATCGCTGTCAGAAGAAGCGCCGCAGGAAGCAGGAGGAGATCAGAGGCGGTAGGCGGTACCTGATACAGGTTGAAAAAGACGAAGCAGGGCAGTACCACGCGCGTGATGACGATCTCGTAGGTCTTGACCTCGATCTTGAACTTGCCCGCCAGAAACCATCCGCCGCCTAAAAAGACCAAGATGGGGAGCACGTCGAACCAGATGATGTAAAGTATATCCATGGAAGTCCTTTCGAAAGTTAGAAGTGAGAAGTGGTGGAAGGGGCGCCATATTTATAGAGCTTCCCCCATATTCCTCTTTATATAAGATCCGCAGCACATTTCACGATAAACAAGCAGCAGGCTATCTACTGGTTCATGGGAAAACGCAAACCAGTTGACAGTTACCAGTCACTTGGTGCTTCAAACTCCTAATCCTAAGTGATGAATCACAATTTTTTCCACAGGAATTTTCCCTTTTCCGTCAGGGAAAGTCCTGTGAGGCATTGCTTCCTTGTTTCCTTCACGATGGCAAGGATGTCGGCCTTCTCGCTTTCTGTCAGCGGTTTTCCCGAGAAGCGGGCGGTGACCAGAAGGTCCATCATGAGGGCGAAGGGGGCGAAGCGCGGGTCTTTGGTGAGAGCAGATTTCCTGTCTTCGTAGGAGCCGCGGGTCGGAAGGCCTGCCCAGCGGGAAAGGCGTTCCGTGTAGGCGATGAGGCCCTTGAAGTGGGCGTCATCCGTGAGTGCTTTGGCGAGGAGGCGGGAGGCGGTTGTCATGCGGTAGAGCGGATAGGAGGAAAGAAGTGCAAGCATGAGCAGGACGGTGAGAAGCATCGGGAGAAGCGGGCGGGAAACGGGGGCGTCCGGCGTCCTCGGCTGGGAGAGCGGGGGCTGCCCCTGCGGCTGCTTTGGCTGCTGTTGTGGTCGCTGCGGCGCAGGCGGCTGCTCTTTCGGTGCTTTCTCACGTGTGTTTTTCTCGTCAGCCGGTTTGTCCGGCGCGCCCTGTTCATTTTTCTGCTTGTCGGGCGGGATCGGGAAGGGGTTTTCCTCCCCTTCCCTGCCCGGGGTCATTTCACAGGGACGCCAGCCGAGACCATCGACATAGACTTCGACCCAGGCGTGGGCGTGGTGATCATTGACGGAGAGGGCGTGGAGCCCTTCCTTGGTCAGAGGGGCGCTCAGGAGATCTTCCCTGTCTACGGAAAGGCCGACTGCATAGCGGGCAGGGATCCCCGAGGCGCGGAGCAGCATGACGGCGGCAGAGGCAAAGGAGGTGCAGTAGCCCTTCCTGCTTTCGGTCAGGAAGTAGGAGATAAAGTCTTTATCCGCGGGCGTTCTGCCAGGATTTTTCGTATAGGTGTAGTTCGTTTCCAAGAAATGGCGGATGGCGTCGATGCGTGTGCGTTTCTCGGAAAGGCTTTGCGCGGGGCGGGTCTTGCCCAGCGAGGCGATGGCGGCGCGCGTTTCTTCCGGAATGGTGAGGTAGTGCGCGTAGACGAAGTTGCGATAGCGTTTCTCGGCTTCTATATACGTCGTGTAGTAGGGGTCGGAGATGGATTCGCGGGCCATCATCGAGAGGAGCGCGCCGGCGGGGAACTCCCATACGTCGGTGCTGTAGGCCTTGCCCTCGCGGGAGATCGGCGAGCGGTCATACTGGAAGTAGGGACCGCCGAAGTCGGCATCATAGGGAAGGAGCAGGAAGCGGCTCTTTTCGTAGAGGGCAGCGAGGGTGAAGGGCTTCTTGAAGGCGGAAAGGTCATTCTCTTGGGTGTAGTTCAAGAGCTTTTGGGAGATCGATGGATTTCTTGCAGCGACCTCCATGAGCCATGCACCTTGGTCGTACCATTCGCCCTGGTTCTTGGAGAAGAGGGCTTCTGTCCCGTCATAGGTGCTGTCCGGGAAGTCCTTCCAGCGGCTGTCTTCGTAGAGGCCGCCGGTCCAGCTTCGAATGTAGAGGTGCTTATCGCTTGCCGCTTCGATGTCTGCGATGACGCGGCCGGTATAGCGGATGCTGGCGCTGCTGCCGAGGCGCTGATGTCCGGCGGCGCCTTTCATCATGCCCGTGTAGGCATTGCCGGCGTGGAAGATCGGGTCATAGGGGTCCGTCCAGCCGATGATCTTCTCCTGCATATGGGAGAAGATCGTCGGCTGCTCATACCGACTTTCCGGGAATGCAAGGAGAAGCCCTGCGCCCAGAAGCAGGGTCAGAGCGAGGGTGGGGATCTCCGGCATGCCGAGTCCGTGGTTTTTGAGAGAGACAAAGACGGAAAGGCCGTAGGAGGCGCAGCAAAGAATGGCGAGAGCGGGCGGGTTCACGCCGAAGTAGAAGCCGAAGAGAATGAGGAAAAAGGAAAGAAGCGCTGCCATCGCGCGGGCCGCTTTCGACCATGCGCCGGCCGTAAAGAAGAGGGAAAGAAGGCAGGCGAGCCACCCTTTGGCAAGAGCCGGGCTTGCGATGGCTTTCGCAAGCGGCGCCGTCATGTCAATGTCATATGGCTCTTTGAGCGTATCGACGAGAGGAATGAGCGCAGAGAGGAGGCTCGAAAGGAAGGTATCTCTCACAAGGAGCGGGAGCGAGAGAAGGAAGAGGGCAAGGAGCGCAAGAAGCGGCAGCCGGCGCCTGCCGGACAGTCTGGAAAGAGCGAAAGAAAGAAGAGGCGCAAGGAACGCAGCGCAGATCGCATAGGGAAGCGCACCGCCGCCGAAGTAGGAGAAGAGTGCATAAGAAGCACCGAAGGCACCGAGAGAAGAGAGGAGGCGTGTCATCATGATTCACCTCCCAGCGCGCGGGCAATGGCGGCTTTTCCGGAAAGGGCAGCGCCCTTGGCATCACGCACGCACCAGATGGAGGGGCGCAGGACAGGCGAGACGGCGGGCGTAGGATCGCCTGTCAGGTAGCAGATCGGAAGGAGGGGCGATAGATGGCTGGTCTTCAGCGCATTCTCACCACCGGCGAGGAGGAACTCGGCGACAGCCTCTTCCCAGCCGGCCTTGTCCTTGACGGAGGTGATGATCTCCTCGCCATGGCTCGTCATCCAGGCGAAACGAAATGGCATACGCGCTGCCGTGAGAGCGAGGCCGCAGGAAAGGAGCGCATCGGCGAGAAGATCCCGCAGGGCATCATCCTCTTCATAGTCTGCCGCCAGGATAAGGCGTGCATCGTCTGCGGGCATGCGGTCACGGACATAGACATCCTCTGTGCGGGCCGTGACCTTCCAGTTGATGAGGCGGGGATTATCCCCCGGCTGGTAGGGCGTCGCGCCGAAGTACTCCATCTCCTCACTGCCGGAGAGGCGAAGGAGACTCTTCAGCGTATGTGCGTAGTCGCCCATCGGACGGGGCAGGACGAGGAGCGTGGCGGCTTTTGTGTCTTTTTGGAAATGGAAAAGTCCGAACGGGTCTTTCCAAGAAAGGCAGGGAGTGGGGAGCGTGATACGTCCCGCATGCGCGGTGTCTACCCGGAAATAGAAGCGTGTCTCGTCCTTCTCTGTTTCATAGCTGTCGTATTCCTTCCCTGCCATCGTTGCCGTGAGCGAAGAGACAAGGGGGAGGAAGCGGCCTTTGGCGGTGAGGCATACTTCGGCGGCCGCTCCTCTATGTGCGCGGTGTGGGGCAGAAAACGTCACCGATACCGATCGGCGCGCCGCGTATCCCAGAGAAAGTGCAAGGAGCGGCACCAGAAGGAGCGTGGCGGCGAGCAGGAAGGCTGCGTATAAGTCGTAGAGGATCATCAGGAGAAGGGCGATGATGATAAGAAAGAGATAAGATAGATAGTTCATAAGAGGTACACTGCTTTAAAGGGTTCAGGGTTCAGGGTTCAGGGTTCAGGGTTCAGGGAAATTAGGAATGAGGAATTAGGAATGAGGAATGAAGGTGGCGGCTTCGTCGCGATCCTTCGGCTCAGGTCGCAGCTGTTCTGGCATTCGTTATCTCACATACGACGTTTC
>ERZ779855.2180-NODE-2180-length-11348-cov-6.428407_pt1 | contig 11348 bp, 8 predicted proteins | sample MGYA00511370_ERZ779855 | MGnify/ENA primary metagenome ERZ779855 (study PRJEB29588, sample SAMEA1967319) | human gut metagenome | biome: human gut; feature: human-associated habitat; material: faeces | place: Denmark | collected 2008/2010 ...
CCTCATGATTATGAATCATGCGCTCTAACCAGCTGAGCTATCCCGCCATCATTTCGTGATTGCGGGTGCAAAGATAGAGCAAGTTTTTGAATTACGCAAATTTATCCTCTCTTTTTTACTCTTTTTTCTAAGAAATTCCCGACAATTCCTTCTCCAGCATAACAATAACTACCTGAAATACAAGCATATTATTTATTTGAAAAAATAATATCAAATAGTTTTTGCCAACAGTCTTTCCGCCTCACAAGTTCTTAAAAGCGAAGAAAAAAGCTGAAAAAAAACTCTTCAATCATTATGGAGTAAACAAAAAAATACTTTAATTTGCCGCCGTTGCTAAAAAATACAAATAAAAACACAAGAAACATCATGAAAAGAAAAACACAAATCGAATATCCGCTCAATCCGTCTTCAAGCGTCATTATATGGAATGCCATCAGCAGTACGGCTGGTTTGGAACGCTGGTTTGCCGACCGCGTAACCAAAGAAGGAAAAACCTACACTTTTCGCTGGGGAAAAACAGAAACACGTCAAGCTATTGTGGTAAACAGCCGACCTGAATTTTTTATCCGCTTCCACTGGCTGGACGATGAAGAAGCCAAAAGCTATTTTGAACTGAAAATCCATTACAATGAATTGACAACTGACCACACACTGGAAGTTACAGATTTTGCAGAACCGGGAGAAGAAGAGGATGTACGCAACCTTTGGGATTCACAAATCGAAACCTTAAAGAGAGTTTTCGGAGTATAAATCTATAAAATATACAAAACTTTATTTTGCTGTCCGTTTTTTGTGCTACTTTTGCATACTGATAATATAAGACAGGAATGCTACGCATAAAAAAACTTGATATATTCGTTTTAAAGAGTTTTCTGCTGCTCTTTTCCGGGACATTCTTTATCTGCCTTTTCATTTTCATGATGCAGTTTCTATGGAGATATGTCGATGAATTGGTCGGAAAAGGTTTGGAAATCAATGTTCTTGCCCAGTTTTTCTTTTTATCGGCACTGACATTGATTCCGTTGTCTCTTCCGCTGGCCATTCTGCTGGCCGCTCTGATGACTTTCGGTAACTTTGGAGAACGCTACGAACTTCTGTCCATGAAGGCAGCAGGAATTCCTTTGTTTCGCATTATTCGTCCGGTTGTATTGTTTTGCATGTTTTTAGGTGTCATGTCATTCTTCTTTCAGAATGTCATCGGCCCCAAGGCACAGAAAGAGCTTTGGACACTGCTGGTATCCATGAAGCAAAAATCGCCGGAAGTGGATATTCCGGAAGGGGTGTTTTACAGTGATATTGAGGGATACAACATCTACGTAAAGAAAAAAGACCGTGATACAGGCATTCTGAAAGACATTCTAATTTACAACTTCTCTGACGGATTTGAAAACGCCCATATCATCTGGGCAGAAGAAGGTAAGCTGGAACTGACAGCAGACAAAAAACATTTGTATCTGCACTTGTACAACGGAGAGCAATTTGAGAATCTGAAATCACAGTCCGTCATTTCCCGCAACGTTCCCTACCGCCGAGAAACGTTCAAGGAAAAGCATACCCTGATTGCTTTTGATACGAACTTTGAAATGGTGGACGGTAACTTCCTGAACCAGCGTTCGGACATCAAGAACATGAACGAAATTTCCCTGGCTATCGACTCACTCAACATGTATGCCGACAGTGTGGGACGCGCCATGTATTCGGATGCCATGAAAACGACTTACCGGAAGCCTGTTCTTTCCAAAACAGACTCTACAAAAATGGAGAAAGAACATCTTGCCGTTATCAATACAGACAGTATTCTGAACGGTATGACTTCTGCCCAAAAGCTGAAAACGCTGAATACAACAGAAATGCGACTTTCTTCGCTCATGTCGGACTGGAACATGAAGAGTTATATGACCCGAGATGCTGACAGCAACATCCGTCGTCATCAGTCGGACTGGCATAAAAAGATAACTCTTTCACTGGCTTGTATCATTTTCTTCTTTATCGGAGCCCCCTTGGGAGCCATCATCCGTAAAGGAGGACTGGGTATGCCAGTCGTCATTTCCGTGTTGATTTTCGTGCTTTACTACATTATCGACTCCGGAGCTACGCGTGTGGCCAAAAGTGGAGAGATGAACATCGTGTTAGGTACATGGATGAGTACCATCATACTGGCTCCGTTAGGCGGTTTCCTTACTTACAAATCAAACAAAGACTCTGTGGTTTTTAACATCGACGTGTATGTAAACTTCTTCCGCAAGCTGTTCGGAATAAGAGTATCACGCCACGTTTTCAAGAAAGAAGTTATTATCCACACACCAGACTATACTCGCATCTGTCAGGATTTGGACAAACTTTGTCTGGAATGTGAAACTTACGGAGAAAATCATAAGTTATTAGGACCACCGAATTATTATCAGGTGTTTACCAACAACAAGCATGATGATGCCATCAAGGAAATCAGTCTGCAAATGGAAGGACTCGTAGAAGAAATGTCCAATACGAAGGACGGAGTATTGCTGAATTTATTGAACAATTATCCGTTCTTATCTGTAAAAGCTCACAAGAGCGTATCAGACAACCGCTGGCTGAATCTACTGATTGGAATCATTGTTCCGGCCGGACTGCTTATCTGGCTGAACATCTGGCGCTATCGCGTGCGCCTGGACAAAGATTTGAAAACCATTGTCAAGAATAACCGCGACATACAAGAAAGAATCAAAACAACATTCTAAAACTATCAATATCATTATGGAGAAAATCAAACTGAATACAATTGAAGAGGCAATCGAAGATTTCCGCAAAGGAGAATTCGTCATCATCGTAGACGACGAAGACCGCGAGAATGAAGGCGACCTGGTAGTGGCTGCAGGACTGATTACCCCGGAAAAAGTAAATTTCATGCTGAAACATGCAAGAGGTGTACTTTGCGCCCCTATCACTATATCACGTTGCGAGGAACTGGATTTACCACATCAGGTATCCAACAATACGTCTGTATTAGGAACTCCGTTTACCGTTACCATCGATAAACTGGAGGGATGTACTACAGGTGTATCGGCTGCCGACCGTGCTGCTACAATCCGTGCCTTGGCTGATCCGACTTCCAAACCGGAAACATTCGGTCGCCCGGGACATGTCAACCCCTTGTATGCACAAGAAAAAGGTGTATTACGCCGCGCCGGACATACAGAAGCCTGCGTAGACATGGCACGCCTGGCCGGTTTATATCCTGCTGCTGCCCTGATGGAGGTTATGAATGAAGACGGCACCATGGCCCGTCTGCCGGAACTGAAGAAGATGGCCGACGAATACGGTTTCAAACTGATTTCCATTGCCGACCTTATTGCTTACCGTCTAAAACAGGAATCACTGGTAGAAAAAGGAGTGGAAGTAGACATGCCTACCGAACACGGTCATTTCCGTCTGATTCCGTTCCGTCAGAAAAGCAACGGTCTGGAACATGTAGCTTTAATTAAAGGTACATTCTCGGAAGACGAACCAGTACTGGTACGTGTACATTCTTCATGTGCTACCGGCGACATCTTCGGCTCTATGCGCTGTGATTGCGGCGACCAGTTGCACAAAGCCATGGAACAGATTGAAAAAGAAGGAAAGGGAGCCATTATTTACCTGAACCAGGAAGGACGTGGCATCGGACTCATGGAAAAAATGAAAGCCTACAAGTTGCAGGAAGAAGGAATGGATACGGTAGACGCCAACATCTGCCTGGGCCATCAGGCCGACGAACGCGACTACGGAGTAGGTGCTCAGATTCTGCGTGAAATCGGTATCCACAAAATGCGCCTGCTGACCAACAACCCAGTGAAACGCGTGGGACTGGAAGCTTACGGACTGGAGATTGTAGAAAACGTACCTATCGAAGTCACTCCCAACCCATACAACGAGCGTTACCTGCACACCAAAAAAGAAAGAATGGGACATACCCTACATTTCAATAAATAAATAATTAAGAAGAATTATGGAAACAAATAATTTAGTAAAAAGCTATGCCAGCAAGGCAGCCCAGACTGCTTTGTTCCGCAGCGTATATCTGTGGATGACACTGGCACTTGTCATCACGGGCTTTGTAGCCATGTACATAGCCAAGTCGTACACCCTGATTGAAACCATCATGCAGAACTCCATCATGTTCTGGGGATTACTGATTGCTGAAGTAGGACTTGTGATGTATCTTTCTGCCCGTATACACAAAATCAGTTTCACCACGGCTACCCTTCTGTTCATCGCCTATTCGGTATTGAACGGTGTTACCATGTCCGTATTGTTCCTGATTTATACGTTAAGTTCCATCGCTACCACTTTCTTCGTGACAGCCGGTACATTCGGAGTAACCGCCCTCTACGGGTACATCACCAAGAAAGACCTTACCCGTATCGGCAGTCTCTGCCTGATGGGAGTCATCGGACTGATTATCGCTTCGCTGGTCAATATGTTCCTGCACAACTCGATGATGGACATGATTATTTCCTATATCGGCGTACTGCTCTTTGTGGGGCTGACGGCCTACGACTCACAAAAAATCAAGCAACTCCTGTCGCACGATGACATTGAAGTCAACGAAACCACACAGAAGATTGCCCTGATGGGAGCCTTGACACTGTATCTTGACTTTATCAACCTGTTCATTTACCTTCTCCGGATACTTGGAGACAGAAAATAAACCTTTTTAGAAGCTAATTTCTTTTATATGTGGAAGAAATTAGCTTCTTTTGCAAAAAAATTCCAATTTTAATAACACAATAACATGAACCAACTTTCAGATCGTTTGAATAGCCTGTCGCCTTCAGCTACATTGGCTATGTCACAGAAAAGTAGTGAACTTAAAGCTCAGGGGGTTGACGTAATCAATCTGAGCGTGGGAGAACCGGATTTCAATACACCGGATCACATTAAGGAAGCCGCTAAAAAAGCTATTGACGAAAACTACTCTCGTTATTCTCCAGTTGCCGGATACCCGGCTTTGCGCAATGCCATCGTGGCAAAATTGAAAAATGAAAACGGTCTGGAATATACAGCCGCTCAAATCAGCTGTGCAAACGGTGCCAAGCAGTCTGTCTGCAACACCATCATGGCTTTAATTAACAAAGGTGACGAAGTAATCGTTCCGGCTCCTTACTGGGTGAGCTATCCGGAAATGGTGAAACTGGCAGAAGGTACTCCTGTCATTGTACGTGCCGGTATTGAACAGGATTTCAAGATTACTCCTGCTCAGCTGAAAGCAGCCATCACTCCGAACACTCGTGCCCTAATTCTTTGCTCTCCGTCTAACCCGACTGGTTCAGTATACACCAAAGAAGAATTACAGGGACTGGCTGAAGTATTGGCTAAACACGAACGCGTAATCGTTATCGCTGATGAAATTTACGAACACATCAACTACATTGGCAAGCACCAGAGCATTGCTCAGTTTGCAGAAATCAAAGACCGCGTAGTGATTGTAAACGGTGTGTCTAAAGCATACGCCATGACCGGATGGAGAATCGGTTTCATAGCCGGACCGGAATGGATTGTAAAAGGTGTAAACAAACTGCAGGGACAATATACTTCAGGTCCATGCTCTGTATCACAGAAAGCTGCTGAAGCAGCTTACACTGGTACTCAAGCTCCGGTAGAAGAAATGCGTAAGGCATTCGAACGCCGCCGCGACCTGATTGTGAAACTGGCAAAAGAAATTCCGGGATTCGAAGTAAACTTCCCGCAGGGAGCTTTCTACCTCTTCCCGAAATGTGATTCTTTCTTCGGCAAGAAAGACGGCGACCGCATAATCAATAATGCAGACGATCTGGCTATGTACTTGTTGGAAGTAGGTCACGTGGCTTGCGTAGGCGGAACTTCTTTCGGTGCGCCTGAATGCATCCGTATGAGCTATGCTACTTCTGACGAAAACATCGTAGAAGCTATGCGTCGTATCAAGGAAACATTGGCTCGCTTGAAATAATAAGCTACAAATTACATACAGACAAAGCAGTCTCGGATAACTCTGAGGCTGCTTTTTTTATGTCCTTCCAATCACTTTAGCATTTTCCACAAAACGCAAGGACGTTTTCAATTAAACGCAAGTACATTTCATGTCAAACGCCTTTGCGTTTTAATCAAAACGTACTTGCATTTCAGTTCAAACACAAGTGTGTTTTTCCAAGCCTCCTCAAGAACAAAAAAATAAGGGAATTCTCCAAAAAGAATTCCCTTATTGTGTGTCATACAGACGATTCGATTATCCCAAGTGAATTGCTTCAGAAGGACAAACGTCAGCACAAGTTCCACATTCTGTGCAAGCGTCCGGATTGATTGAATATTTATCACCTTCTGAGATTGCTCCAACCGGGCATTCATCGATACAAGTACCGCAAGCGATACAATCGTCACTAATTACGTAAGCCATTGTAGTAAAAAAGTTAAGTTATTATTAGTCCTAAATTGATAGTGCAAAGTTAATCTTTTTCCAATCAGTTGTCACATCCACTTTGCATTTTCTACCCAATTTATATCATGTCTAAATAGTATCAATGCAAAATGGACTGATACATCACCTGCTGCATTCGCGTACGTATGTTATAACGAACCAGGTTATTCTGTTCATAGACAGAAGGATAGGTTCGGTTGCTCAAAAACACAAAAATCAACTCGTTATCCGGGTCTATCCACACGCAAGTTCCCGTGAACCCTGTATGTCCAAACACCGAAGCTGGTGCTTCAGGAGTACAAGGACTGTTGTCCGTATGTTCCGTGTCGGGTTTATCAAAACCTAAGCCCCGCCGACTGTCACGCGACTTCAATGTAGTGAAAAGCTCACAAGTTGCCCGGCTAAGGTATCTCCGGTCACCGCAGATTCCTTTGTCCAGCCACATCTGTGCTATTCTTGCCACATCCTGCGTAGTAGAAAACAAACCGGCATTTCCGGATACGCCACCCATAAAAGCAGCCGCCTCATCCTGCACAAATCCCTGCAACCTGCCCCCACGGAGGAAATCAGTCTCTACAGAAGGAACAATCTGCTCCTTAGGGAATTTACGCAAGGGCAAGAAGGCTGTATGACGCAATCCCATCGGGGCATAGAATACGCTATCCAAATACACATCCATTGGCATACCCGCTATCTTTTCCACCATTTCTTTCAGCAACATAAAGTTCAGGCAACTATAACGGTAGGATTTTCCTTTCAAGGGAACTTTTACAATCTGCTCCACTATATTCTTACTGAAATCACCTTTCAAGAACAAACTGTCTGCCACCTGAAGCGGATATTCAGCAGAAGGAACATGCGATACCCACTCCGGATTATAACGGAAATCATTGCAGGCATACACATTTTCGGCCAGTTTCAACGTGTGATTTTTATCGGGTTTCTTACGGAACAATCCTCCTTTGCAAGACTTCATATCCACAGCCTCCTCATAGAAAGGCCAGTAGGCAGGTAACCCAGATTCATGGAACAGCAAATCCTGTACCGTAATACGTGACTTATCCGTTTTTTTCAGCATAGGCAAATAATCAGCTACCCGGTCGGTCAGTCCGAATTTTCCCTCATCATAAAGCTTCATCACTGCCAGCAGCGTAGCCGTTACCTTAGTCAAAGAAGCCAAATCATATAGGCTATTTTCCTTAACAGATTCCTTTCCCGCATAGGTATAGTTACCGAAACACTTGTTGTAAACCGGAAGACCTTCCCGCAGAATCATCACATGACATCCTGGATAAGCCTTCAGCTGGATACCTTCTTCTGCAATACTATCTATCTGTGATAATATAGACGCATCCATGCCCAAGTCCTCCGGACTGTATTGACGGGGAGCTTCCGGATCGATGGTCAGTCCATCACCAGCCTTGAACACTCCAGCCAGCGGAATAGACAAACGACCGTCAGCATACGCATTGCCCAAAAACAAATCGGCCACGTAACGCTGTACAGATTTCTCGTCAGTATGTGCCAGTACTACAGTAGAAGCATGGCGGAGCACTTCCGGAATCTTTTCCAGCATCTTCATATCGCCAAAGCAAATCAAAGCCAAAGGCTTGTCTTTGGCCAGCTTTTCCAGCAAAGCTGCATACGGTTCCACTTTATCGGAATGTAAGGCCACCAATACTCGCTGTGTCGGGCGCAGACGTGCCTCCACGGCATCCAACGAATCTACATTCGCATGCAGCCAGCCAACCGGGAAAGTTTGCTTTAACTGATGGTAAAACGGATAAGCTTCCGACAAGGAAGGAGAGACACTCAACAGCACCGTACCTGATACAGATAAATCAAGCGGAACCAATGACGAAGAATCCTTCAGCACTGTCACTGCCGCTTTTGACAATTTCTGCTGAAGCGACAGAAGCTCCGGCGTTACCAGTTTTTCTGCAAGTCCTTCTTCTTCCACTTTTTTCCAGGAAGAAAGTCCCAGCGCATATTTAAACGATAGTACTTTCCGGCATTTCCGGTCAATATCAGCTTCCGACAGACGACCTTTTTTAAGCGCCGACATCACACCGTCAATTTCTTTTTTCAAATTACGAGGAGATAAAACCACATCGTTTCCTGCTATCAAGGCACGGGCACACACATCATCATGCCCGGCAATGCCTTTCATCTCCAGGGCATCCGTTACCACCAGTCCATGAAAACGCAATTCATCAATCAGCGTACGCATAATTACTTCCTGTGAAATGGAAGCAGGTCCTTCACCTAAACTCGGAGCATGCAAATGACCTACCATCACACCGCCAATTCCTGCCTCAATGGCTTTCTTAAAAGGATACAACTCGATACTATCCAGACGAGCGCGGTCAAAGTTCAATTCAGGCAACGCATTGTGTGAATCAATTTCCGTATCTCCATGCCCGGGAAAATGCTTACACACCGCCATTACGCCATTGTCCTCCAATCCTTTTACATAAGCTGCCACTTTTTCGGCCACCCTCTTCGGGTCACTGCCAAAAGAGCGGAAATTGATTACCGGATTATTGGGATTGTTATCCACATCGGCTACCGGTGCAAAATTAATCTGCACACCTATCAGACGACACTGACGAGCCACTTCCTTACCATATTCATAAAGCAGTGAATCATTCTGTATACATCCTAACACACGATTGTAGGGAAAAGAAGGGGTATCTTTCAAGCGCATTCCCAATCCCCACTCACCATCAAAAGTCACCATCAAAGGCACCGCCGCATGAGCTTGGGCATAGTTGGTCATCTGCACCTGCTTCCGAAGTTCTCCACCGGTAAACAACAGCCCTCCTACTCCATAGTCATCGACCATCTTTCGCAAAACATTCTTGCTGTATTGGTTTGTCACCGGCTGGAGAGTATAAATGAACAACTGACCCACTTTCTGTTTCAGCGTCATCTTCTCCATCTTCCCGTCTACCCATTTCCGGCAGGCTTCCGTGTCATGTACCCGGCTCAAGAGCGCAGGCTCTTGTGCAAAGAGACTAGTCGAGCCCAGAAAAGCACACAATATACACCACAAAATCCGTTTTTTCATTCTACCCTATCTGTTTTAATTTTTCTGCATCTTGACAACCATACGCCCGACAAATGCCGCACTTTTTCCCATCTGCTGCACAGGCACCTCTATTCCGTCAAGATTCTTATAAAACTCCGGACCTTCAAAGAAGGAATGAGAATGTCCGCCTAATACAATGTCAATGTTACGGGTATTCTCTATCAGTTCTATATCCGAATAAGGTTCACCTTTCCATCCCAAATGCGACAGGCAAATCACCAAGTCACAATGCTCCTGGTTCTTCAGCAAGTCGGCTACACGCTGGCCTTCAGACACAGGGTCTTCAAATTTTACATTCCCGTAATTGGCATGCGCCACCAGACCGTCAAGTTCCGGTCCCAGTCCAAACACACCGATACGTATTCCATCGCGTTCAATGACGGTATACTCCTTCACCAAACCTTCCAGCACGGTACCTGCCACATCATAATTGGCACATACAATCGGGAAATTAGCCATCTTGAAAATACGTTCCATATTATCCACATCGAAATCAAACTCATGGTTACCGATAGTCATAGCGTCATAACCTATCTCATTCATTAGTTTAACTTCCACTTCTCCGCGGAACATATTATAATAAGGTGTCCCTTGAGAAATATCTCCGCAGTCGAAAAGCAGCACATTCTTATGCTCCTTGCGGAACTGTTCGAGAAAAGCAGCCCGGCGAAGAAAACCACCTTTATTATAGTATTCGTCCCCCTTCTGATTGACAGGTTCGATACGGCTATGCACATCGCTTGTTTGTAAAATAATCACTTCTTTGGTATCCTTATCCTGCGCAAAAATTGAGAAAGTAAAGCTCAATACAAGACATGACAGGAATAATATCTGAAATCTTTTCATATTCAATATTTTTAGATTCTCCTTTTTATTTTATGGTAATACGTCCATCCAGTTTGGAGGTAATCGCTTTGCCTTCGGCAGTCTGTTTGCGTACATAATCAAGAAATAGGCCGCGTAAGGTTGCGTCTTCGGGACATACTCTCTTTTCCGCCTGCAGGAAAGCATCCATCCGTCCGTTTCCATCTGCCAGATAATCGATAGTGGCCACCGTGTAAAGCTGGTCATCCTTTAGTGGTTTTCCACCGACAAAGGCGTTCAGCAACTTTCCATCTTTGGTGATTTCAAGACGGATACCGCTCACTCCTTCTCCGTGTAGAGATGCAATCGCTTCAAAAAGACGTCTCAAGTCTGTTCCTTTCATAGTCAGTACGCAAAGAGAATTCTCAAAAGGAAGAATTTCAAACACATCGCCTACCGTGATATCCCCTTCGGGCAAGATATTGCGCAAGCCGCCCATGTTTACCAGTCCCATATCGGCAGGTTTCCCCAACACCTGAACCGCTGCTTGCTGTAAAACACCTGCAACAAGGTCGGAAAGCAAACTTTCAGGAGCTCCTTTTTCCATTTTCATCGCACTGGTACCGATGACTTCATACGTCATCGCGTCTACCTTTTCCTTATAAGGCTTTAATATTTCGGCAGCTTTTGCATTGGAATGGGTATCCCAAACAGAATCAATCGTTATCATGCTACCCTCTACTTTGGTTACTTCGTACTGTGCCGTAGTCTCGCGTGCAGTCCGGCAGGAAGTAAACAGGAGGGCTCCTGTCAACGCTGCCACCATCAGATACTTTGCATAAGTCTGTTTCATGTTCGCTATTTTTAGATATGCTACAAATATACAAAAACATTTGGCTATCTGGCAAATAATTCGTTACTTTGCACCGCTTTCGCGCAATCGCTGTCAAGAGAAGAGATACTTGGTATGTTGCGTTGTAACGATGAAACAATTTAATAATAACAACAATGGATTTAATTAAAATTGCAGAAGAAGCATTT
>ERZ779855.2196-NODE-2196-length-11292-cov-3.140162_pt1 | contig 11292 bp, 9 predicted proteins | sample MGYA00511370_ERZ779855 | MGnify/ENA primary metagenome ERZ779855 (study PRJEB29588, sample SAMEA1967319) | human gut metagenome | biome: human gut; feature: human-associated habitat; material: faeces | place: Denmark | collected 2008/2010 ...
GGGCGCAAGCCATGCGGCTGACGGCTACGCACGTTCTACAGGCAGGACGGGCGTTGTTATAGCAACGTCGGGTCCGGGTGCGACAAACCTTGTAACAGGTATCGCAACGGCTTATATGGACAGTGTGCCTATGGTGGCCATTACGGGCAACGTTGCTTGTTCGCTTTTAGGACTTGACAGCTTCCAGGAAGTTGATATTTCAGGAGTCACAATTCCGATCACAAAGCATAACTTTATTGTAAAGGATATTCATAAACTGGCAGACACGATCCGCCGTGCGTTTAAAATTGCGCAGACCGGAAGACCGGGCCCGGTTCTTGTGGATATCCCAAAAGATATCACGGCAGCGAAGACGGAATACAAGGCAAAAGAGCCGGAAGTGATCTCAGGAATTTCACAGACGATCACAGAGGAAGACTTAAACAAAGCGGTCAAGATGATCCAGAAGGCAAAGAAACCATACATATTTGTCGGTGGTGGAGCCGTGATCTCCGGCGCCAGTGAGGAATTAAAGAAATTTGTCAAAATGGTAGATGCGCCTGTCTGTGATTCCCTCATGGGAAAAGGAGCTTTTGACGGAGAGGATGATCTTTATACCGGAATGCTTGGAATGCATGGAACAAAAGCATCCAATCTCGGTGTCAGTGAGTGTGATCTTTTAATTGCTGTCGGCGTAAGATTTTCAGACCGTGTACTCGGCAATGCAAAGAAATTTGCAAGTCAGGCAGATATTTTACAGTTTGATGTGGATCCTGCGGAAATTAATAAAAATATCCAGACAGATGCATCTGTGATCGGTGATATCAAAGAGATCCTGCTTCGTGTGAATGAGCGGCTGACACAGATGAACCATACGGAATGGATCACACATATCATGGATTACAAAGTAAAGTATCCACTGACTTATCCAAAAACCGGATTATCAGGTCCTTATGTCATTGAGGATATCTATAAAGAGACAAACGGGGATGCCATCATTGTGACGGAAGTAGGACAGCATCAGATGTGGGCGGCACAGTATTACAAATACAAAAAACCGAGAACACTTCTGACATCCGGTGGTCTTGGAACAATGGGGTATGGTCTTGGCGCTGCGATCGGTGCACAGATCGGATGCCCGGATAAACAGGTCATTAATATTGCCGGAGACGGATGTTTCCGTATGAATATGAATGAAATTGCAACTGCAGTGAGACAAAAATTACCACTCATCGAAGTGATCATTAATAACCATGTACTTGGAATGGTCAGACAGTGGCAGGATTTGTTTTATGAGAAACGTTATTCTGCAACCGTTTTAGATGACGGTGTAGATTATGTGAAATTGGCGGAAGCCATGGGTGCAACGGGCTATCGGGCAACGAATCGTGAAGAGTTTAACAAAGCTCTGAAGAAAGCACTTGCATCTGATACCCCGGTTGTAATAGACTGTATCATAAATAGTGATGACAAGGTATGGCCGATGGTTGCTCCGGGTGAAGCAATCAGTTCTGCTTTTACCGGGGATGACTTGAAAAAGAAACAGGAGGAGTAATGATTATGAGCAGAGTTTACAATTTTTCCGCAGGACCAGCCGTTCTGCCAGAGGAAGTATTGAAGGAAGCAGCAGATGAGATGTTGGACTATCAGGGCAGTGGAATGTCTGTTATGGAGATGAGCCATCGTTCCAAAGTGTATGATAACATCATCAAAGAGGCAGAGCAGGATTTAAGAGATCTGTTAAATATCCCGGACAATTACAAGGTACTGTTTTTACAGGGCGGAGCTTCACAGTTCTTTGCAGAGGTTCCTATGAACCTGATGAAAAACCGCAAGGCCGGATATATCTTAACTGGTCAGTGGGCAAAGAAAGCATTCCAGGAAGCAAAAATCTACGGAGAGGCAGTTGAACTTGCTTCTTCTGCAGATGAGACATTCTCTTATATCCCGGATTGTTCTGATCTTCCGATCACAGATGATATGGATTATGTATACATCTGTGAAAACAATACAATTTATGGAACAAAATACAAAAAACTTCCAAACACAAAAGGCAGGATTTTAGTATCCGATGTATCCTCCTGCTTTTTGTCTGAACCGATGGATGTCACAAATTACGGAGTTGTATATGGCGGCGTTCAGAAGAATATCGGTCCTGCCGGAGTTGTGATCGCGATCATCCGTGAGGATCTGATCACCGATGATGTCCTTCCGGGAACCCCAACCATGTTAAAGTGGAAAACACAGGCAGATAATGATTCCCTTTACAATACACCACCTTGCTACAATATTTATATCTGTGGCAAAGTGTTCAAATGGTTAAAGAAGATGGGCGGGCTTTCTGTGATGAAAGAGCGCAATGAAGAGAAAGCAAAAATCTTATATGATTTCTTAGACCAGAGCAGCCTGTTCAAGGGAACTGTAAGAAAAGAAGACCGTTCCCTTATGAATGTTCCATTTGTGACCGGCAATGAAGAGTTAGATGCCAAGTTTGTAAAAGAGGCAGCAGCAGCCGGATTCGTAAACTTAAAAGGACATCGTACCGTAGGTGGTATGAGAGCATCCATTTACAATGCAATGCCGAAAGAGGGCATTGAAAAATTAGTAGAATTCATGAAGAAGTTTGAGGAGGAAAATGCATAATGTTCAAATATAATTGCTTAAATCCAATTGCATCCGTAGGATTAGATCTTTTCTCAAACGACTATGAAAAAGTAGAGGACTTAGGTCAGGCAGACGCAGCACTCGTAAGAAGTGCTGCCATGCATGATCTTGAACTTCCGGATTGCCTGCTTGCAGTAGCAAGGGCAGGAGCTGGTGTCAACAACATTCCTCTTGATAAATGTGCAGAAAAAGGAATCGTTGTATTCAATACTCCGGGGGCAAATGCAAACGGTGTAAAAGAACTTGTTTTTGCAGGAATGCTTTATGCATCCCGTGATATTGTAGGTGGTATCGACTGGTGCCTTGCAAATCAGAATGATGAGAACATTGCAAAAACAGCAGAAAAACAGAAAAAGAACTTTGCAGGAACTGAGATTTCAGGTAAGAAACTCGGCGTCATCGGACTTGGTGCTATCGGTGTGTTAGTTGCCAACGCAGCCATCCATATGGGTATGGATGTATATGGATATGATCCATACATTTCCGTCAGTGCAGCATGGAATCTTTCCAGAAGTGTCAAACATATCAGCAATGTGGAAGATATTTACCGAGAGTGTGATTACATTACGATTCATGTTCCACTTTTGGATTCTACAAAGAAGATGGTCAATGCAGAAGCAATTGCCATGATGAAACCAAATGCAATTGTTTTAAATTTTGCCAGAGACCTTCTTGTGGATGAAGAAGCTATGGTGGAAGCTTTAGCTGCCGGAAAAATCAAAAAATATGTATCTGATTTCCCAAATCCAACCACAGTCGGAGCAAAGGGATGTATTGTAACACCACATCTTGGAGCATCTACCGCAGAGTCAGAGGATAACTGTGCGATCATGGCAGTCAGAGAGATCCGTGATTATATGGAGAATGGTAACATTGTCCATTCCGTGAACTTCCCGGATTGTTCTATGGGCGCATGTACTACCGCAGGAAGAATCGGTATCCTGCATCGGAATGTAAGTGGTATGATCAGTCAGTACTCCACAACATTGGGAGATGCCGGAATGAACATTGCAGGAATGACAAACAAATCCAAAGGTGATTATGCATATGTATTGATCGATGTGGATTCACCTGTAACAGATGAAGTCATTCAGAAGTTAGAGAACATTGAGGGCGTCTTAAAAGTCCGTAAAGTAAAATAAAAAATGAGGGCAGAAAAATGTTGCTGACAGTTGGTACAACAGAGGCAGTGGAAGCCATTGCCGAAGCGCAGGAAAATCTTCAGGAGGTTGCAAAAAATCCCGGGATTCTCCGCACTTATTTTCAAAACCTTGTTCCGGATCTTTTGAATTTTGCACTGCAGGTTGTCATTGCGGTCATCGTATATGCAGTGGGAGCTAAACTGATCGGTCTGATCGTTAAGATCGTAAGAAAAACGATGGAGCGCAGAAATGCAGATGTCGGAGTGATACAGTTCCTGTCTGCAGTCGTGAAATATGCACTGTATTTTATCCTGATCCTGACAATCTTAAGCCTGTTTGGGATAGCAACTACCTCAGCGGTGGCAGTGCTCGGTTCCTGTGGTGTGGCGGTTGGTCTTGCACTGCAGGGAAGTCTCTCCAACTTTGCAGGCGGAGTGCTGATCCTTTTGCTGAAACCTTTTGTGGTAGGAGATTATATCATTGAGGGCTCAAATGAAGGAACGGTATACGAGATTTCTGTTTTCTATACCAAGTTAAAGACCGTAGACAATAAAATGATCGTGATTCCAAACGGTAATCTGTCCAACAGCAGCCTGGTCAATGTATCGCATATGGATAAACGGCGGGTGGACATTGTGGTAGGTATTGGTTATGAAGCAGATATCCGTACTGCAAAAAATATTTTATATGAGATCGGCAGAAATGATCCGGCAAGACTGCCGGAAGAGGACGTTGTGGTGTTCGTAGATAATCTTGGTGCATCTTCGGTGGACCTTGGTATCCGGATCTGGGTCAAAACAGCAGATTACTGGGATACGAAGTGGCGGTTGATGGAAAATATCAAATATGCACTGGATGAAAATCATATTTCGATTCCGTATCAGCAGATTGATGTGCAGATCAAGCAGTAAAATTTATTAATAGTTGTTGACAAAAAATCCGATGTATGCTAACTTCAATTTGTGTGACATGCACAAAAACATGTCAAATTTACAAAAAGGTTTTAGAGGTATTAGGAGGATTTTGTTATGCAGCAGGGAACTGTAAAATGGTTTAATGCAAAAAAAGGCTACGGATTTATTTCCGACGCAGATGGTAACGATGTATTTGTTCATTTTTCTGCATTAGACATGGATGGATTCAAAGAGTTAAAAGACGGTGAAAAAGTTGAATTTGAAGTGACAGAGGGAGCAAAAGGACCTCAGGCAGCAAATGTAAGACGCATCGGCTAATTCATAGATGAGAATCTGAAAAGCGGGGGACTGTAACACGGTATTCCTTAAGAATAGGGAATGGTTGTTACAGTCTTTTTTTGTTTCAGAAATTTTCGAAGATAAAAATAGGATAATGCCGCGAAGTGTGGTATACTATAGAACAGTATGTATTAGAGAGAGGACAGACAGATGCAGTTAAAAGATTTACAGGCATATGAAATTTTAGAAAAACGCCCAATCAAAGATCTCAATTCCGAGGGGATTATTCTCCACCACAAAAAAAGCGGAGCGCGGATCGCAGTGATTTCCAACGATGATGACAATAAGGTCTTTTATATCGGTTTTCGCACACCGCCGGAGGATTCCACGGGGGTGGCACATATCATTGAGCACACTGTTTTGTGTGGTTCTGACAAATATCCGGTCAAAGATCCTTTTGTGGAACTGGTGAAGGGTTCCTTGAACACCTTTTTGAATGCAATGACTTATCCGGAGAAGACAATCTATCCGATCGCAAGCTGCAATGATAAAGATTTCCAGAATCTGATGAGTGTCTATATGGATGCGGTTTTTCATCCGAATATTTATAAATATCAGGAGATCTTCCAGCAGGAGGGATGGCACTATGAATTAGAGAGCGAGGATGCTCCGGTGACCATCAACGGTGTTGTATACAATGAGATGAAAGGCGCTTTTTCCTCACCGGATGATGTCTTAAGCCGTCAGATCATGACATCCCTTTTTCCGGACACGACTTATGCAAACGTTTCCGGCGGAGATCCTCTGCATATTCCGGAACTGACTTACGAGGAATATCTGGATTTCCACCGCAGATATTATCATCCTTGTAATTCCTACATTTATCTCTATGGAGATATGGATGTGGCAGAGAAGCTTGCGTGGATGGATGAAGCATATCTGGGGAAATATGAGGCAATCGGGCTTGATTCAGAGATAAAGCTTCAGAAACCATTTGAAAAACCAATCGAAGTGACACATAAGTATTCCATTTCTTCCACGGAATCCGAAGAAAACAATACCTATCTTTCTTATAACACGGTGATAGAAACAGCACTGGACGAGAAATTGTATCTCGCATTTGATATTTTGGATTATGCGCTGGTCAGTGCGCCGGGAGCACCGTTAAAACAGGCATTGATCGATGCCGGGATCGGTTCAGAGATCACAGGCGGATATGACAGTGGAACGCTGCAGCCGACATTTTCTGTGATTGCAAAAAATACCAATCCGCAGGAAAAAGAGCATTTTCTGGCTGTCATCCGTGAGACATTAGAAGGGCTTGTAAAAAATGGATTAAATAAAAAATCGCTGCTGGCAGGGATCAATAGTTCTGAATTCCGTTACCGTGAGGCTGATTTCGGACATTTCCCAAAAGGACTTTTATATGGGATCCAGTGTCTGGACAGCTGGCTTTATGATGATATGCGTCCATTCCTTCATCTGGAGGCATTAGATACTTACCGTTTCTTAAAAGAGCAGGTGGAGACAGATTATTTTGAGCAGCTGATTCAGAAGTATTTATTAAATAACAGGCATGCATCTGTTGTAATCATTGAACCTGAGAAAGGCTTAAATGCAAAAAATGAGGCTGCCTTAGAGAAAAAACTTGCGGAATATAAAGCGGGGTTATCAGAAGATGAGATCCGAAAGCTGATCGCAGATACAAAACACCTGAAGGAATATCAGGAGACACCTTCTCCAAAAGAAGATCTGGAAAAAATTCCGATGCTTGCGCGCTCTGATATGAAAAAGGAGGCAGCACCTTTTTATAATACAGAACTTTCAGTGAAAGGTATCCCGGTGGTACACCATGATATTTATTCGAATGGGATCATCTATCTGACCATGTTGTTCGATATTGCGCACATTCCGGCAGAGGACATTCCGTATCTTGGCGTATTGAAGGCGGTACTTGGCTATGTGGATACAAAAAATTATTCCTATGCGGATTTTGCAAATGAGGTGAACATCCATACCGGAGGAATCAGCAGTACGATCGGTGTGTATCCGAGCGTGAAGGATAAAGATGATTATCAGGTGAAATTTGAGGTGCGCACCAAGGCATTATATGACAAATTGCCGGAAGCAGCTACATTGATGAAAGAAATGCTTTTCACCTCAAACATTGATGATGAAAAGCGTCTGTATGAGATTATTGCCGAGTTGAAATCAAGACTTCAGGTAAGCATCAGTTCCGCCGGACATTCCGTGGCTTCGACAAGAGCCATGACTTATTTTTCCAAGGCGGCTGCTTACAAAGATACGATCACATTCTATGAGACGCTGTGTGATCTGGAAGCACATTTTGATGAGAGAAAAGAAGCACTGACCGCAAAACTAAAAGAGATGGTTTCCTCAATTTTTACAAAAGAACATCTTCTGGTCAGCGTCACCTGCGAAAAAGACGGGCTTTCTATCGTAGAAACAGAGCTGGAAAAATTTATTCCAATGTTATATGAAACTTCCGGGGAGGAAAAACAGGCAGAGATCGTCCCGGTCCGGAAGAATGAGGGATTTATGGATGCCTCCCAGGTGCTGTATGTGGCGAGAGCCGGAAATTTCCGTGCACATGGCTTTGACTATCACGGTGCACTGCGCATTTTAAAAGTGATCATGGAGTATGATTACCTCTGGATCAATATCCGTGTGAAAGGCGGAGCATACGGCTGCATGAACGGTTATATGAAGAATGGAGACACTTATTTTGTCTCTTACCGTGATCCAAATCTGGAAAAAACAAATGAGATTTATGACGGAATCCCTGCATATATTGAGCAGTTTACTGCGGATGAACGTGACATGACAAAATATATCATCGGGACGATCAGTGATATGGATGTGCCAATGAATCCAAGCACGAAGGGCGATCGGTCCATGGCAGCTTATTTACAGAATATTTCGTACGAAGAGATCCAGAAAGAGCGTGATCAGGTGATCGGTGCGACGCAGGAGGATATCCGGGGACTCCGTGATATGATCGCAGCCGTTCTCGCAGAGAATAACCTCTGTGTAGTCGGAAATGAGGAGACTTTGCAGGAATGTGCAGAAATGTTTGGAGAGGTAAAATACTTGAATGGATCAGAAAGATGATTGTGAAATTTACAATTGTCTGAGTAAATAAATACAAAGAGAGGAAGTTTATGAACGAAAAATTTAAATCCGGATTTGTGACGATCATCGGAAGACCAAACGTGGGAAAATCCACATTAATGAACCATCTGATCGGACAGAAGATCGCAATTACATCGAACAAACCGCAGACGACCAGAAACCGCATCCAGACGGTCTATACGGATATGGAACGCGGGCAGATCGTATTTCTGGATACACCGGGGATCCACAAGGCCAAAAATAAACTTGGGGAATACATGGTAAATGTGGCAGAACATACCTTAAATGAGGTGGATGTGATCTTATGGCTTGTGGAACCGTCTAATTTTATCGGAGCCGGCGAGCAGCACATTATCGAGCAGTTGAAAAAAGTAAAAACACCGGTCATTCTGATCATCAATAAAGTGGATACCGTAGACCGTGAAAAAATCGTGGAATATATTGACACATACCGCAAAGTGTACGATTTTGCGGAGATTATTCCGGCTTCTGCACTTCGTGCAAAGAATCTGGACACGGTCATTGACATGATTTTCAAATATCTGCCGTATGGACCGCAGTTCTATGATGAGGATACGATCACAGATCAGCCGGAGCGCGCTATTGTTGCGGAGATCATCCGTGAGAAGGCACTGCATGCGCTCGATGATGAGATTCCGCATGGAATTGCCGTTTATATCGACCAGATGAAGGGCAGAAAGGGACAGAATATCATTGACATTGACGCAACGATCGTCTGCGAGCGTGATTCCCACAAGGGAATTATCATCGGAAAAGGCGGTGCAATGCTCAAAAAAATCGGAAGCAATGCGCGTTACGAGATCGAGCGGTTATTGGATACAAAAGTAAATCTGAAACTTTGGGTGAAAGTGAAGAAAGACTGGCGTGACAGCGATTTTCTGATCAAAAATTTTGGATACAATAAGGACGAAATTTAAACCGTTGCCAATATTTAACGTGTATAAGGTTTTTCACAACGCAAATCCTATCTGTATACAGATGGCAGGAGGGAAAAACGATGGAGAAAACCTGGAACACTTTTTGGGAAACAGGACGGATTGACGATTATCTGGAGATATGCAGAGAAAAAGAGAGTGACAGAGAGCAGGAAGTAAGGCAGAATGGGGCAGAACCTTGTAGTGACCGGAATGGTTTTAAATGCGATGCCGATTGGCGATTATGACAAAAGAATAACGCTGCTCACGAGGGAGAGAGGAAAAATCACAGCATTTGCCAGAGGGGCAAGAAAACCAAACAGTCAGTTTTTAGCTGCGACAAATCCTTTCTCCTTCGGGGAATTTGAACTTTTCGAGGGACGTTCTACATATACAGTTGCCAAAGTGTCCATCCAGAATTATTTCCGGGAGCTTGCAGCAGATTTCAACGCTGCCTATTATGGATTTTATTTTCTGGAATTTGCAGATTATTATTGTCAGGAAAATAACGATGAGACAGAAATGTTAAAACTGCTTTATCAGACACTCCGTGCGCTCGAAAGCCCTGCTTTTTCCAACCGGCTTGTGAGATGTATCTATGAACTCCGGACACTCACAATCAACGGGGAAGCACCGAATGTGTTCGGGTGCACAAAATGTGGGAAAAAAGAGGCACTGCACTGGTTTTCGGGAAAGACGGCGCGCATGCTCTGCGATCACTGCGTGAATGAGTTAAGGCGGAAACCTGAAAATATGGCGGCGTTGCCGACCTATCAGAAAGTGCAGGAATCCACAGTCTATACCATGCAGTATATTATGACGGCAAAGCTTGCAAAACTTTACACGTTTTCCGTATCGGATCAGGTATTGTGGGAATTACAGCAGTGTATCAGGGAATACATGAAATATTATATCAACCATTCTTTTAAATCACTAAAAATTTTGGAAGAGGTTGAAAACATGATATAAAAATTGTATAATATCCAAGATTAACATTGAATGAAATAGAAAGAGGATGGAGTCTGTAACATGAAGAGATTAGGGTGTATTGGACTGACCATTATGATCTGCGCAGGTATGCTCGCCGGGTGTGGTTCCAGTCTGGAGGCAGACACAAATACCGTTTATGTTTCAAAACATGGCAAAGTAGTTTCAATGGATGTGGAACAGCTTGACCAGTCTTATTATGATGAGACGGAGCTGAAAGAGTTTGTGGATTCCGCAGTGGATGAGTACAATACAGAGAATGGAAAAAATTCTGTAAAAGTGGATGATCTGACCGTGGAAGATGGCACAGCAAAACTCCGGATGGACTATGAAACGGTGGATGATTATACAGCGTTTAATGGTGTGGAATTGTATGAGGGTAAAATCGTGCAGGCATTGGCTGCCGGGTATGATTTTGACACAGATTTTGCGGGCGTGGATAAAGACGGCAGTGTCACGGGAGTGACGAGAGGGGATATTCTCGCACAGGAAGATCTGAAAGTTGTCATTATTAAGGCAAATACCGATGTGAAGATTGACGGCAAAATTTTATATGTTTCCTGCGATAACGTGACGGTGACAGGAAAAGATTCTGTTTCCATTAAAGAGGGAACCGGAATCGAGAAAACCTGGATCACGGAAGCAGAAGAAGTACCATCCACAGAGGCCGTCTTGGAGACAGAAAGTACGGAAGACGCAGGGGATGTCATTGAGGGAGAAGTGATCATAGGAACAGAGGAAGCTTCCGGCAATGATGTAGTCACAAATCTTTCCGGCGGTTCATCCGGTACAGATGTCTATACTTATATCATTTACAAATAGGCTCGCGATGATACAATAAATCATAAATACGGGTTATAAATAATTGCATAATACAGCAATAATATAATAGAATGTGAGGAATTTATTATGGAAAAGACGATGGACAAAATCGTAGCACTTGCAAAATCAAGAGGATTTGTATATCCGGGTTCTGAGATTTACGGAGGTCTTGCAAATACATGGGATTACGGAAATCTTGGTGTAGAGTTAAAGAACAACGTAAAAAGAGCATGGTGGCAGAAATTCATTCAGGAAAACCCTTACAACGTAGGTGTTGACTGTGCCATCCTTATGAATCCACAGACATGGGTTGCATCCGGACATCTCGGAGGATTCTCTGATCCGTTAATGGATTGTAAAGAGTGCCATGAGCGTTTCCGTGCAGATAAGATCATTGAGGATTTTGCTGCTGAGAAA
>ERZ779855.2198-NODE-2198-length-11280-cov-2.153140_pt1 | contig 11280 bp, 10 predicted proteins | sample MGYA00511370_ERZ779855 | MGnify/ENA primary metagenome ERZ779855 (study PRJEB29588, sample SAMEA1967319) | human gut metagenome | biome: human gut; feature: human-associated habitat; material: faeces | place: Denmark | collected 2008/2010 ...
TCTGAACGAAAACCGACTGCCGGAAGATGAATTTTACGATGTAGTTATTTTCGGCTATCTGAAAGCTGTTCGGGATTATTTTTCTGATCTCACTGCACAACAGTTTACTTTTTCCACCATTGCTAATCGTAGAATGAAGTTCTGCTTGTTCGATTACTTCCGCACCCAGGAGCGCCGCAAGCGCAATATGGAGGTTCTCAGTATTCACGTCGGATTATATCCCGATGGTGCCCCTTTAGAAGATACCATTCCTGCCCATGACCCAATCATGCAGCAGTTGGAAATGGATCTTCTGCTCCACGAGCTGGCCGGCAGAGTCTCTAAGCAGCAAATGGATATTGTGCATCTGAAACAGGGCGGCTATGGCATCCGTGAGATTGCCCGCACCCAGAAGGTTCCTATGCGGCGCATTAAAGAGTTGCTGGCTGAAGTCCATGATGTGCTGCTGGATATTTGCTATGGATGAACCCATTACAGATAAGAAATACCCTTACATACACATTTTCAAAAAGATTGGAGGTCAAACCGAATGAAGAAAGAAAAGAAACAGATCGTTTTGAATGGCTCTCTGCTGCGTCCGCTGTCTGTTGGGCGTGGTGCGCTTCTGCACGCCGGAGGAAACATCTACCATACTTCGCGTGTGGTGACGATTCTGGAGGAGTCGGAGGATTGCGTCCGTTTTGAAACGCAGAACTCCCACTACCATCTGTCCATGTCCCCTTTTCCGCTGGCGGCTGTCAGTCCGCTCCCTGTGAGATTGGCCGCATGTGCGTGAAGGGACTGTAAATGGATTGGAACAGCCGGCTCCCGCTGACTATTCCACAAGTTCTGGCCGTGGCGGATACCATTCCGTCACGGCTCTTTTTATGGAGGAACAAAATGAACGAAGAAATCATGAATGAAATTCAACCAGTCCGCCCCAAAGACCAGTTTACCTTTTCCTGCCGTCAATGCGGGGCGTGCTGCCGCAATATCGAAGGCTGTGTAATGGTGGAGAGTCTGGACGCCTACCGCCTGGCTCGCTATCTCCGAACAAAAGGTGAGCCCATTGAAGGAATAGAGGATTTCCTGTTCCGCTACTGCGATCCGGAACCTCTGACCGAAGAAGGCTTCCCTATCTATATGCTCAAGACAAAAGCCCCAAACGGCTCCTGTATCTTCCTTATGGATGGGCGCTGTTCCGTCTACCCTGCCCGTACCCGTACCTGCCGTATCTATCCTCTTACCGTAGGTCCAGGGGAGCGTGGCCGTGATTTTGAATACTGCCTGTGTCTGGACCGGCACCGGAGCCACTTTACCGGCAGCCGGGTATCCGTCAAGGACTGGCTGTATCAGAATTTCAAACGGGAAGACAAAGAATATGTAAAGCGGGAATATGAGATCGCTACCGAACTGGGCAAACTGATGCGCGCCATTGACCCTGCCATGCGGCAAGGCATTGTATTCAAGGTACTCTACTACCGCTATTACAATTTTGATTTAGACCAGCCTTTTCAGCCTCAGTATGAGCAGAATAACCGACACCTGTTAGCAGACCTGCACCGGATTGCCGGGGAACAGTAAAAGGCAAATGGCTTTTAGAAAGGGGGCCTTATTTTATGAATTTACACGAAACAGCAATGGGGCAAAGATTTTTTAATGTTCAGCTCCCCGCACTGATTAACACACTCAAAGACATTGCAGCGGCGCTTTCCCGCCCTGCACCATCTGCTATATCCTTTCCGGCAGACCCACGCTTTCTCACTTCGCTCTATTACGGCGAATATGAAGCAGATGTGTTCAAGCCCGATAAACGCCTCACACCTTTTAACCAGACAGTACAACAGAAAGAAAAAGCTCTGCTTCCGCTGCTCTCCAGCGAGGGCAAAGGCGTATTCCGGAAAAAGACGGGAAAGCCGGAGAAAAAGGAACGCCGCAAAGAACCGGAGACAGAAGAAAAACCGGAACACACCGACAAAAAGGGCAAGCTAAAGCGGTACTGGAAAATCGCACAGAACAGCCTTTCTGTGCTGCCGAAACCGCTGCGGCGTTTGTGGAAAGGGCTGTCGCTCCGGCATCTGATTGTGGGTGTCCAGGTGGGCAGATTTGATGCCAAGGAATGCGCTCTGGCGTATGGTGCGGCGAATGCAGCAGTATACGCTGCGGTAGGACTGCTGAGCAGTGCCATGCGTGTCCACCTGGAACAGCTGACGGTGCAGTGTGCCTTCGGGCAGGAACGCAGCCGCTGGGTGATCCGTGGCAGGCTGCACTTTTGTCCGCTGTCCGCACTTCTGGCGCTGGGCAGCTTTGCCATGGGCTATGTGATGCAGAAAAACCGGCAGGAAGATGCCGAGAAAGAACCGGCGGCGGAAAAAGAACACGCTGCCGCCCGATAAACAGGAGGTAAAAAAATGCAGGAAAAGAAACCGATCCAGGATCTCATGGGAATCACAATGGAAAAGATGCGGGAAATGGTGGACGTGCAGACGATCATCGGCGACCCCATTGTAGTGTCGGAAAAGGTGACCATCGTTCCGGTGTCTAAGGTGTCCTATGGCTTTGCCTCCGGCGGATCGGATCTGCCGGTGAAGTCCAATCCCAAGGACTTGTTCGGCGGCGGTGCAGGTGCCGGCGTGTCCATCCAGCCGGTGGCTTTCCTGGTGGTGCAGGAGGACGGCGTGCGTCTGCTGCAAATGGATGAGGGCAGCGATGCCCTTTCCAGCGCCATCCGCTCTGTGCCGGAGGTAGTAGACCGCCTGGGCAGCATCTTCAAAAAGGACAAAAAAGACGGCGATGCGCCGGAAGATGCTGAGGCATAACCGGCGGCATTTCGCATGAAACCGTCCTGTCCCACATACACTGTACTAAAAACGGGAGGTATTGTGTATGGGCAGTACATTTTTTCGGCGGTGGATCGGCGGCTTTCTGGCGGTGTGTCTGACGCTGACCGGAATGCCGGCGCTGTGCGTTTCCGGGGCAGAGCCGGCAGTTTCGGCGCAGTCCTGCATTTTAATGGAGGCTGTGACCGGAGAGATCCTCTATGAGAAACAGGCGCAGGAACAGCGTCCCATGGCGAGTACGACCAAGATCATGACCACGCTGCTCTGTCTGGAAAGCGGCGATCTGGACACGGAATTTCCCGTGGATACGGATGCCATTCACGTGGAAGGCTCTTCTATGGGGCTGGTCGAGGGCGACATCGTGACTAAGCGTGCGCTGTGCTACGGGATGCTCCTGCCGTCCGGAAACGATGCCGCCGGCGCTGCGGCAGTGAAACTGGCAGGGAACTATGCCGCCTTTGCGGAGCAGATGAACCAGAAGGCGGCGGAGCTGGGGATGACCCAGACCCATTTTGTCACCCCGTCCGGTCTCCACGACGACCAGCACTATTCCACGGCGTATGACATGGCGCTGCTGACGGCGGCAGCCATGCAGAATGAGACGTTCCGGGAGATCTGCCGCCAGCCCTCTGCAAAGGTCTGTTTCGGGAATTCGCCGTATGAGCGGTGGCTGACCAATTCCAACAAGCTGCTCACCATGGATGAAACGGTGGTCGGCGTGAAAACCGGATTCACCGACGAGGCAGGGCGCTGTCTGGTGTCTGCCTGTGTGCGAAACGGCATTATGCTGATCTGCGTGACGCTGAACGACCGGGATGACTGGCAGGATCACGAGCGCCTGTACGACTATGGGTTCGGGCAGCTGACACCCACAGAGGTTTCCTTTCCGACGGACTGGAGCATTGCTGTGGCTGGCGGAACTGCTCAGCAGGTAACACTGATTCCCGAAGGCACCATCGTGGCAGGGACAAGGGACGGAAAAGCCCCGGCGCTGGAGTTTCAGCTGGAGACTGCGCCGTTTCTCTATGCGCCGGTGACTGCCGGACAGGATGCCGGAACATGGAAAGCGCTCTGCGGCGGCAGAGTTGCGGCGCAGGGCAGGCTTTGCGCCGGAGAAAGCGCTGTATATCAGAAAAAATCCGCAGCACCGCAGCAGCAGAGCTGGTGGAAACGGATGCTGCAAAAGATAAAAAAGGAGAAGAACCGGAAGTGGAAAAAATTCGAATTCAAAAGCTGCTGGCAGATGCCGGCTATTGTTCCCGGCGGCAGGCAGAACAGCTGATCTCTGCCGGAAAAGTAAAGCTGAACGGTCACCCGGTCAAGCTGGGGGACAAGGGAACGCTGGCAGACCTGATTACCGTCAGCGGTGAACGGGTGTATCTGCCCAGAAAGAAACAGTATCGCTATCTGATGCTGTACAAACCACGGGGCTATGTGACCACAACTTCTGACGAACTGAACCGGCGGTGTGTGATGGATCTGCTGGAGGACGTGGAAGAGCGTGTCTACCCGGTGGGACGGCTGGACAAGGACTCTGAGGGACTGCTGTTGCTGACCAACGACGGCAACTTCGCCAATGGCATCATGCACCCCAGCCGCCATATCAGCAAGACCTATCGTGTCACCGTCCGTCCGGATGTGACCGAAGAACAGCTTATCACCCTGTCCAGCAGCATGGAGCTGGACGGCAAAATGACCCAGCCGGCAACGGTTGTGGTAAAGACCAAAGAGCCGGGACGTGTGGTACTGCTTATGACCATTCACGAGGGCAAGAACCGCCAGATCCGCCGGATGTGTGAATCCGTCGGACTGGAAGTGGCACGTCTGCGCCGCACCAGCATCGGTCCGCTGAAACTGGGGATGCTGAAACCGGGTACTTATCGGGATCTGACCGCAGAGGAACTGCGTGCGATCCGCAATGCCATAGGTGCCGGCGAGCAGGCATCGACCGCAAAGGGCAAGCGCCGATAAGATACGCAAGCTTTTTGCAAGGCTGCCCTTGAAAAATTCTGAGAGGAGGAACAGGCAATGCCAATTTGTATTTCACCGGATCTTCCGGCATTTCACATTCTGTCCGAGGAGAACATCTTCGTCATGGACAGCGACCGTGCTGCGCACCAGGACATCCGTCCGCTGCGGGTGCTGGTGCTGAATCTGATGCCGAAAAAAATTGAAACGGAATGTCAGTTCCTGCGGCTGCTCAGCAACACACCGTTACAGGTGAGTGTGGAATTTCTGCACGTCTCCAGCCATATCAGCAAGAACACATCCCAGAACCATCTCGCCACATTCTACCGAACTTTTTCGGAGATCCGGGATCAGTATTATGACGGCTGCATCATCACCGGTGCGCCGGTGGAGCATCTGAAATTCGAGGATGTGGACTATTGGAACGAGATCTGCGACATTATGGAGTGGACAAAGTCCCACGTTTTTTCCACCCTGCACATCTGCTGGGCGGCGCTTGCCGGACTGTATTATCACTTCGACATTCCCAAGTATGACCTGGCGCAGAAGATGTTCGGCGTCTTTCCGCAGCACGTGCTGGAACCCCACTGCCAGCTGCTCCGTGGCTTTAACGATGTGTTCCATGCGCCCCATTCCCGTCATGCAGAGGTGCATCGGGAGGACATCGAAAAGGTGGAACAGCTGAAGATCCTGACGGAATCGCCGCTGTCCGGCGTGCATATTGTGGCAAACAAGAACGGCAGACAGTATTTCATTACGGGACATTCGGAATATGACCGGGATACCTTAAAGGGCGAATATTTCCGGGACAAGGAAAAGGGCGCAGACATCGCTCTGCCCTATGACTATTTCCCGGACGACGACCCCACCAAGGAGCCGCACTACAGCTGGGGAGGCAGCGCTAACCTGCTGTTCTCCAACTGGCTGAACTACTGCGTATACCAGCAGACACCGTATGATCTGACTTCCCTGGAACTGTACAACTGGGACTGGCAGGCAGGTCTCTGATGATCGCATAGAGGAGCGCTTGTTGATGCACAAGCGTTTCCACAGAAACAGAAAACCCCGTCCGCACCGGAGAGCCTTTGGTGCGGACGGGGTTTCGTTATGTTATCTCATTTCTGCACACACATTGCAGAAGTGGGATTTCTTTTTTAGAGGTATGTGAGGAACTGGGATGCCAGAACCACTAGAACCAGTGCGATCGGATAAGTTGCCGCATAAGCGCTTGCAACGTTCGGTGTGCCGCTGGTGTTGATGAGCGCACCCAGCGCCGGTGTGCTGGTCATGCCGCCGGTGATGGAACCCAGGTTGTTGAACAGGCTCAGCTTCAGCACTTTCTTTGCCAGGAAGAAACCAATGAACAGCGGAACAATGGTCATCAGTGCGCCCCACAGGAACAGCAGCGGACCATACTTTTCCAGTGTCTGTACGAATCCGGCACCGCCGTCAACGCCGGCACCGATGAGGAACAGAACCAGTCCCCATTCCTGGAAAACCTCCAGCAGGTGCTTGTTGACCTTCATGCTCAGTTTGCCGATTCTGCCGAAGTGACCAAAGACCAGACCCATAATCAGCGGGCCGCCAGTCGTTCCCAGGTTGAAAGAGCCTGCACCCAGCGGAATGTTGATGCAGCCCAGGATGGCACCTGTCAGCACGGTCAGCGCAAATGCACCCAGACCGAACTTATCCATCTCAAACAGCTTTTTCTGTTTCAGCGGACTGTCGTCGCCGGTGTCTACGGATGCCAGCTTTGCACGTTCTTCCGCCATGTTGGCTTTCAGCACCTTCGGGATGATCTGTACAAACAGAACAACACCGATAACGCCGAACGGATATGCTACCGCATGACCGACTGCGATTTCCTTGAATACCGGGCTGCTTTCGCCGATCGCCTCCTGTGCTGCGGCAAATGCCGGGGTACTGGTCAGCGCACCGGACAGCAGACCAACGCTCATTGCGGAGTTCATGCCCGGAACCAGCAGGGTAATCAGCGCACAGACGCCTGCGCCGGCAGCGATAATCACTGCACCCAGCAGAACATAGGACTTAGCGTTCTTTTTCAGATTCTTAAAGAAGGTAGGACCTGCGATCAGACCAACGGAGGTCACGAACAGGATCAGACCGAAACTCTGGATAAGCTTGAAGTAGAAATTGACAGCGTCCTGCGCCTCAACATCAGCGATCCAGGCAGCGATGCCGTTCTCGCCGAACGCCACGCCCTTGAAATGTCCCACAACCAGCGCAACCAGGAAAATCGCAGCGGTTCCCAGAGAAACGCCCTTAATGTTGATCTTGCCCAGCAGATAGCCTACAACGATGATCGCAAAGACAAAGAACAGCACCATGACGATAGCAGACATACTGAAAATGTGGGTGCCTGCCACCTCGAACAGTTTTAGATTCATGAATATACCTCTCCTTGTGATGTTTCGTGGAAGTTGCCGGCGGCTCTCCGGTCGGACTTCCAGAAAAAACATTTGTACACCGGACGGAAACATCCAGCGTACAGCATACCTTATTATTATAACTGATTTCATCTTTTTTGTCAATATTGCTGATTGATATTTTGAAAAATATACGTTTTGTATGAATTTCCACAGGAAAAGTGTCGATTAGGTGAAATGTGGTACAAAATCAGAGGAAACAGTTCGAAATTTTTAGGGAAGTTTCTTTGCCTGCGGCGGCGGATTTGACAGAGGGTGAGAAAATTGAATCGAATATAGGATATAGAAAATCGCCTGCAACTTAACGTCACAGGCGGTTTTCTACGGCATTACCGCACGGAGCCATACAGCTTTGGGATTTGTACTGCCATTGTTTTTGCTCCGGGTTCTAAAGAACTAAGAAAGCGTTTAGTATTTTCCACCATGATGATTTCACCTCTTTTTTCACAGACTCTCTCCTATATTACCACAATTTTTTCCGGAAGTCAATAGACTACAAATTTAATTATTTCAATACATTGAATTACTTGATAAGAGAGGAAGAGATGGTGTATAATAAAATGTCATATCTTCGTGAAACAAAGATATGTGGATTGAAAAAATGTCTTGAATTTATTGAATGTTGAAAGACAAGGAAAACCGCCTGTGATGTTGTGTCACGGGCGGTTTTTCTATCTCTTTCAGTAAAGTTTATGCCTCTTCCAGCATCTCCTCCAACAACTCCGCCGCCGTCTCCACAAACCGCACGCACGGCCGCACTTTATAATATTCCTCCGTGCGTGGCTGCGGATCTTGTTTCAGCTTGCCGGGCAGCGCCTGCAGCAGCTCCCGACAGACCAGAGTGTCGTGTTTCTGCCGGAACTGTTCTGCCAGTTCCCGGATGCGGGCATAGTGGGCTTTCTTGCCGTCGTAGTCAGCCGGATCATCGTATCCCTTTAACATTCCTGCCACCAGAAACATTCCGGTCACAGCGCCGCAGGTTTCCCGCATACCGCCCATGCCGCCGCCGAAAGACGACGCCAGCCGCACGGCATCTTCCAGAGAAAGCCCCATTTCCTCGTGAAATGCGCCCACCACAGACTGCGCACAATTGTATCCTGCACGGAAGAGATCCCGTGCCTTTTCTGCATGATTCATGCAATACACTTCCTTTTTGCAAAAATGCCAGTATGCGATCATACCGGCATTTGTTATCATAACATAGAAATCGGGATTTGTCAATTTTTCGCAGTCTCTGCTGTTTCAGCCTCAGCCTGTGCCAGCGCCTGGTACGCCTGTTCGTAGAAGTATTCCTGGGAGTTGACAAGCGGTTCCTTTGCCGGCTCTCTGGTGTATGTGCTGTCCGGCTGCTGAACACGTGCCTTGACGTTGTCCGTCATCATCACATCGAACATATCCAGGATGCGGTGCTTGATGCTGTCGTCATAGATGGGCGCAGCGACTTCCACACGCCGTCTGGTGTTTCGGGTCATCCAGTCCGCAGAGGCAATGTATACCTTGCAGTTGTCGTGCGCACCGAAGATGTAGATGCGTGTATGCTCCAGAAAACGTCCCACAATGCTGCGGATAGAGATATTCTCCGTCAGCTCCGGAACGCCGGCAACCAGGCAGCTGATGCCACGGACGATCATTTCGATCTTTACGCCGGCTTTGGATGCCTCGATCAGCTTTTCGATCAGATACTTGTCTGTGAGCGAGTTGATTTTGATGCCGATATAGGCGTGTTCGCCTGCCTTTGCCAGGGCGGTCTGTTCGTCGATCATGTCCGCCAGCTTGTTCTGCAGGCACTTTGGCGCAACCAGCAGATGCTCCGTGTGTTCCACGGTCTGTCCCAGGCAGAGCGCATGAAAGACCCGGTTTGCCTCCAGACCGATGTCATGGTTTGCCGTCATCAGCGAATAGTCGGTGTAGATGGCAGAGGTCTTTTCGTTGTAGTTGCCTGTGCCGACCTGGGTGATATAGGAGATCTCTGTGCCGACCTTTTTGGTGATGAGACAGAGCTTGCTGTGTACTTTCAGATTGTCCAGACCGTAGATAATGCGGCAGCCGGCATCTTCCAGGCGGCGCGCCATGATGATGTTGTTCTCCTCGTCGAATCTGGCACGGAGTTCCACCAGTACCACAACATCCTTGCCGTTTTCGGCAGCCTCGATCAGCGCCTCCACAATTTTGCTGTTGGATGCGACACGATACAGGGTCATCTTGATGGAGACCACCTGGGGATCTCTGCCAGCCTCGTTCAGCAGCGTCAGGAACGGACGGATGCTCTCATAGGGGAACGCCAGGAAGCGATCCTTTTCCTCGACCTGTTCGATCATGCGCTTGGACAGGTCACGCCATGCCGGTTTCTGCGGCACACGGCGCTGATAGAACAGGCACTTGTTGTGGCGGAGCATATCCCGTACCACCGAGAGAACGGAGAGATTCAGCGGCGCCTCAGAGTAGAATACCTGTTCCTCTGTCAGATTCAGATAGCCGCACAGAGAATGGATGACGGCGGTATCCATCAGACGGGAGAATTCCAGCTTGATGGGGCAGAGCTTTTTCCGTTCCCGGATCAGCTGCTCCATTGCCTCACGATAGTCGCATTCTTCCTCCATGCGCTCGTCTGGTTCGATGTCCGCATTGCGGATGATTCGGATCAGCGATTTGCTCTTGATGGTGTGCCGGGAGAAGATCTCCGGTGCAAAGTGCAGGATCAGTTCCTCTGCCAGGATGAAACGGTTCTTTCCGGTGGGCAGGGAGACGATCTTCGGGAAAACGCCGCTGCTGCACGGCACAATGCCCAGCTTTTCCGTGCCTTTTTTCTCCAGCACGACAACAGCGTAAATGTTTTTGTTTTGCAGGAAGGGGAACGGCTGCTTTTTGCCGATGATCTGCGGAGAGAGCAGCGGCTCGATCTCAGCCTTGAAGTATGCCTCCAGCCATGCTGCCTCCTCGGTGGTGATGGTGTGGAAGTCTACGATGTCCACGCCCTGCATACTCAGTTCTGCACGCAGGTCAGCGTAAGCGTCGTCCTTGTCCCGGAGCAGTTCCCGCACTCTGGCGTAGATGGCGGTCAGCTGTTCCTTGCAGGTCATGTTGGTCTTGTTTTCCCGGAAGTGGGGATCTTCGCACATCTGGTCATACAGCGAGCCGCAGCGCACCATAAAGAATTCGTCCAGATTGCTTTGGAAAATGGAGAGGAAAGAAAGACGCTCGCAGAGCGGATTGGTCTCGTCCTTTGCCTCTTCCAGCACTCGCTGATTGAACTTCAGCCAGGATAATTCCCGGTTATCATAACAGTTTGATTTCATTGCTGATTCCTCCGATTTGTGGTTTGTTTTTCCGGAAATCTTCCGAAAGGATCTATTGCTGTGACCGGAACAGACCGCCGGAGCGTGTCCGGATGTTCTGTTTCGGTTCGGGATGATTCCATACCATTCTAATTATATTATAAAAGATTCGTCGATATTTTGACATCTTAAATATGTAAAATATATGTTATCTTTTTGTTAAAGGTCACACCTGTGAAATTAACCAGAATTTAACGGAGCGTTTGAAGAAATTCACTTGTATCATTGGAAAACAATGTTGTATAATAATACTAACCAATTATTTTTTCAGGACAGCCGTGCTGTCTGAACTAGGAGTGAAAGTATGAAAAAGTATGCAGTGATCGACATTGGTTCCAATACGGTTCGCATGGTGATCTATACGGCAGAGGACGCCGCATTTCACGGACTGTTTTCCAAGAAGTATACGCTGGGACTGGCTGGGTATATCCAGGACGGCATCATGACCCAGGAGGGCATCCATAAGCTGTGCGCCGCTTTGCTGGAATGCCGGACGATGCTGGAGCAGTTTGAGATTGAACGGTATTTTGTATTTGCCACCGCATCCCTGCGGAACATTCAGAACACCCGTGAGGCAGTAGACCAGGTATTTCTGGTGACAGGGTTTTCCATCGACGTGATCTCCGGTCAGGCGGAGGCGTATCTGGATTACTACGGCGTGATGGTGGACGCACCGCTGGAAAACGGTCTGCTCTTCGACATCGGCGGCGG
>ERZ779855.2201-NODE-2201-length-11264-cov-6.275404_pt1 | contig 11264 bp, 14 predicted proteins | sample MGYA00511370_ERZ779855 | MGnify/ENA primary metagenome ERZ779855 (study PRJEB29588, sample SAMEA1967319) | human gut metagenome | biome: human gut; feature: human-associated habitat; material: faeces | place: Denmark | collected 2008/2010 ...
GCAGAGTTGCCGTCAGGGAACGTCCCCACCACGCGGGTCCGGTGAGTATTCCGCGCGAGATTGAGCACCTCGACCGCACAAATTGAGCATCCATTCCGGCGGAATTGAGTACCCTCGCCGCCGGCGTTGAGCACTACGGTAAAATGTAGATATGCACCGTATTTTACGGTGTAAATATCTGCAAGGAGACCACCTGTATGACCAATTACCGTGAGATCCTCAGGCTCCACAGCCTGGGACTCAACAAGACCGAGATCGCGTCAAGCTGCCGCTGCGCTCGGAACACTGTGGCAGCAACCCTGCAGCGGGCAGCAAACTGCGGCCTGCAATGGCCGCTGCCGGAGGAAATGTCGGATAAGCAGCTCTCGGAGCGTCTGTTTCCGTCCAGCACCTCAAAGCCTGTCTACAAGATGCCGGACTACGCCTCTGTCCACAAGGAGCTCCAGCGCAACGGTGTTACTCTGAACCTGCTGTGGCTGGAATACTGCGACCAGTGCCGGGCGGCGGGCGAGATTCCATACCAATCAACCCAGTTCAACAAGTACTATGCCGACTATCTGGCAAAGGTCAACGCTACCATGCACCTGAACCACAAACCCGGTGAGGTTATGCAGGTGGACTGGGCCGGCGATACTGCCGCTGTTATTGACACAGACACCGGTGAAATTATCCCGGCCTATGTGTTCGTGGCAACCCTGCCGTACAGCGGCTACAGCTATGTAGAAGCCTTTTTTTCCATGAACCAGGAGTCATGGACCACTGCCCATGTGAATGCCTACAAATACTTCGGAGGTGTCACCCGGATCATCCAGTGCGACAACCTGAAAACCGGCGTGCAAAAGCATGGGAAAGATGAGGTCGTTCTCAACAAATCGTACCAGGAGCTGGCAGAGCATTACGGCACGGCAATTCTGCCTGCCAGAGTCCGCGCTCCCAAGGATAAAGCTGCTGTTGAGGGTACCGTCGGTATCATCTCTACCTTTATACTGGCCGCTCTGCGGAACCGCCAGTTTTTGTCTCTATTGGAACTGAATGAGGCGATTGGGGACCGTCTGGAGACGTTCAACCACAAACCTTTCCAGAAAAGGGAGGGCAGCCGGGCCAGCAGCTTTGCGGAAGAAAGGCCCTTCCTGCGCCCTCTGCCGCCCAGACCTTTTGAATTGGCCACCTGGAAAGTGGCAACGGTGGGTCCCAATTACCACATTTCTGTGGAGCGTATGAACTATTCTGTTCCCTTTGAATACATCAAGCAGAAGGTAGATGTCCGGCTCACCAAAGCCACGGTAGAGGTTTTCTACGGTGGAAACCGAATCTGTTCCCATCCCAGGCTGTACGGACGGTTTAACCAGTACAGTACGATCCAGGAGCATATGCCGCCAGAGCACCAGAAGTATGTCCAGTGGAATGGTGAACGGTTCATTCACTGGGCCGGTAAAGTCGGCAGCAACACACAGGTCGCTGTCCAAGCCATTCTCAGCGGCTACAAAGTAGAGCAGCAGGGCTACAAGTCCTGCATGGGTCTGCTGAAGCTGGCAGACAAATACACCCCGGAACGGCTGGAGAATGCCTGCAAACGGGCATTGGAATACACACCCCCGCCCTTCTCTCAAGAATATCCAGGCTATTCTGGCATCCGGGCAGGATAAAGCCACCCCCGAGCAGAGTACGGCTACTGTGTCCTCCTCCCGGTACGGATTCACCCGTGGAGCTGAGTATTACGGAAGGGGGAGCAAGTGATGCTGACTGAAACAACGGTATCCAAGCCGCGTGAAATGCGGCTGAGCGTTATGGCCAACGCGCTGAAGGACCAATTTGCCGATCCGCAGTTCCAAAGCATGGCCTTTGAGGACCGGCTCGGTCTTTTGGTGGATGCGGAATGGAATGCCCGAAAGAATAACCATCTGAACAAGCTGATCCGGCAGGCAGCTTTCTCGGATCCGGGAGCTTGCCTGGAGAATGTGGAGTATCTGCCCGACAGAGGTCTGAAACAGGAGGAACTGATGCGGTTCGGCACCTGCAACTACATCCAGGAGCACCACAACATCATCCTGCTGGGTGCCACCGGCAGCGGCAAGACCTATCTCGCCTGCGCTCTGGGCATGGCTGCCGCAAGACGGTTTTATGCGGTGAAGTACATCCGGCTCCCGGATCTGCTGGTAGAGTTCCAAATTGCCAGGGGTAACGGCACCATCCGCAAGTTCATGGCCCAGTACAGAAAATATGCCCTGCTCATTATTGACGAATGGCTTCTGTACCCTTTGAAAGAAACGGAAGCCAGGGACTTATTGGAAATCGTGGAGTCCCGGTACAAGCGAAACTCCACGATCTTCTGTTCCCAGTTTGACATTCCGGGCTGGCCGGAAAAGCTGTCTGACCCACTGCTGGCTGATGCCATCTGCGACCGAATCGTCCACGACGCCTACACCATAGTCATTGGCGGCAAGGAATCCATGCGCAAGCGGAAGGGGCTGCAAGACATCTGACTCCGACCGTATTTATGATACCTTGACACCTTTGTGCTGTCCATATTCAACCTGAGCGGTGGGACTGCTCAATCCGGGCGGTCCCGTTGCTCAATTCAAGCGGAACCGCTGCTCAATTTCGCCGGTCGAGCTGATTTTGCAGAGCGGTGTACGCATCCGGCGGCGGATCTCACGGTTCAGCCGCTCGATCACATTGTTGGTGCGGATGCGCGTCCAATGCTCGCTGGGAAAATCGCAGTAGGTCAGCGTCTCCTCGATGCCATCCTCGACTTTCTTGGTGGCCTCCTTCAGCTTCATGGCGCGCAGCTCGGCGACCACTGTAAATTTCGAGTACAGAGCTCCACTTGCACGGGAAACGAGCCCCACTCTCACGGAGATTTAGCTCCACCGTCACGGGTGCGAGGTCCACGGTGAGCAGAGGGGCAAGGCCCCTCTGCTCACCCATAAGATCATATTACATCCGGTTCCAACGGTTAATAATCTTTCTGGACTGCTCCCAGATATCCTGTTCACTCCAGGTATATCCGTCACCCGGTTCCTCAGAGAACAGCGCAAGGATCTCAGCCTTAGCCTGCTCGGCGTTCTTTATGTTGTGGAACCAGCTCTGCAGCACAGTGCCCAGCATCTGGCGGGTAATCGTCAAATCAATCACCGGCCTCTCCGGAAACAGCCTCCGGGTTTCTCAAGCCGTGCCGTTCCCGCATGGAGACCTTGCCATCAATCAAGATCTCGTAGGCATTGTGGACGATACGGTCCATAATCGCCTCGGAAATGGGGCTGCGGTCATCAGAGTTGGGATTAATGCGCTCATACCATTCTTCCGTATTGTATTGGGTGCAGAAGACGGTCGCGCCCTGGCCGCTGCGCATCTCAACAATCTCCAGCAGGTTGTAGGATTCCTGGGGCGTTAGGCAGCGGATGAGCCACTCGTCCAGAATCAGCAGGTCATACTTTCGGTAGCTCTTAATCAGCTTTTTCAGCTCTCCGCTTGCCTGCGCCAGGCTCAACTCCTCCAGCAGCTCCGGAAGACGGATATAGCGCACAGACTTGTATTTGCGGCAGGCCGCGTTTCCGAGGGCGCAGGCCAAAAAGGTCTTTCCGCTGCCGGAAGCTCCCTTTAAGATAATGTGGTGGCCGTCCTCAATGTATTTACAGGTAGCAAAACGGAGGATTTGGCTTTTATCCAGCCTGCGGTCCTCGTGGTATTCAATATCTTCAATCATGGCAGCGGGAGTGGCAAAATGTGCTTCCCGGATGCAGCGTGCCAGCCTGTTTTGCTGGCGTCTGTTCCATTCCGCGTCAACCATTAGGGCAAACCGTTCTTCAAATCCAAGATGACTATAAGCAGCCGGATCGTCCAGTTGGCGTTCAAATTCGGCGGCCATCGCACTGAAACGCATTGCTTTCAATGCTTCAATGGTGGAATTGTTCATCATTTGCTGCCACCTCCTCTGCGGAAATAAGCAGCACCGCGGGTTATACCGTGCTGGGTATCAGCTCTCGGCGCCTCCGGTTCTTTCGGCACAGAAACCTTGTCCTGCCCATTTTTTAGAATGGTACTGAGCGTTCGGATAGACGGCGTAGAAGTGAATGCCAGAAGACGCTCACAGGCGTTTTCCAACCGTGCTGTGCCATAGCGGTCGGCCAGCTTTGTCATACTGGCACAGGCTTTGTAACCCTGTTCGGTTTCTTTGCCGCTTGTCAGAAAATAGCGGACAACAGCAGCAGTTTGTTCCCCAACAGAGCTGCCCCAGGCTGTAAATTCGGCTTCGTTGTAGTTCAGATACTTCTTGTGTTCAGGAGTCATATGCTCTGGCTTTACAACCGGATCGCGAAGCGCTTTTCGGTGACGTGTATGCATTGCAACTCTGGTTCCACGGTAGAAAACCTCAACCGTGTTTTGGGTCAGGCGCAGGTTCACCTTTTCTCCAATCAGGTCAAAGGGAACGGAGTATTTGTTCATGCCGTCAGAAACCAGATAATCGTGTCCAACCGTCAGATCAGGAGACCAGACCGCCAGCTCATATGCCGCAGTCGGAAGAGGTTTCATAAACTCCTGCTCTTCGGACAGATAGGCGCTTCTGCGGCATCCTTCCCGCTTTCTAAATGGGCGGGCATTCAATTCCTCCAGTTTTTCGGACACCGCTTCCTGCGCTTCGCGTATGGAAAAGAACCGTTGGTCCCGCAGCGCTGCCAGAATCCAGGTGGACGCAAACTTTACTGTGCCCTCCGCCAGAGGCTTGTCCTTAGGGTGCTCCACTCTGGCTGGGACAATTGCAGTATCGTAATGTTCGGCCAGTTCCTGGTAACTCCGGTTGAGAACTGTTTCATACCGGGTATTTTTACTCACGCCCGTTTTCAGATTATCCGGAATCAGCAACCGGGTCACTCCACCGAAGTAGCTGTAAGCATGGGCGTGGCAAAGAAGCCAGTTTTCCAGCTTCATGTCGTTACAGGCTTCGGCATAGGCATAGCAGCTGCAAGGGAGGACTGCAACAAACAGATACGTCTTGGAGATATCCCCGGCAACCGGGTCATAGATATCCAGCGTGTTGCCGGCCCAGTCCACCTGCATGGCATCTCCGGGCTTGTGTTGGATCCGCATGGTGGCTTTCGTGATCCGGGCCCACTGCCGGTATTTTTCGCAGAATTGCGTGTACATGTACGGCGTGGTGCCGTTGTTTTCACAGCGCCTGCAATATTCCGTCCACAACAGCGTCAGATTTACGCCTGGTCGTGCTAACTCCTTGTGGATGTAGGGGTAGTCAGGCTGGGTGTGCAGAGCCTCAGCTGTAGCCCTTTCCGGGAAAAGAATCCGTTTCAGCATTTCGCTGGTAACAGTATCATCCAACGGCCAGCTCAGACCTGCTTTTTTCGCTGCCTCCAAAACAGCACGAATCGTGTGTCTGGAACAATGTACGATTGAGGCAATGCAACGCTGGCTGTTCTTGGGATCGCTGCTCAACCGCAGGATTTCCAAGTAGTCTACCATAGGTAGCCCTCCTTATGATTTTAGTCACGCATTTCGCGTGCTGTCATCAGTATAAGGGCTATTGGCGCTCCTGCCCGTTAGGGTGGAGCTATTTTACCGTGATGCCGGGGCTAAACCTCCGTGCAGGTGGTGCTCACGCTCCGGAATTTACAACCACGGCCTTTGCCTTCTCGCGGGACGCTTTTTTGCTCTCCTGGGCATGGATCGCCTTGAGCATTTTTGCCACAATTTTGGCCTTGGATTTAGGCACAACAGAGAAAACGTTGCGGTAGAAATGCACCGTGCAGCGCTGGTATTTTGGAAATGTCAAGAAATGTGCAGTCGGGAAACACCCAAAATCTGAAAAGCTCGGCGGCATCGAATCAGGCCGCCGTCTGCGCCTGCGCCCACTCCCGGTACTTCACAGGCGGCAGTCCCAGCGGGTTGCGCGTATAGATCCTAACGCGGTTGTAGTAGATAAAAACATAGCGGAAAATGATCGTTTTGACCTGTTCTCTCGGCAGCTTGTATGCCGCGATCTGGTAGATCTTCTCTTTTTTGAGCGTGGCGAAAAAACTTTCCATCCGTGCGTTGTCGAAACAATGTCCGGTGCCGCTGAGGCTTTGTATCATGCCGCAGCGAGACAGCTCGGAACGAAAGGCTAAGCTGGTGTATTGACTGCCGCGATCCGAGTGGAACACCGCTCCGCTCAGACTCGGATAGAGCCGCTCCAACTGTCGTACCGTATCAATGCACAGCTCCTTCTTCCTATTGTCCCGCATCTCGAGCGCGACGATCTCGCCGTTGAAGCAGTCCATGATTGGCGAAACATACAGCTTGCCGTCTGCACACTGTACCTCGGTAATATCTGTGAGAAACTTCTCCGAAGGGCGCCGGGCACTGAAGTCCCGTTTCAGAATGTTTTCCTGCTCCTGCGCTTCTGTCGTGGCTTTCGTGATTCCATGCGGAATGCGTTTTTTATGGCGCCAGCCATTCTCTTTCATCACGCGATACACTGTCCTCCGGCTGACGTCAACGCCGTCCTGCTCAAGCGCAAGGCAGACGCGATCCACGCCGTAGTTTCGGTTATCCGGATGCTCTTCGAGAATTTTTTTGACCTTTCCCGCAAGAAGCTGACGGCTGCTGTGCCTGCCCCTGTTTCGAAGCCACCGGTAATAACCGGACTCGCTCAGGTGCAGAACACGGCACATATCCTTTGCCGTGTAGACACCCTTGCGGTCGACTACGAACAGGTGCCGCTCACACGCTTTTACTTCTTGCGGTCTTGCGCGAAAAAACCGAGTGCGTCCTTGAGAATATTGTTCGCGGTCCGCAGCTCGGCATTTTCTCGCTCAAGCTCACGGATGCGGATCGTCTGCTCCTCTGCGCTCAGCGTCTTCGCGGGCGGTGTATTTCGGCGTATGCTGCGCCAATCCGCCAGCGTGTAGTACGCAACACCGAGCTGCTGCGCAGCCTTCTTCACGCCGATCTCGTCTGACAGCTTCAGCGCTTCTTCCTTGAATTCTTTGCTGTAATGCTTCATTGCGATTCCCTCCATCTCTGTTCTTTCAGTTTAACAGATTTTTGGGGATTTTGCGACTGCACTTACAGGGTACTACTCCACCGCTGTAACCACAGAAGATGTCCAAAAAGTAATAGCTTACTTCAAGGAGTTGTGGTATGTGTTGTGGCTACCAAGAAAGGAGTTGGTTCTACATGACTAAGAAACGTGCCAACGGAGAGGGCAGTATCCGCAAACGGTCCGACGGTCGCTGGGAGGGCCGTTACACTGCGGGCTACCATCCCGAAACAGGCAAGCGAATCATCAAAAATGTTCTCGGTAAGACACAGGCGGAATGCAAGGCGAAATTGAGTGCCGCGCTGGAATCGGTCAAGGGCATCGACGTCAGCCGTGCCGATGAATATACCGTCGCCACTTGGCTGCGAAGCTGGTATGACATTTACGCAAAGCCAAACGTCCGCGTCGCTACAGCTGACCGCTACCAACTGATGGTCGAGCAGTACACGATTCCCCGCATCGGCAGCATCAAGCTTACCAAGCTGACTGCCCACGATCTTCAAAAGCTCTACAAGGAGCTGATGGAGAATGGGCGTATTGACCGCAAGAGCGGTCACGGCAATCCAGGACTGAGCAGCACGACTGTGCGTAGTCTCCACCTGATGCTGCACAACGCTTTCGAGCGGGCGATCAAGGAGCGCTTGATTCCGCACAATCCGACCGAGGATTGCATCGCTCCCAAAATTCAGAAGTTCGAGATGCAGATCCTTCAGTCGGAACATATCAAAGACTATTTGGATGCCGCTGACAGAAGAGGACTTCTCCCCATGTTCTATCTGGAACTGGTCAGCGGACTACGCAAAGGTGAGCTCACTGCCCTCCTCTGGTCTGACCTTGACATCCAGAACCGGACCATATCTGTCAGCAAACAGTATGTGAAAAATCCAAACGGTGAGCTGGCGCTAACACGACCGAAAACAGAGACCTCGGTCCGCAAGGTCAGCATACCGCAAGAAGCCGTTGACCTCCTCATAGCGGAACATAATAAGCATCCTGACACCCCCTACATGTTCCCCTCGCCGGCAACCGGTGAGATGTACTACCCAGACTCCGTCGTAAACCTGCACAAGAAGATTCTGAAGGACGCCGGGCTGCCGCACATCAGATTTCACGACCTCAGACACACCTTCGCAACGCTGGCACTGCAAAATGGGGTGGACGTCAAAACCGTCAGCAGTATGCTCGGCCACTATGACGCCGGATTCACACTCCGCACCTACACCCACGCTACGAGGCAGAAGCAGGACGAGGCCGCACAAACGATGGGCAGTTTTATGGCACAGGTCATGTAAGCAGAAAAAACGCAAAAATACCGGAGAGGAGGCTTTTGCCTTCTCTCCGGTACTCTTTAAGTCTTTCTACGCATTTCGTTGTGTGGGTCACGGTGTGGGTCAGGCAGTTGACCCACATTTTGACCCACACCATTTCCGTCGTTTTTGCAACAAAAAAGCATCGAAAGCCGAAGTTTTCGATGCTTTTTGGAGCTGCTGGGCAGATTCGAACTGCCGACCTCATCCTTACCAACTGATTGGGAGGATGAGGTTTGCTGCTTTCCAGTCCTATTGTGCCCTTTCCAGTCCGGAGTGCCATCCTTTCCAGCACTCTTGTGTCCGTTATCTCCGTTGCTTCGTTTCCCCGTGTGGGTCACGGTGTGGGTCAGAGTCCCCTGATCTCCTCCAGAAGCTCCGGTAGCACATCAAAGATGATGGCACAGATCACGATCCAGTTGGTATCCTCATAGTGGTGCACCAGCCGGTGCCGAAGTCCGGCAATCTTGATCTACGGGATCTCTGCGTGATTTTCTTGAACTCATCGGACAAATTGTAAACGTGCTCCCCAATGTTATACAAAGGTGTTGTGACCGTCCACTGAACCGTTTCCTCATTGCAGATTTTCTCTGGAGTAATTTGTTCTCTCTGCACATAATTCAAAAGATTTTCTGTTGTTTCTCGAATTTTCTCTATTCTCTGCTGGTCACTGTATTTCATGCGATCTGCACCCCCTCGGCTAAAATCGTATCATAGAAGGCCGACTGGGGATTGATCTCCCGCAGTTCATAGACATCCACAGGCTTTCCCAGAGCGCAGTGCAGTTCCTCAGCGATACAGAGAACATCTGTCAGATCAAAATCTTTACCCCCAACAACGATCAGGTCAATGTCAGAAGCAGCGTCAGCATTCTGTCTGGCATAGGACCCAAACAGGATTGCCTTTTCCGCATGATACTTTTTCAGCAGGGGTAGCACGGCAGCAAAAATTTCGTCCTGGGAATAGATTTGCTCAGACATTAACCCACACCTCCTTTATGACTATCATACCATACCAGGGGGCGAAATAAAAGTCTTTCTCTGTTTCAAACAGTTGAACAAACATGCTTTCTCCAGGGCTTTCTTGCTCAGGATTTGCGGAGCCATTAACAATAGAAAGGCACCCCCAAGCGCCGGAAAAACGGAAAACTCCATAGCTCGACGCCTCTCCTACTAAGACTCAATATTTCCTAGCCGGGACTTTTTCTGTCCGCACAATCTGGGACTGTTCCACGGCTTTTAGGGGCAATTATGTCCGTGGTAGAAGGAATCTAACCCCCGGCACACGGTTCTAGAGGCAATGTTGAAAAGTCGACGATCCAAAATCTCAACCACTTCCAGCCTTTTGTTCTCTTTATTCTTCTGCCTTTGGTACTTTTTGATACTATCTGGCATAACATCCCAGCTATGTCTCAAATGCTTCTGCGCCATTCCATAAGTACTGATATCGCATTGAACTGACACAAATCACACGGCCTCTTTTCTCATTTCTCTGCGCAAAAGTTCAAAATAAGTCATCACGCCCGCGCACAGAACCGGATCCAGGACGGGTAACCCAGTGGCTTTTTCCAGCGCCGGTGCGATTTGAAGCGTTGACATCCCAGTACAACTCAAAGCGATTACTTCCGCCCCCAACTTCTTTTGCTGAAGCGCCCGATCGACGGTGGCGGAGTATCCCTCCGGCGTCATCAGGTCCAGAACACTCTCCACGCCTTCCCCCCGAGCGTTACTGACGATCCGACCATCCAAAATGCGGCGATATCCATCTGGGACATCGGATGTAATCCCCAGTAGGGCCGGGGTCTTCCCGTAGAAAAGGGACAGTGCGGCTGTGCTTTCTCCCGCTCCGATCACAGGGATAGGGAGCTCCCGCCGGGCCTGTTCCACGCCCGGATCCCCCGCGCAGCTGACGATGATCGCTTCAAAGCCCTCCTCCCACATCTCTCTGGCCAGCGCCACTACCTTGGGCACGCCAACCGCCATCGTTGCCTCGTCGTGGATCCCCTCCGGCTGATCAGGCAAGCACCTGGAGTGGACGTCCAGCATGGGAAAATACTGCCGGAGCAGGGCTCCATGACTTTGCAGCAACGCCTCATCTGTTGTGGTCAGGACACGGATCAGTCCAACTCGATACTGTTTCATAAACGTCGACTCCTTCTCGTTCCGCTGCACGGCAGCGGCCGGGCCGCGCCCGGCTTTTAAATTTGAAATTCCCCGTCTTTCATCACCAAAATATCGTCCAGATACAGCGTTGGGTTCCGGATCACCCCGTCCATGTGGCAGTCCGCCTGATTGGCCCCGCCGAACCCGACGTTGGTTCCAAAAGCGATATGGACTGTATGATAGGCTTTTTCGTCCTCCAGGATGACGCCGATCAGCTGGGCCGCGTAGTTCGTGCCGATCCCCAGCTCGCACAGTGTGGCATTCTGCGGCGTCTTGAGCAGGATGGATACCTTCTCCGCGTCTTTCCCCTGGATGCTAACCAGCTTCCCATCCTGGACCCGGACCTCAAGGGGAGAATCCAACAGGCCAATTCCCACCATGGAGCCGTCGATCACCATGGATCCGTTAGAGCCGTGCTCCAGGGGAGCAATATAGGCCTCCCCTGAGGGGAGATTGCCCGCCTGCCCCCGTTCCCGGTAGACCCCGGAGCTAGGGACGCCGGAACGCCCCCTCAGATCCAGCGTCAGCACATGTCCCTCCTTCTCGATGCGGGCGGTGCTGGCCTGAGTCAAAAGCTGGGTCACGCGGTCCGTCAGAGCCAAAACGGTATCATAGTCAGCGGTCATGGCGCCCTGGCAGAACATATCCTCGGTGATATTGGGCATCGTCGCAATGCGTGCCCCCGCTTTCGCCGCCTCGATCTTTGCCTTGGTGTGGGTAATGGAGGTACTCATGGGACACAGAACCACATCGGCGGCCTTC
>ERZ779855.2208-NODE-2208-length-11244-cov-3.037984_pt1 | contig 11244 bp, 8 predicted proteins | sample MGYA00511370_ERZ779855 | MGnify/ENA primary metagenome ERZ779855 (study PRJEB29588, sample SAMEA1967319) | human gut metagenome | biome: human gut; feature: human-associated habitat; material: faeces | place: Denmark | collected 2008/2010 ...
GATCCAGCTTCCCCACCGTACGGTCGAAGTGATCGACCGCCTGAACGAGCAGCTTGCCCCGCTCGACCTCTCGATCGTCGTAGAGAATAACCAAGCGGAGACGATGGAGGATAACATTGACCAAATCATCCGCCTTGCGATCGTGGGCGGTCTACTTGCCGTCATCATCCTCTGGCTTTTCCTGAAGAACATCCGGTTGGTGTTCTTCATCGCCTTGTCCATCTCGCGCTTGGCGTCGTTCTCCTTGAGGTACTCGCGCTTATCGTAGGCCTTGCGCCCCCGGGCCAGACCTACGACGACCTTGGCCAGCCCCCGCTCGTTGAGAAAGAGCCGCAAGCCCACCACGGTCAATCCCCTGTCCTGCAATGCCCGCTGAATCTTGTTCAACTCCTTGCGGTTGAGCAGCAGTTTGCGGTCGCGGCGGGGAACATGATTGTTGCAGGTCCCCCAACCGTACTCGGCGATATTCACGCCCCGAATCCAGAGTTCGCCCTTGTCGAAATAACAGTAGCTGTCCGTGATCGACGCCTTGCCCAGCCGTACGGACTTGATCTCCGTACCCACAAGCACGATGCCCGCGATCCACTCCTCGATAATTTCGTAATCGAAGGTCGCGCGTTTGTTCCGTATGTTAATATTCTTATAATCGGCCATATCCAATTTCTCTGTTTTTCCGCCGGAACCTCTGTTCGGGAACCGACGATCCGGCACCATATTTGATTAATCAACCGCAGAGGGTGTCCGGGAAAGATAACTAATTCTTTTATCTTTGTAGAAGATAGGATGCGGCTCGGCAATCTTTGCGTGCAAACGCGCATGACTGCTCTCGCCTTTGACTATCTTTGATATGTTTTACACATCTTTCTGTTTATTTTCTGTTTGCACACGGTATGCATAGTGATACGTGTACGCCCGGACCCCTCTTTTTACAGAATCAACCGATGCAATTTCCGGGCAATCGAAACCTTTCCCCTGTTCAGGTTCGACAGCCGCTGCATAATGTCCTGCATCTCGTCGTCCGTAAGATTCTCGTCCTGAAGTTTTTCACGAAGCTCCCGCGACATCCGCTCGATCACCTTCGACTTGTAGAGCGTCACGGCCTTCGGCACTCCGACAGCCAGCATCTCGGCATCGCTCTCGACATGGACCTCCTTGCGCCGCCACAATTCGCTCGGAACGTAATGATCCTCCGAAGTAAGGATATCCACCGACACGTTGCACACCTCCGGATCGGAGTGATTGATAAAGTGGTGGATCGGCACCTCGACCCCCAATCCCAAAGCGCACCACTGTTCGCGGTAAACCCGCAGAATCTCATTGAAGACCCGGTTCTGGAACTCCAAACCGTCGGCGTCCAACTCCCCGAAAATTACCTCGGCGACATTATATTGAACGACATTCCGGCCCTCCTTGAAATCGAACGAACAATGACCGTACTTGAGCAGATAACGCGTCAGCTCCCGTTCGAGCGCTTCGGCACTGCTGCCCCCGGTCACCTGTCCCGCAAAAACCGTTTCAGGGCGCTGCGCAGTCTGCTCGGCACGAAAACGGGCGCTCTGACGCCGCACGAACTCCTCGGCTTCGCGGTCGCCCGTGGAAGCCATACGCTTGCGCCCCACTTCGGCAATCAGCAGGTTCTCGTCGATGTCCATGATCCGTGCGCACTCCTTGATATAGACCGAGCGCTGGATCGGGTCGGGAATCTGCACAATGGATTGCACCATGTCGTTAATCAACGCCGCCTTCTTGATCGGGTCGCCGGCAGCATCCTTCAACAGTAGCTTGGCCTTGAACGTCAGGAAATCCTCCTCGTTGGCCCGGATATACTCCTGCACCTCCGCAGCCGTATGGGTTCGGGCGAACGAATCGGGATCGTCTTCCGGCGGAAGCAGCACCACACGGACATTCATCCCCTCGCGCAGAATCATGTCGATTCCCCGCAGCGAAGCGTGAATACCCGCCGAATCACCGTCGTAGATCACCGTGATATTCTTGGTAAAACGTCCGAGCAGACGAATCTGTTCGGTCGTAAGGGATGTACCGGACGAAGCCACCACATTCTCTACCCCCGCCTGGTGCATCGAAATCACGTCGGTATATCCCTCGACCATGATTGCGAAATCGTACTGCTGGATCGCTTTCTTGGCGAAAAACAGGCCGTACAGCTCGCGTTTCTTGCTGTAAATCTCGCTTTCGGGCGAATTTTGGTACTTCGCAACCGACTTGTCTGTACGCAGCGTGCGACCTCCGAAAGCCACCACGCGGCCGGAAATGTTATGTACGGGGAACATCACCCGCTCCCGAAAACGGTCGAAAAGCGTACCGTCGTCCCGCTTGATCGAAAGTCCGGTCGAAACCAGAAACTCCTCCTTATAACCGGCAGCCAAAGCCGCCCGGCTCATTCGATCGCCCCTGGCGGGACAGAATCCGAGCCCGAACTTCTTGATCGTCGCATCGGAAAATCCCCTCTTCTGCCGGAAATAGGTCATGCCGACACTCATCCCTTCGGTTTCATGGAGCAGGTAATTCGAAAAATACTCCGCCGCCCAACTGTTCACGACGAACATACTCTCGCGGTTATCGTTGCGGGCGACCTCCTCGGGCGTCATCTCCTTCTCCCGCACTTCGATACCGTAACGCTTGGCCACGGCTTTCAACGCCTCGGGATAAGTCATATTCTCGTGCTCCATCAGGAACGTGACGGCATTGCCGCCCTTGCCGCAGCCGAAACACTTGTAAACCCCCTTCGAGGGCGATACGACGAACGACGGGGTCTTCTCGTTGTGGAACGGACAGCACGCCTGATAATTGACACCCTTTCGTTTGAGCGTCACGTATTCGCCGATAATATCCACGATATTCGCAGCGGCGTAAATCCTATCTATTGTTTCCCGGTCGATCATCTTTGCAAAGGTACGAATAATTCAATTATTACGGATTACATCAAGTACTTATTCGCCTCTTCGAGGCGATACTCAGGAGAACATTCGAATAGATAGTTCAGTAAATTCAGATGCCCCGCTCCGAAAATAACGAGGATCCTGTCGGACGGCCCCGTTTCGATCCGTTGAATATTCCGGAATATCCGCAAATTCCGGTTAAACCACCTTCCCGTTTCAAAATCTACACCGATATAATCGTTCGAGAAGAATTCATATTTGAAATGACCGATCAAGTAATTACCCAGACTACGCCGAATATGCTCCGGGTCGTTCAGTTCGATAAGTTCGGCAATAATTCCCTGCTCCTTGAAAACAGCTTCGGGCACAAACCTTTTAATAGAATCCGGATAGTCGTAAAAACTGGTTTCGAAACGGATATACTCCTTGCTGTTTTCATCGCGTAATAACTCATCGATTTCGTCATAGTGCTTTCCCCATTCATCTACGCAGTAAATCCGGTCTATCCCCAGCCGTTTTGCCAGCCGGAATCCGATCTGCTCGTCTTCTCCTCGCTGCAAATCATAACAGTCCGCCAAATATCGACGGAACAGAGAGTCCGTCTCGAACTGCATTTTAACCGGCCGTTCGATAACGATAATCGTTGGGGCAAACTTCTCCAACAAACCGACCAATGTTTCGATCTCATTCTGGTAAACCGGGTTCAGGACATCTATTTGCTCGCTTTCGGCATACTGCACCTGATCCAGATTGGGAAAATCGAAATGAAAGGTACCTAAAGTGAGTACCGGAACAGGCTCTTGTGCAGCGGCAAAACAAGCCGACAAAACACAAACGATCAAAATAATTATTTTTTTCATGTCGTATATTTTTTCCGCCGCAGGAAAGATTGTTCGCAAAACTGAATTTATACAAAAATACATGTTTTACATAAAACATATTCTATTACACTCCTGAAAAAACAGAGGCAAAATATATTCTGTTTTTGAACGTTAATTTTCAATTATCGTTATCTTTGCCTTATGGACTTCAAATTGGTATCCGACTATGCCCCGACGGGCGATCAGCCCGAAGCGATCGCACAGCTATTGGCCTCGATCCGGCACGGCTCGAAGCACAATACGCTGCTGGGCGTGACCGGTTCGGGCAAAACTTTCACGGTGGCCAACGTCATCAGCCAGCTCAACCGGCCGACCCTCGTATTGAGTCACAACAAGACCCTCGCGGCACAGCTCTACGGGGAGTTCAAGAACTTTTTCCCGGAAAATGCGGTCGAATACTTCGTTTCCTACTACGACTATTATCAGCCCGAAGCCTACCTACCTTCGACGGATACCTATATCGAAAAGGACCTTTCGATCAACGACGAAATCGAAAAGATGCGTTTGAGTACGACCGCCACCCTGCTCTCGGGGCGGCGGGACGTCATCGTCGTTTCCAGCGTATCGTGTCTGTACGGCTGCGGCAATCCGAGCGATTTCCACTCGATGGCCATTCATATCGAAGTCGGCGAAATCCTCAACTACAAGCAGTTCCTCTACAAACTGGTCGAAGCGTTCTATACCCGGACCGAACGGGAACTGACCCCCGCGACATTCCGCGTGACGGGCGACACGATCGACATCATGGCGGCTTTCGGCGAATTCGGCAACCAGTGTTTCCGCGTCACCTTTTTCGACAACGAAGTCGAGAGCATCCAGAGCATCGACCCCGTAACCGGCCAGCGGATCCAAACGCTCGACGCACTCACCCTTTACCCAGTGAGCCTGTTTGTCACGACCAAGGAGCGCATACACACGGCCGTGCAGCAGATCTACCTCGACCTGGGCAAGCAAATCGCCTTCTTCGAGCAAGCGGGACGTCCGGCCGAAGCGCAGCGGATCAAGCAGCGGGTGGAGTACGACCTGGAGATGATCAAGGAGTTGGGTTACTGTCCCGGCATCGAGAACTACTCCCGCTATTTCGACGGACGTGCAGAAGGGACGCGACCCTTCTGCCTGCTGGACTATTTTCCGCAGGATTACCTGATGGTGATCGACGAGAGCCACGTCACGCTCCCCCAGGTGCACGCCATGTTCGGCGGCGACCGCGCCCGCAAGGAGAACCTCGTGGAGTACGGGTTCCGTCTTCCCGCAGCCAAAGACAACCGGCCGCTCCGCTTCGAGGAGTTCGAACAACTGGTCGGCACCACGATCTACGTGAGCGCCACACCGGCCGACTACGAACTGATGAAGAGCGAAGGAGTGATCGTCGAACAGTTGATCCGGCCGACAGGACTGGTTGATCCTCCACTCGAAGTGCGGATCACGGACAACCAGATCGATGACCTGCTGGAGGAGATCGACAAGCGGGTACGCAACGACGACAAGATACTCGTCACGACCATCACCAAACGCATGGCCGAGGAGCTCTCCAAATATTTCGACCGAGTGGGGGTCCGCAACCGCTACATCCATTCGGACATCGACACGCTGGAACGGGTGCAGATCCTCGAAGACCTGCGGGCCGGCATGTTCGACGTGCTGATCGGCGTCAATCTGCTGCGCGAAGGACTCGACCTGCCGGAAGTGGCCCTCGTGGCGATCCTCGATGCCGACAAGGAGGGATTCCTGCGCAACGTGCGTTCGATCACCCAGATCGCGGGCCGTGCGGCGCGGCATTCGAACGGCAACGTCATCCTCTATGCCGACCACTGCACCGACTCGATGCGCTACGCCATCGTCGAGAGCAACCGCCGCCGCGAAAAACAGATGCGCTACAACATGGAGCACGAAATGCTCCCCCGACAGGCGCAGAAAAGCGGCTCGGGACAGAGCACCCTGCTGGCAAATACGGTTCAGACACCCGTCACGGATGGAATTCTCTACCCTCTGCCCGACAACCGGCAGACGCTGGCCGCAGACGTTACGTCGGCCTACTCGACCGAGAGCATCGACACGCAGATCGCCCGGGCCCGGGAAGAGATGGAGCGTGCGGCCAAGTCGTTGGACTTTCTGGCCGCTACCAAATTCCGCGACCGCATGTACGAACTGCAAAAGCTGAAAGAGTCCGGGTACAAACGGTAGCGCGAAAATGCGGCATAAAATATGAAGCTTGAAACAATGCTTTCAACCCGACAAAAAGAGCCTTGCGGCACTTCGTCGGGAAAACAAACAGAATAAACGAGAAACGTATGAACAACTTCACTTTCCAAAATCCGGTCAAGTTGATCTTCGGCAAAGGCTCCATCGCCAAGCTGGCGAAAGAGATTCCGGCCGACAAGAAGATCATGGTTACTTTCGGCGGCGGCTCCGTCAAGAAAAACGGCGTGTACGACCAGGTGGTCGCAGCGCTCAAAGGCCGCGACTTCGTAGAGTTCTGGGGCATCGAGCCTAATCCCAAAATCGAAACCCTGCGCAAAGCCATTGCCCAGGGCAAAGCCGAAAAGGTCGATTTTCTGCTCTCGGTGGGCGGCGGCTCGGTACTCGACGGTACCAAGCTCATCGCTGCGGGCATTCCCTACGACGGCGATGCCTGGGAGCTGGTGCTCGATGAAGACAAAATCGGCGAAGTCGTTCCGTTCGGCGACGTGATGACCCTGCCGGCCACCGGCTCCGAAATGAACGCCGGGGCGGTGATCTCCAACCTCGCCACGCAGGAGAAGTTCGCGTTCCACCACTCGTTCCCGCAATTCTCGATCCTCGATCCCGAAGCCACCTTCTCGCTGCCGCCGTTCCAGGTAGCCTGCGGTATCGCAGACACTTTCGTACACGTCATGGAGCAATACCTGACCGTCACGGGCGTTTCGCCGCTGATGGACCGCTGGGCGGAAGGTATTCTGCAAACGCTGATCGAAATCGCCCCCAAAATCCGAGCGAATCAGCACGATTACGACCAGATGGCCAACTTCATGCTCTGCGCGACGATGGGACTGAACGGCTTCATCGCCATGGGCGTGCCGCAGGACTGGGCGACCCACATGATCGGACACGAACTGACGGCCCTGCACGGCGTTACGCACGGACAGACCCTCGTGGTCGTACTCCCGGCCCTGATGAGCGTAATGCGAGAACAGAAGAAGGGAAAAATCCTGCAATACGGCGAGCGGGTGTTCGGTATCCGTGAAGGCTCGGAGGACGAGCGCATCGACCGGACGATCCGCGCCACCGAAGAGTTCTTCCGCTCGCTGGGACTGGCTACTCGCCTGCACGAATTGCAGATCGGGCAAGATACGATCGACGAGATCGTCCGTCGCTTCAACGAGCGCGGCTCCCGGCTGGGCGAAGCGGGCAACATCACGGGCGACGTGACCCGCCGGATCCTCGCACTCTGCAAATAAGGGTAGGAACCGAAACAGGCGAAGCGGGTTTTCAAACCCGCTTCGCCTGTTTACTTCGTAATCATCCCCAATCCATGCCATCTGCACCGAATTATGCTCACACCTGATTCACGAACAGCACAAAAGTATTTCCGGAAAAATCCGGACTGCAAACACCCGAAAACTGCGAGCAACGACAACTCCGAGCCAAATGTCGAAGAGCAAGGCCTATAAATCGAGTACAGATCCCTTCTATTTTACCGAAGAAATTCCCTTGAACGTATAATAACGGGCCGCCAGGTAGCTGTAAAGAGCTACGGCGAGCGATGTGATACACTTGGAAGGAGTCGGCCACAGACCGCACACCTCGACCAAAAATTTCATACAGGCGTAATTGAGCAAAATAGATCCTACGACTGTCAATAGATAGCGCCCCAACTGTTTGCCCGCCGCAACAGGCAGCGTGCGGAACGCGACATAGCGGTTCAGCCAGAAGCCGGTGAAGAACGTAATGGGAAAAACCAGTACCAAAGAGGCGATATGCGGCGACATAACCACGAATCCCAGGTCGAAATAACGGCCTGCAACCAGAAAATGATAGATCAGGGCATAGCTGACCGCATCCACGGACAGCGTGATCGCACCGCAGGCCCCGTAACGGAAAACCGTTTCGGATATCACACAAGAAAAAGGGCGCCGATAAAACCAGTCGATCGCACGCCGCAGGATCAGTGCAAAAGTCATCGTTTTTTCGTATAGGGCCACACTTCCTTCAGACCGGCCCCCGCATTTCTCATAAAGTCACGGCACTCCGCAGCAGAATCGCTTTCGAAAACGGAAACCATCCACTTCTTCCCGAAAAAGTAAATCCGGAAGTTTGTGTCCGACAGGCGGGCCCGGGCTTCGGCGACGGCTCGCCGGGCATTCTCCTCGGTGCTGTAAACGCCCCAAACCACATACGTTCTGCCGGGAATCATCCTGGCGACCTCGGGAACCGGCGCTTCCTGTCGGCCATGCCGGATGAAAACTATGAGTACGTGGAGAAGACCGATGCCACCGGCGTCAAGGTCGGCGCGGCCCGCACCCGTCGCGCCCTCGGAAAGGGTTTCGACGCCAGCCGCCTCATCATCCTGCGACGTTTCGACGGGACGGCTCTCAGCAACCGGCTCGGAGTCTATCGCACCGGATTCGGCATCACCTCCGGTGGCTTCGGGAGTTTCGCTCCCGGTTCTTGCCGGGACGGATGAAACGACCTCGGCAACGGGAAGGACCTCCTGCTTTTCAGAATCGCCCACGAACGGCAGCCGCATCCACTCTCCGTACTGCCAGATTCCGTAACCGACAGCCGCCGTACAAAACAAGGCGATCCCCAGATAAAGGGGTAGCCGGGAATATCGGCGTTTCAGCGGCAGCGGATCGTGTCCGAGAGGATTGAGAACGGCATCGAGCTGCGAATCGAGCCGAAAGTAGCGGTGATTGAGCTCCCCGACTCCCGGAATGGAGATTCCGTCCTCCACCCGGGCTTTGTCGAGCCACCGGGAATAGATATCTTCGGCCGCAGCAACATCGCAAGCCCCCGCCCGAGCAATCAGGTCTATCACGGAAACGCCCCGCTGCTCGGAGAGGAGAAAGGCAATGCGCCGGGAAGGACGTTCCAACTGCCGAGCCGATGCACGCCAGGCACTCCGAAATTCGGGAACGAGCGAGCCGACTCCCGGAAACCAAATTTCCCGTCCGTCGGCCAGCGCATTGAAAACAATCTTATTTACCTCGTCCTGCATCATTTCATACGACGATGTTTACGTGGCTTGGAACTGCCGCCCTGCTGCCGGACAGTCTGCTGTCGAACCACCCGCACCGTATCGGGATCTACCGGAGAGCGGTGCATGCCCCGGTAAATCATATAAATCCCCAGCAGAATGAACGGAATACTCAACAACTGTCCCATATTCAACAACATACCCTGCTCGAAAGCCTCCTGATCCAACTTGATGAACTCGATGAAAAAACGAGTCAGGAAAATCCCGATCAGCCCCACGCCGAACATCACGCCCGGACGACGCCGTCCCAGGTCGCGCCCGTAATAGAGCCAGCAAAGGATTCCGAAAATCACCAGGTAGCAGAACGCTTCGTAAAGCTGGGTCGGATGTTGCACGGGGATGGAGTCGATAGGAACATTCGGATAAAGCCGGACGAACTTGAACCCCCAGGAAACATCGGTCACCGCCCCCACGATCTCCGAATTGAACAGATTACCCAGACGGACGATGGCGCCGCCGATAGCGACCGGTACCATAATCCGATCGAGCGACCAGATATAAGGAAGTTTATTCTTGCGCGAAAAAAGCCAAAGACCGATCAGCAGGCCGACGGCAGCGCCGTGACTGGCCATGCCGCCGTTGCGGAAATCCGTAATGATAGCCCAGGGATGGGCAAGAAAATACCCCGGTTCATAAAAAAAACAGTGTCCCAGACGGGCACCGAGGATCGTGGCCAATGTGCCATAGACGAAAATCGACTCCGAAACCTTCTGGGGCAGCCCTTCGCGTTTACAGACCTGGTCGAAGAAAAGCATGCCGCCGAGAATCGCCAGCACCCACATCAGTCCGTAATAACGGATATCGAACGATCCGATCGAAAAAAAGACGGGATTGAAATCCCAGACAACGGTTATTGGAAGGATCATACGTTATGCAAAATTAGTGGGAATGTCCTGTTTGAGCCTTTTTGAGCGTAAACGAGAAGGTCGTTCCTACTCCCAACTCGCTGCGGACGTTGATTCGCTCGCCGTGAGCTTCGATAATATGCTTGACGATCGCCAGTCCGAGCCCCGTACCGCCCTGCTCGCGTGAACGGCCCTTGTCCGTACGGTAAAACCGCTCGAAAATACGGGGCACGTCCTCCTTGGCGATACCGACGCCGTTGTCCTCGACTTCGACGAGGATCTTATCCAGCATATCTCGGAATTTGATTCGCGTTACACCCCCCTCCTTGCCGTAACGGATCGAGTTGATAATCAGATTGACCAACACCTGTCCGACGAAATGCTTGTCGGCACAGACCCAGAAAGGCGAAGGCAGGCTGTCGGCCCCCCTTACCTGAATCTTAATTCCCTTCTTATCGGCTTCGATTTCGGCCTGTTCAGCAATCTCGCGCGTCATGGCAGCAATGTCGAAAGACTCCATTTTCAGGCGCGTCATATTGCTCTCGAGCTTGGAAATGGTATCCAAATCATTGACGATGTCGATCAAACGGTCGATGCTCTTCTCGGCCCGTTCGAGGTATTTACGGTTGATCAGGTCGTCCTCCAGACCACCGTCGAGCAATGTCGAAATATACCCCTGAATATTGAAAATCGGGGTTTTCAACTCATGGGCCACATTACCCAGATACTGCTTGCGGAACGATTCCGTTTCCTTGAGCCGCGCGATCTCCTTGTCGTTGGTATCCGCCCAGGCGGTCAGCTCCTCGGAAATGTTTTCGACGTGCTTGTCCTTGAGCTCATCCAGAATCTCCTGCGTATGCACGTTACGCGAAAGTACGATCGAGTAGATCGGCTTCAGCTTATAAGCCACGTACTTGCGAATAATAAACAACGTCAGTAACGTCATACCGACAAACACGGCGCAAGCCACGCAGAGGGTCTGCCACCACACCGCTTCGAGCAGCCACATGGCCGCCGCGACGACGATCGCAGCCACCGCCGCAACCAGCAGCGAAGCGAACTCCTTGGTTTTGATAGGCATCATTTCAGGTAATTTTTCATGAGCCGGGCAATGTACTTGCCGATAATGTCGAACTCCAGATTGACCACCGTACCTTTTTCGATCTGGCAGAAGTTGGTGTTGTCATGCGTATACGGAATGATCGCTACCTGAAAACTATTCTGCTTCGAATTACAGACAGTCAGGCTCACACCATTGACACAGACGGAACCTTTCTCGACAGTGATATATCCCTGCTGTGCCATTTCCTTATCGAACGGATATTCGAAGGTATAATACCAGCTTCCGTTGGCATCTTCCACGCTTGTGCAAACGGCGGTCT
>ERZ779855.2212-NODE-2212-length-11237-cov-3.877124_pt1 | contig 11237 bp, 9 predicted proteins | sample MGYA00511370_ERZ779855 | MGnify/ENA primary metagenome ERZ779855 (study PRJEB29588, sample SAMEA1967319) | human gut metagenome | biome: human gut; feature: human-associated habitat; material: faeces | place: Denmark | collected 2008/2010 ...
CCGGGGCCACGGGATTGTCCGGGTGGCCCGGAGCCACGGGATTGTCCGGATTACCGGGAGAGACCGGGTTATCCGGGTTGTCCGGCGGGGTAGGCGTATCAGGATGATCGGGCGTATCCGGCGGCGTAGGCGGGGTAGGGGGCGTAGGCGGCGTGTCCGGCTTGGTGGGGGTGTAAGCACCCACCTTGGGGCTGGCATCCACCGCATAATTCCACTTGCCATCCTCCGCCATGGGCAGAGAGACAAGGAACGGATTGATCGGCTCATAGCCCTTGGAAGCCTCGGTCTGCACGATCAGATACAGGCCCAGCTCCAGACCACGGAAGGTCACGTTGCCGTCCGCATCAATGGTCTTTGTGGTGCCCTCGGCGCTTTGGGGCAGATACTCCTGCAGCTGGGCCGCAAGGGTGCTGTCGGTCAAATCACCCAGCGCAATGCCGCAGCCGTAGAAATCGCCGCAGTATTCGTAGCTCAGGTTGCCGTTTTGGCGCTTTACCTCGGCCACACGGTACAAAGTGAGCTTGCCGCCGCTCAGCGCCTTATCGTTGGCGCTGTCGTACAGCGTAACGCAGATGGTGCCGGTAGTGGGATTGCCGCTGCTGTCCACCAGCTTGATGTTTGCGCTGGTGGCAAGGGCAGGCAGCGCACTTGTTACCAGAAGGCACAGCACCAAAAGCAGGGCCGCAGCGTGCTTTTTGAAATCAGTGCGTTTCATGTTTTTCACCTCTTGTAGATTTGCGTTTGCGGTTGGAGAACAGCAGCCAGAGCAGCAGCACCAGCAGCAGGGGCAGTGCCATGATGGGAGCTGTGATGATCGGTTCGATCTTGATGGCATCGGCTGTTACACGGATGTGCTTGAGCTTGTCCGGCGTTTCGATGCGCCGTCCCCGCACCAGAAGGCGGTGGGAGTTGATGCCGTAGGGGGTGCAGGTCATCAGGGTGACGTAATCCTTGCCGTCCACCACCTTGAGGTTGTCGGTCTCGGTGGGCAGTACAATGGAGATCTGGTCCACCTCATAGGTCAGCACCCGGTCCAGCACCGTGATGGTGAAGGTGTCGCCCACTTCCAGCTGGTCCAGATTGGTGAACAGCTTGGCGCTGGGCAGGCCGCGGTGGGCCGAAATGACCGCGTGGGTGCTCTCGCCGCCCACCGGCAGGCTGGTGCCTTCCAAGTGGCCTGCGGCGATCTGCAGCACGCCATCGCTGGTGCCGTGGTAGATGGGCAGCTCCACACCGATCTTTTCAATGGTGATGTAGCCCATAATGCCGGTGCCGGTGACATCCAGCGTGGCGTTGTAGCTGGTGAACCGGTCGGCATGGAACAGCGCGTCCGGGTCGGCGGCGATCTGCGCATTGAACGCATCTGCCGCCTCGAAATAGGCGCTGTAGTCGGCATCGGTCAGATTGTCCACATCCTCGGCATAGGTGGCCACAGCACGGGACTGATGCAGCTGGTTGACGTAATCGCTGAGGGTGGGGTATAACATCACGGATAGACCCACGAAAAAGACGAGGATCAGGATGATGGTGCTTTTGTTCTTTTTCATGGGCTACTCCCTAATGTTATAAGGATAGGAGCGGGGGCCTTGCGGCCCCTTTGCTCCGGGTTCTGGGGGGAAATGGAGCTTACTTGTTCTCCATGCGCTTCTTGGTGACCAGCAGAACGATGGCCGCAACCATCAGGCCGCCGCCGACCACATAGAAGATGGTAGTGCCGATGCCGCCGGTGGAGGGCAGGGTAATGCCGCCGGCTTTTTTGTTGATGATTTTATTATTCAGGTTGGATTCACCGGACAGAATAACATTGTATTCGGTGTGCGTTGCAGAAATGACGATTTTTTTATCGGCACAGGCATTGTAATCTTTAGGAGGGGTGGTCTCCTTCAGGTAGTAGGTGCCAGCGTCCAGACCCTTGACATTGAACTGACCATTAGCGGCGGATTTCATTTCAACAGCTTCTTTACCGGTTGCGTTCTTGATGGGGTAGTAGAATTCGCCGTCTTGGTAGAGCTCCACTTCATTCTTACAATCCGCATCGCTGTACAGCTTGAAACCAGCGCCCTCCAACTCGTTGCCCTGGGTATCATCATCGTGATACTTGGTGTTGTTCAGCTGGTAGGTGTACACACAGACTGCGCTTTCGGGAGTCCTATCAAAGAATGCGCTGCTTCTGGGATTGTTGGAATAGATGAGATAAACACTATTCTTGTTCTCAGTATTAGAAGCACCGCCTGCAGTATTGACATAGGCCTTTTCGTTCAGGTGTGCAGTATAGGTGACCGTAATAGTAGCGCCGTTATTCAAATTGAGCCCTGGTGCACAGGTCTTGACATCCTCAATGCTCAGTGTGAGATCCTGATTGGAAGCATCAGAATAATAATTTTCAGCCGGAATGGGGATATCGGCACCGCCATTATTGATCACAACAGTATCCCAGCGGTCAAAGGTAATGCCTGCAGACAAAGTATCACAAAAGGTAACCATGTACTCGTCATAGTAATCGTAAGCACGGTCGGGGTTTGCGGGCAAGGTAGCGGTCAGCTTGAACTGGAACTCTTCGTTGATTGCATGGTCAGCGCTGGAACCAAAACCTGCTTCGTTGGTGCCATCCTGATTGTCATAAACTTCCTTCTCAACAGTGGGCTTTACAACCTTACGATTAATTGGAACGACATAGGGTACTTGGGGAACATTCAGCAGGAAGAAGGAATTGTAGGCATGATAGTAATCGCCAGGGTTAAAGTAGGTAGTATCAACGATCAGATAATAACCTGACTTTGGAATGTTGATGCCACCGGTGTGATCTGTAATGACGGGTTTCGGTTTTGCGTCTGCATTCGGGTAGAGATAGCTGCATACAACGCGCGCAAAAGCGATGCTGTTATCATCGGAATTACTCCATTGGCTGATAACCGCAAGAACTTCCTGAGCAGTGGCAGCAGTTTCAAACTTTTCGCCGATGGTAGGATCGTTCTTCAAGTTGGCCAGAAAAATATCAGGTTCAGTGATGTTTTGGCCCCAATCAACGCCGGAAAGCGTCGGATTGTCCTTACTAATAACACCCTTGAAGATCTGGAAAGCGCTGTAACCGTGGGTTCCGTTGAGGTTCTCCTCAGTCTCCCCAGGGTTGTATGCAAACGCCGGGATCGCCATGGCGCACACCATGGCAACTGCCAGCAGTGCGGCCAGCAGCTTTTTGATTGTTTTCTTCATCATGATTTGCGAAAGTCTCCTTTCAAGTTTTTCTGATTCCTATTTTCAGGGTCTGCTTCCGGCGCAGAATCAATTTTGCCGCCGTGTCAGGAAGGATGCAGGTTTTTTAACGTGCCCTCCTTTCGCGTCTGCGCTTTCTGCAAACCCCGCACACCAGAGCGGCAAGCATCAGTGCGCCGCCGCCTGCTGTATACAGTTTGGTACCGGCCCCGCCGGTAGAGGGAAGTTCGTAGTCGGACGGATCGGCCTGACTGGTGATCACAAGGCTGTCGGTTTTTACCGACTCTTCGGCATCATCGCTGATGGACGTGTCCAGAATCTTGATGTTATTGATTACTTCACCGTCAACAGCCGTTTCGCCAACGTCCTTCAGCTTGACGGTGTAGCAGATAGAATAGGTGCCTGCGGCAATGGGGGAACCGGCAGAACCCAAGGTGATCTTGCGCTCACCATTATCATCTTCCCAAGTGATGCAGAGCGTTGTATTGCCGTTTTCCATGCTGAGCTGGAGCGAGTCTTCGACATATTCGGCGGTTACGCCGGTGGGCAGGGTCATGCTGTCCGCAAGCGTCAGCGGGCCGGCCTGTTCGTTCTGGACCACAAGCGTAACAGTGTAATCCAGGTAGGCATCGCTGCCATCGTGGCGCGGGTCCTTCACGCTCTGGTTAAGGTCATAGTTCTTATCGTCTTTTTGATCCTCATCGGGGGTTTCATCCGGGTTGATGGTGATATCAAGGGCGTAATCTTTGTTGACCTCGATCTGATTAAAGCCGCTGCTGGTGACCTCGCTCTGGTTCCACTGGAAATTGAAGGCAACGTTGCTGGTGACCTTGGCATCGGAAGTATCCGCGCCTGCGGCTGCCTCCTCTTTCTGCTTGATATAGTTTTGGTCGTACCGCAGCACGGCGTACCAGCAGCCGTCATTCCCCTTGAGCAGCCGGTAGCTGCCGCAGGTGTCATAATTGCCGGTATCTTCCAGTTTGCCGGAGATAAGCTCGTCGTTCAGCACATCAAAGCTCTTGGGCAGCTTAACATGGACACAGTAGTCGTTTTCCTGGATCGCTTGTGCCGGGATATCTGTGACGGTAAGGCTGCTGTGCAGAAGCTCCGAAATGGTGGTGACGTTGGTATCCTCGTATTCAGTGCCATTCTTGCGCTGCACCTCCAGAGCAGTGAGGTAATCCAGTGCATCCAGACCTTTGATGGTGGTAATGGCACCTGCGTCATCTTCGACTTTGGAATCCGGCGTAGCAACGCCATAATCGGCCTGCTGCGCATTTGCCACAGACACCAGCGTTGTTACCTGCGAAGCATTCAGCGTGACTTTAGCCACCTTGCCATCCACATCGCCGGAGATCACGGTCAGGGTGCCGGAATCTTTGTCCACATCGCTCACGATGCCAACGGTGCTGGCATCCACGGTGTATTCCTCAATGTGGGGCGCGGTGTCGGTGGTGGCCGCAGCATCCATGGAGAGCAGGGCAATGTCGGCATCGGCGGAATCATCCTGCACCTGCAACGGCTGGCTTTCCGCGGCCACAGCCTTGGTCACGGTGCCATTGTAAATGACGATATCACCGGGCATTGCGGCATCAGACGGCAGATCACCGTCAAAATCCATGGCATAGCCGCTGCCGGTCTCTTCGTTGTACAGCGCGCTGCGCAGCTGGCTGTGCAAAGACAGCACACTGGAAACCTGCGGGATAGCGCTCTGGGGGATATCGGCATATTTCAGGCAGTAGGAAAGGAACATCACGTCCCATGGGCCGTAGTCGTTGCCGTAGTCGTTGCCGTAGCGGGTGTAGTGGCGCACGGTCTCGCCGTCGGCATCGTCCAGCTGGAAGTTGCGCTCGCTCTGCTCATAGCCCAGCTGGCTCTCGGCTACGGCCAGCAGGTCGTCGGCCCAGTTGCCGCTCAGCGTGGTGCCGGTCTGTGCCAGCCATTCGTCCTCGTCCTGCGTGCCGTCCAGCGGGTCAGACAGGCAGTTCACCGTGTGGTGATGCTCCGGTAGGCCGCAGACCAGCACTTCCTCGTAGCAGGCATCGGTGTGGTGGTGCACCGGGGTCTCAATCACAGGATCGACCACCACGGGCTTTGCGGCCACCGGCTCCTCAAACAGGGCCACCGGGTCATAATCGGGGTTCACTTCTTCTACAAGCTCGCCCTCTTCCAGACCGCACACCAGCTCATAGGTGGTGGTGTAGCAGCTGTCGTCGTGGGTGTGCTCGAATTTATCGCAGATGAAGGTGACACCATCCTCATCAAAACAGCTGTCGTCGTGGGTGTGCTCTTCTTCCAGGCAGGTCAGCTCCTGCACTTCCTGGTAGCAGTCGTCGGTGTGCTCATGGGGCACAAAGATGTACTCCGGCTCTGCGGAATGGGCTGCAATGCCGGGATCATCCGCATCCATGTCGAATGTATCATCAAAAGACATGCCGTCGTCCGTCATGGTGGCATTCCAGTCCTCCGGTTCGCCTTCCTCATAGCCGCACACCAGCTGCTTTTCATAGCAGGCAGCGGTGTGCTCGTGCTCCAACTCGCCGCACAGATATTCGGCCGTTTTGGCAATGCCCACGCCGTGCAGCTGCCAGTTCACGAACAGGCTGGTGGTAAGCGCCAATGCCAGCAGCAGCGCAGTATAGCGTCTGGCGCGCTGGTGGTTCCGACGGAACTTTTTCTGATATTCTTTCACAATATCCCGCATGATTCCTAAACCTCCTTAGTGGATCAACGAGAAGTTGGACAAGGGCCATACCCGCAAAAAAACCTTGCCTACGATCTGACTTTTTTCCACACAGCCGATCACACTGCTGCGGCTGTCAATGGAGGTGGCCCGATGGTCACCCAGTACGAAATACCGGTTTTCCGGCACCTGATAGGGAAATTTGATGTCGCATTCGCCCAGAGCCAGTTCATCTACATAGGGCTCATCCAGCGTCTGGCCGTTCACAGTGACCACACCGTCCTCGTCCAGTTCGATCACATCACCGGGCAGGCCGATGATGCGCTTGAGCAGAAGCTTGTTCTGCCAGTAAAATCCGCAAAGGTCGCCGGTCTTCATGTCGCTGCCCTTGACCAGCAGAATGATGTCCCGGTCCTGCAGAGTGGGGTTCATGCTGTCGCCGGAGACCTGCAGCACCGGCAGAAACAGGGTGGCCAGCAGCACGGCAATGGCCGCGACCACCAGCAGCGTGTAGACCGTGCTGCGCAGCACCCGCATATAACGGCTGCGGTAGGCCAGACGTTCGTGCTCTGCTTCCACCTCTGCTGTGGATGGAATGGGCGTGAACCTGATCTTTTGCTCTTTCATTTGGCACGCTCCTCCGGCAGGAATTCCGTGCTGTGATAGCCGTCCAGCAGTTCGCTGGCCCGGCGGTCAAAAGCGGCCCGGCGCTGCTGGATCTCCTGCTGCGTCCGGGCAAGCATTGCCTCGCAGTCCGCTTCGGTCTGGGCGCGCTTGCGTGCAGCGGCTTCCGTTTCCGCGTCGCACTGCTGCTGGGTACGGGCCTTCAGGTTCGCAGCCTCGGTCTGTGCCTGTGCAAGGATCTGCTGGGCTTCGGCTTCCGCCTGAGCGCGCAGAGCGCTGGCAGCGGCATCGGTGTTTTTGTTTGCTGCGAGCACCGATGCAACGTATTCATCAGCCGCAGCCTGCGCCGCTTCAAACACCTTGTTCAGCTCCAGTGCAGCCTGCGCAATGGAACCTGCGTTTTCAATATGGATCTGCCGTTCCTGCAGCTGGGCAGACAGGGCAGCGTTTTCTGCCCGGAGCTGGTCCTCGCTCTGCTTGAGCGCCAGAATGATCTCGACTAATTCGGTGCGGCGCATGTGCCGCAGTTCACGGTCTGGCATAATGATCGATTTCTCCCGCAAAAAGTGGTCGGATTAGGCGAACGAAAGCTTTCGACAAATACGAAAATTTTCGCACCACAAAACCACATTTGATATATCAGTTTTCGGCGTGAAAGCGCCAGTTTGATGAATGACCTTCCACCTTATATGTTAGCACAGTATACGTAACAAAAGCGTAACAAAAATGCCTTTTCCGTGCATTTTTTTGCCAAAGCCAAAGAAAAATTGTTTCTTTTGATGTAAACGATTAAAATGCGTTAAAAACAAAAAGAACTGTCCCCACAACGGAGACAGTTCTTGAAAAACAGATGAAAATAGAAGCCGGATCAGAAGCTCTTCAGCAGATCGCCCAGAGTCAGGAAGGACTGGTAGATCACGTTGACATTGTTGATGATGGAGCTTGCACCGGAGAAGATGCGGGCAATGGCGTTGAACACCTTACCGACATTCAGGAAGCTGTTGTAAGCGTCGCGGGCACCACCGTCCAGATAGACCATTTCCTCTTCGCTGATGGAGGCATAGTTTGCGGGCAGTTTCATAGTAGACATGGAGATTTTCCTTTCTATTGATAAAATTGATACAGTGTGTGAAAAGACTTAAATAAAGGCAGCCACGGCCAGCGTGGTGATCAGAGCACCGGCTACCGTCAGAACGCTCAGAATCGGGCCGTCATCGTATTCCTGCGCGGTCTGTTCCGGCTGAGCGGGCGTGGATGTGCTGGTGGAAGTGGTGGCATTTTTCACGGTCCAGTGTGCGTACACAGTGGTATCACCGGTAAACACCGTAGAGGTGCTGATTTTTGTGCCGCCCACCGGCTCGGTATACCAGCCGTCAAAGGTGTAGCCTTCCAGCGCAGGCTGCGCGGGCAGGGCACTGAGTTTGCCGCTCAGATTGGTGGTGACTGCCACAGCGGAGCTGCTGCCGCCCATGGCATCCAGACCAATGGTGTAGACCTGCGAATCCTTGTCTTCTGCGGCAAAGGCAGAGGGCAGTGCACAGCAGAGCAGTGCAGCGCTGAGCAGACCGAGGACCAGCATTTTCAAGATCTTTTTCATATGACTCCTCGCTTTCCTGACGAATTGGGATGTGGTGCATGCCGGGAACGGAAACACCAGAACAGACCTCGATGTCCCCGCCATGAGGCAGTAGACGAAAAAGCCGGGAAGAGGAGGTTTATTCAATCCTATATTTACCACATATAGTGTAACAAAAGCGCAACAAAATGGGCGTATTCTGTTGTTATGATGAAAAAAATTGGTTTTTCACAAATTGCAGGCTGCAAAAGGCGGCACAGAGCCGCCGCAAAAGCGGAAAAGTGGAACCTTCCCCTTGTGGAAAAACAAAGAATATGGTATAATATCTTGCACGATGCGCCATCGCCAAGCGGTAAGGCAGGGGACTTTGACTCCCCCATCGTAGGTTCGACTCCTGCTGGCGCAACCAAAAGCCCCGTCATCCTGAAAAGGCTGACGGGGCTTTTTGCATCACTTTTCCACAAAATGCGGCTGAACGGTGCAAAGCTCAGCGGCGGCGGATCTTTCTGGTGGGCTTGCGGCGGTTCCAGTTGTTCAAAAGGACCCACGCAAAGTAGATGATGATGGAAATAATACTCAGTGTTATTACAACTTTGAGATACAGACTGCCTAAGAATTCCTGAAAACGCGCCACAGTGAACAGCAGCGGGTTGCGGCTGACATCCTGCCCGGCGATCAGGTCCACCACGCCAATGGTCTCACCGGCAAGCTTCAGCTCCACGGTACCCACCACATCGCCCTGCTGGACAGGGGCACACACGGAATCCGGCAGGTGGAAATATTTCTGGGTCACGCTGCCGTCGCCGGTGGAAGGCAGCAGGGTCATCATGCTGTCGGCGGGATACAGCTGCAGGGAGCTGGTATCGGAGGAATACTTCACCGGGATCTCGGCCAGCGTAAGGTCGGTGTCCAGCGCGGCCTGAATGGAAAAGCTGTCGAACACCCAGTCCATCAGCTTCACGGTCTCGCACAGGGCCGGGCGACGGTTGGCGTAGCCGAAATCGTCGCAGGTGTCCGGGCTTTGCATCACGCAGAAAATATAGGTGGCACCATCCTTATTGGCCCATGAAACATAGCTCTGATTGCCACTGTCGCTTTTGAATGCGGTCACATCGCACATGCCGCCCTGCATGGCGCTGCGGTAGTATTTGCCGCCGCTGGATTTGCTCAGCGCGGCATTCTGGCTGACCAGAACAGACGAAGAACGGTGTTTTTCTTTGGCGGGCATGGTAAAGCTGGGCGCACCGGAAACCTCCACAAAGGCATCAAAGCTCATCAGATAGCGCAGGATCAGGTACATATCCACGGCACAGGTCACGTTGCCGCTGTCGATGCCGCAGGCATCCGTCCAGGTGCTGCCGGTGGTGCCGATGCGCTGGGACAGGGTGTTCATCTGGCTCACCCAGCCCGCGAGGTCGCCGCCGGAAAGGGCATAGGCAAGGCCCATGGCAGCTTCGTTGGCGTTGCGGGTGACCATGGCGTACAGTGCTTCGCGGTAAGTGAAAGTCTCGTTGGAGCGCATGTCGGCGTTGCTGGTGTTGTGCACATAGTCCGAGATGGCAAACGGCATCTGGAAGGTGTTGTCCAGCTGGTCGGCATAGTTGGTCAGCACCAGCGCAATGGTCATATATTTCGTCAGGCCCCCGGCGGACACCCGCTTCTCGCTGTCTTTTTCATAGACGATGATGTTGGTGTCGGTGTTCACGATATAGGCGCTCTGGGCCTTGACATCGTAGACCGTGCTGGGGTCGAACATGGCTCCGGCCGTCACGGCAAGGCAGCTGAACAGGACGGCAAGGGATAAAAGCAGTGCAAAAATACGTTTCATGTGGACAATTCCTTCAAAAAGCGATAATATATAAAATACGGGCGCTGCGCCCGGAAATGACAAAGAATGGCGAACAAAGATTCGCTCCTTTAATAATAACAGGTTTGCCGCGCAGAGACAAGGGTTTTGCCACGGTTTCACAAAGCGGCAGGAGGGGACTATGGTATATCTGACAGGCGACACCCACGGCGAGCTTGACCGCTTCAAGCACGGCAGGCTCCGCTGGCTGGGCAAACGGGACATTGTGGTGGTGCTGGGCGATTTCGGCTTTGTGTGGGACGGCGGCGCAGAGGAACAGAAAAAGCTGGACTGGCTGCGAAAGCGGCCGTATACCCTGCTGTTTCTGGACGGTTCCCACGAAAATTACGACCTGCTGGCCCAATATCCGGAAACGGAGCGGTTCGGCGGCCGGGTGCAGAGCCTGGGCGGCAATGTCTACCATGTGTGCCGCGGCAGCGTGCTGGAGCTGGAGGGCAAAAAGTACCTGTGCTTCGGTGGGGCCGAAAGTCCGGACCGGGAGGAACGGGAGCCGGGCGTGAACTGGTGGAAGCAGGAGATGCCCTCCGATGAAGAATATGCGGCCTGCGAGCAGAACCTGGAAGCCTGCGGCAATCAGGTGGATTATGTGCTCACCCACGACGCGCCAAGCAGATTCCTGGATTTTACGGTGCTGGCCAGCGGCGAGACCAACCAGCTGCACCAGTTCCTGGACAAAATTCTGTTGAAGCTGACCTATGAAAAATGGTTCTTCGGCTGTTATCACCGGGATGTGCAGCTGTCCACCAAGAGCCGCTGCGTGTTCTGCGACGTGATCCCCATGGGTGAGCGGCACGCAAAGCGGCTGGGCAAAAAATAACAGAACGGAGAGCTTCGGCTCTCCGTTCTGCGATTTCAGTTCATGGCACCGGCCTTGTCGAACATCTGCTGTACCTGTGCGGCCAGCAGGGCGTGCTCCGGGGCCTGCAGCAGCGGGTCCTCCGCCAGCATGGCCAGTGCTTCGCTCTGGGCGGCGTGGAGGGTGCGGGTGTCGTTCATCAGGTCGGCAATTTGCAATGTGGGCAGACCGTGCTGTCGGCTGCCAAAAAAGTCGCCGGGGCCGCGGGTCTCCAGGTCGTACTGGGCCACGGCAAAGCCATCGGTGGTGCTGCAGAGGAACTTCAGCCGCTTTTGCACCGCTTCGCCGGTATTGTCGCTGACCAGAAAGCACCAGCTCTCGGCGGCACCACGGCCCACCCGGCCCCGCAGCTGGTGCAGGGCACTGAGGCCGTAGCGTTCGGCGTTTTCAATGACCATGACGCTGGCGTTGGGCACGT
>ERZ779855.2220-NODE-2220-length-11206-cov-16.755807_pt1 | contig 11206 bp, 8 predicted proteins | sample MGYA00511370_ERZ779855 | MGnify/ENA primary metagenome ERZ779855 (study PRJEB29588, sample SAMEA1967319) | human gut metagenome | biome: human gut; feature: human-associated habitat; material: faeces | place: Denmark | collected 2008/2010 ...
AGCACGGAGCAATCCGTAGGCATCAAAGTCGGGGGCTTTTGACCCCGACATCATAAAAATAACCTTATAAAAGGAGGAAATTATAAATGTTAGTAAACACAAAGGCAAAGATCGGTGTATTTTCCATCGCTCTGGGAGCATATCTGCCCCAGTTCCCCCAGCTGGTGCCTAATTTCGAGGCACAGTATGAGGATTTCAAGAAGACGATTCCCGATACTGTAGATATCGTTGATGGTGGCATGGTGACCACCAAGGAACAGGCTATGGCAGCAGGTGATAAATTCCGTGCTGCAGACGTAGATCTGGTATTCCTGCAGTTGCTGACCTATGCAACTTCCTATAACGTACTTCCCGCGATCCGTGATCTGGATGTGCCTGTAGTATGTATCAATGTGCAGAAGAAGCTGGCGCCGGACTATGCCAATACCGATATTCCCATCTGGCTGGGTGACCTGTATGCCTGTGGTGCCGTAGGTGAGGCTGTGGCAGACCTGGAGCGTGCAGGCAAGAGACATGCTGTAATCACTGGCGTGGTAGAAGGCGGCGACCCCGAGGTGGCAGCTCAGATCGAAGATTGGTGTAAGGCAGCTCAGGTCCGCAGACGTTTCCGTCAGACCAATATTGCCCAGATCGGCCGCCCTTATCCCGGAATGATGGATCTCTATATCGATGAGACCAACCTTTACAACAGAATGGGCCTGTATACCAAGCAGTTTGACTGGGAAGATATGTGGGCTATTGCAGACGATATTACCGATACCGAAGCTATTAAGGCGAAGGCACAGGACATCATCGATACCTTCGAAGTAGAGGGTGGCGCTACCGCAGATGACGAAGATATTCTGGATATGGCAAAGCATGTGCTTGCTTTCGAGCAGTGGGCGAAGGATGAAGACTTAAGCATGATCGCCTCCCATTATGCCGGTAAGGCACAGGGAGTAGCCGGTAAACTGGATTCCATGCTGATCCCTGCATTTTCCATGCTGATCAAGCAAGGTACCGCATGTGCCGTAGAAGGTGATATGAAAGTTGCCATGGCAATGTCCATTCTGAAGACGATCTCCGGTATGGGACAGTTGTCCGAGATGTACTCTATTGATTTCAACGAGGATATCTGCATCATCGGTCATTCCGGATCCGGCGATGCGGATATCTCTCTGGCACATAAGCCCACCATGAAGATCGTTAAGGTATTCCACGGCAAGGTAGGTGGCGGATATCTGACTCAGTTCTATCCTCCCGTAGGCCCTGTGACCTATCTGGCTATCACGCAGGATAAGGACGGCAACTTCAAGTTCGTTGTGGCAGAAGGCGAGAATCAGCCCGGCCCGATCTTCACTTTCGGTGACACCAATATGCGTACCAAATTCTCAATCCCCTGCAGAGAGTTCGTGAACCGTTGGAGCGAGGCAGGCCCTACCCATCATATGGCAGCAGCTGCCGGCAGACATATTGACACGATCCTGAAGGTTGCTAAAATATTAAATGTGCCGGTAGATATCATTACCAGATAATAGCATTTGTGTAGAAAATGCTTATAATTTTGAAAAATATGTCTGCGGCCGGGAGGTTGCAGACGATGGAAAGGTTAGGTATTATCATGAAATTTTTAAATGCAGAATTTGTACAGGGATTTATCAGAATGGCAGATGACGGATGGCAGCAAGGCTGGCATGAACGTAACGGCGGCAACCTGTCTTACCGTGTGAAGCCGGAAGAGGTAGAACTGGTAAAGGAGAACTTTGAGCCGAAGGAGTTCCAGCCCATCGGCACCACAGTTCCCGCACTGGCAGGAGAGTATTTCCTGGTGACCGGCAGTGGCAAATATTTTCGTAATGTCAGCATTAAGCCGGAAGATTCTATCTGCATGATCGAACTTGACGACAAGGGTGAGAATTACCGTATCGTATGGGGTCTGGTAAACGGGGGCAGACCTACCTCCGAGCTCCCCAGCCACCTGATGAATCTGGAAGTGAAAAAGCTGCAGGATCCCGACTACCGTGTGGTATATCATGCACATACCACCAATATCATTGCGCTGACCTTCGTGCTTCCTCTGGAGGATAAGGTATTCACCAGAGAACTGTGGGAGATGGCAACCGAGTGCCCCGTAGTATTCCCGGATGGTGTGGGCGTAGTGCCCTGGATGGTACCGGGCGGCAGAGAGATCGCAGTAGCTACCTCCGAACTGATGAAGAAATACGATCTGGCCATCTGGGCACATCATGGAACCTTTGCCGCAGGCAAAGACTTCGACCTGACCTTCGGTCTGATGCATACCGTAGAAAAATCCGCAGAAATTCTGGTGAAGATGTTGTCCATGCAGCCGAATAAGAGACAGACCATTACCCCCGATGATTTTCGCCATCTGGCAAAGGACTTCGGTGTGACCCTTCCGGAAGAGTTCTTATATGAAAAATAACGATCCGAGGGACACACGAAGGAGCCTCGAACCGTTATATCTTGAATGCCTGACGTTATCGGCGCGATTTTAAACGCGCCTCGTTAGGTGTCATATCATACATTTTTTTGAACTGTTTGTAGAAGAAGTTCTGATTCTCATAGCCTACAGACAGGGCAATCTCAGACACCGGCAGCGCGGTGTGGGACAGTTGATTCATAGCGACCCGCATACGCTGCCGTGTTTGTATTTCCTTAAAGGTAGTGCCGGAATATTTTTTGATCATACGGCTCAGGGAAGAGGGGGTGTACCCGATCTGTGCAGCCAGTTCGTGAAGAGTTCCGGTATCATAATGCTCCGCCAGGTATCTGCGTACCACCACCATCAGGACATTGCTCTGCTCATCTTTCTGGTCTAATAAAATATTTTCCGCATTGCTTAAGATATGCATGAACAGCAGGGCAAAGGTGTGTTCCGAGAGCTTATGCCAGTTCTGAGGCTGCTGTAACAGAAGGAAGACCGCATTGTGGATGAGGTTCTGGATGCAGGGATTATCGGAGACGGTAAAGTACAGATACTGACCGACACAACTGTCACCTTCCAGCGCATTGATGATAAAATCCGCCAGAATATTATCCTTGTTGATCAAAGTCAGGATATTCTGGAAATAGGCGGGGCGGATGATGATGTTAATGCCCAGATCTTCCTGGCCGCAGGCTATTACCGCATGTTCGATATGTTGGTTCATAAATAGAAGTTCCCCGGGGCGGAGACAGATCTCTTCTTCATTTATGACATGTGTGACAGAACCGGAGAGACAATAAAAGATCTCCACGTAATCATGTTTATGCTTTGGAAAATCCACAAAGCGGGTGTGGCGACGCAGAGTAATATCATCTTCGGAGTGTTCCAAAAATTTATCACTCTCTACTACAAAATCCTGTTTGCTGGTGTAGAGATTCTTCTGAACAGCAATATTACCGTCTAAAATCTGTTGTTCCTCCGGTGTGATATAGGCCGGATCCAGAAAACCGTTCTCATACATATCGATCGTCATTCCTTTCAGTAACCCGCAATTTTGAACTGCGGGCAGGTTTTTCGACTGAGTTTATTTTACAGGAAAGAGACAAAAACCTCAAGATGTGTGCAAAAAGTGATTCTGCATTGCACGTGTCTTTTTTGTGTTGTATATTAATAGTGATTGTGAACAATAAGCAGCTTTGCGCCGGCAGTCCAAAGTATGCAGGTTGTGGAAAGATATGAGGATTTGTATGGCAGATACCACAGTTAAAAAGATCATTTGCAGCTCCTGTGGGGCAGAATTTGAGGATACCCTTCCGAAGTGTCCCTATTGCGGAAGCCTGAATTACAAGGGCGCCGAAGCGGAATATCTGGGGAAGCTGGAAAGCATGCGGCAGGATATGCAGCAGTTGGAGCAGGTACCGGAGAAGGAACTGAAGAAAAAACTGAAAAAGAAACAGAAATTTGTGATTAAGCTTCTGATCTTATTGGCGGCATTGGCAGCGATACTTGCGGTAATTGTGTTCCGGGTGCAGTATATAGAACCCAGGGATGCCAGAGCGGATTATCTGTGGGAAAAAGAGAACTTTCCGATACTGGACCGTCTCTATCAGGAGAAGGATCTGGAAGCACTGATGGATTTTTATGAGCAGGCTGTCGAAGAGAACAGAACCATAGACCGATGGGAACACAGTGGTATTTTCCGCTGGCTCATGAGCTGTCGGGATGCGAGGGAATATCTGGCACTGGAGCAGAGTGGAGAGACTTTGAATGAGTATCAGCAGGCATTGCTGCTGGATGATTATTGGATGATGCGGGGACTGGACTACAGCGAGGTCATTCTGACGGAGAAAGACAGGGAGTATATCCGTCCTTATGTGGAAGCAACCCTGAACAGTCTGGCAGACCGTTATACGTTTACCGCAGAAGAAGAGAAAAAATTCGAGGATAGTCTGCGAAATAATTACGGTTATCCCAGATATGAGGATTGCGAGGAATACATTAAGAAGCATAACGAATAGGAAAGGATCATAAAAGCAATGATGAAATGTAAATATTGCGGGGGCAATCTGACATTGGAGCAGGCATATTGTCCGCATTGCGGAAGACCGAATGAAGAAGCCGCACAGCATGTCAAAGACATGGAGCATTACAAGAGCAACTTTGAGGATACCAAAAGTGATGTCTATGAAGTGGCGGAGAAAAATACGGAGATCATGTCACATATGATAATCATCACAGTGCTGGTGATCCTGTGTGTGGTGGTGTTTGTAGTATCTGCACGTAGCTGGAGCATCCACAGAGGCTTGCTGCAGTTTGATGCAGGGATCCGGCAGAGCAGCTATATGAAACAGATGGAACAATATCTGGAAGATGAGGATTACATAGGTTTATCAGCTTTTTGCGACAGGCATTACATCCGGCCTTATAGCAGTAATAATAATTATGAAAAATATCAGCTGCTCATGGAAGCCAGCGGAGCGTATCGTTACTTTTATGAAAGTCTGATGAAGGCAGTTACGATCAACTCCGGCAATGTATCCATACTTCCCGGTCTGTATGAAAATATTTCGGATTATTACGAGCAGCTGGAAAGGATTCTGCATCCTGTGGATAATGATTATAGGGCAAAACAATATCGGGAACTGCCGGAGGAGCAGAAGGAAGCCATTCTCCGGATGGAAGAGAATGAAAAGGCACTGCTGCAGACCTATTTTGGCATGACCCCGGAAGAGGCAGAGAATTTCGGTACGATGTCAAATGCACAAAAAATCTTATTCCTGGAAGAAAAAGGCGAGGTGATGGGTTATGGTAAATCTGAAGAGTAAGCTGAAACAGGCACAGAAGCAGAGAGGCGCGCTGCTTGTGATGAATCTTGTGATCATAGCCCTGTGCCTGATATTGTTTTGGGGAACCATTCATATGTTCCGGCAATTAAATGACGCCTTTTCCCGTCCTGCGAAGACCAACTGGATGGAGAATAATGTACAGAGTGAAAATTATGCTTATTTAGTAGTAAATTATCATGAGGATATGGTGTACGGCGGCTTGCTGTCCGGAACGAAAAAGGAATGCTATGGTGTGGCGAGATATTTTGAGGCGGCGTCCATGTATAAGGCATTTCTTCAGACCGGAGATACGGAGCGAGCTGCCAGAGAAAAGGAGAAGATGGATGCCGCATATGAAGAAATGGGTGACTGGAATATTGCAGCGGACAGCATCAGGGAGAGACTTGGACTGGACTGACAGATTTGCTGTAGGAATACCTGCGATATTACTGGCAGCCTGTCAGACAGTGGGATGCCGGATCAGTATAGAATACCATACTTCCGTACATAGAACGATGCAGTCGTGGCTGGAACAGGTCCCTATGGCAGGCTGGATTTTGTGGTGGATAGCAGAGACATTACTTTTTGGACAGATGCTGCGATGGCTGTTTGTGCATGCAGGGAGAGACAAGGCAGTTCAGGAGGACGGTATCGGGAAAGGTATCGGAAAGAGAATATTTTTGATTTTTGCAGGATTGTTGATAGCCTGGCTGCCGGTGCTCCTTTCCAATGATCCCGGATTTTATAATTATGATATTTATGGGCAGGTGCCTCAGGTGATGTATCCGGAGGTGCCGTATAATACACACCATTCGTTACTCAGCACGTTGGTCATGGGAGGCGTTATCACATTAGGATATCGGATATTCGGGACGATGGAGAAGGCAGTATTTCTACACTCCTGCTTCCAGATGACACTTTGTGCGGCAGCCTTTTCCTACAGTCTGGATTTCTGGTATCGGCGATTGAATAGAAAATGGCTGTTGGGAGTCGGATTTTGTTTTTATGCTTTTCTGCCGACGATTGCCTTGTTTTCCGTCAGTACGACCAAGGATGTGGTATGCTCTCTGGCACTTTTTATTGCATTTCACCTGTTGTATGAATTGTATGAGAATACGGAGGGATTTTTTCGGAAGAAAGAGAAAATCGCAGCATTATCGTGCAGCCTGATCGTGGGAGCGCTGTATCGGAAAAATGTAATTTATGCGGTTTTTCTTTATCTGGTGTTGTGCGCGGTTTTCTGTAAAAAGCAGAAAAGAAAGATCATTTCACTGTTTGCGGGAACGATTCTGCTGACCATGCTATTGTCTGTGGAAATGGAAACTCTGCTCCATGCGGAAAAAGGTTCCGCGGTAGAGGCTCTGTGTGTACCGCTCCAGCAGATTGCAAGGGTATATACAGATAAGGGAGAAGCGGCGTTTGACAGTGAGGAATTGCAGCTGCTGGATCAGATCATGGACAGAGAACAGTGGTCACAATATAATCCGTTTCTGGCAGACCAGATCAAAAATTATGTGAATAATAAAGAACTTCTTCAAAATAAGTGGGAGTATCTGAGACTATGGTTCCGAAAAGGATGGCAGTATCCGGGATGTTATCTGAGAGCCTTTCTGGATAATACGTATCAGGCCTGGTATCCGGGGACATCGGTTGTGGATGATCCGGACGGTGATATTTATTACTTTGATTTCGAGGGAAGAAATGTACTGGAAATGAAGACGATCAGTTCCCGGCTGACAGAATTTTATCGTAAGATATCGCTGGAATATTATTACCAGAAAATTCCGGTGATCCGTGCGTTGTTTGCAATCGGCACCTATTTCTGGCTGGCAGTGATCCTGTTTTTCTACGGTATCCGGCGGCGGAGGGCAGAGATATGGAACAGCTGGCTGCTGGTTCTGGCACTGTGCCTTACGGTCTTTCTGGGCCCCATATCCCTGGTGCGTTATTATCTGCTTTTATTTTATGCAGCTCCGGCAGGTATCTTCTTATTAGCAGATAGACCTTGACAAATCCCGGAAGTATGCACTACAATTACTTGCATACGACAATGACGATGAAAAGGATCAGTACGATCGGAAAGCATCCCAGAGAGAGGGGAAGGACACGGTGACGTGCGGCTGGGAACCCCTTATGACAGAGGATCGGAAACCTCCCTTGGAGTCCTGTGCGAGACGCAATGTACCTGGAAGCGGCGAAGCACAGCGTAGAACCGGCGTTAACGGTGACAGAGCAGGATACATATTTGTATCAATCAGGGTGGTACCGCCGAGTGATCGGTCCCTTTTTCGGGAGCGATGACCCGGCGTTTTTCGTTTCCGTAGATCGTATGAGCAGTTTATTTTCAGAAAAAGAAAAGGAGAGAGAAAATGGCAGACAAGAAAATGGTAGAAGCGATCACTTCCATGGAAGAAGATTTCGCCCAGTGGTATACCGATGTAGTGAAGAAAGCAGAGCTGTGTGATTACACCAGCGTAAAAGGATGTATGGTAATTAAGCCCGCAGGCTATGCGATCTGGGAGCTGATCCAGAAGGAGCTGGATGCACGATTCAAAGCAGTAGGAGTACAGAATGTATATCTTCCCATGTTCATTCCTGAGTCCCTTTTGGACAAGGAGAAGGATCATGTAGAAGGCTTCGCACCCGAAGTAGCATGGGTTACCCAGGGAGGATTGAATGAGCTTCCTGAGAGACTCTGTGTCAGACCTACTTCAGAGACCCTGTTCTGTGATTTCTATAAAGACGACATCCAGTCCTACCGTGACCTGCCAAAACTGTATAACCAGTGGTGTTCCGTGGTAAGATGGGAAAAAGAGACAAGACCGTTTTTACGTTCCAGAGAATTTTTATGGCAGGAAGGCCATACGGCACATGCAACAGCAGAAGAGGCAGAAGAGAGAACCGTTCAGGAACTGAAAAATATCGGAAAGCCGTTTGTGATCCTGTTAAATTCGGCAAAACCTTATGCGCAGGAGACAATAAAACTTGCGTCGGAGATGGAGGAAAACTATCAGACAACGGTTGTGCCGGTCAACTGTGAGCAGCTGCGCAGAGAGGATGTCTTAAAAATTTTAGAGAGTGTGCTGTATGAATTTCCGATTGAACGGGTGGAATTTTTTATCCCGAAATGGACGGAAATGCTCTCCGCAGATCATCCGGTAAAAAGTGAGATCATTGCACAGGCATCGGATATTTTAAGTCATATGGAGCGCACGAAAGACGTTTACCAGCAGCAGTCAGAACCGGGAGACTGCATTTCAAAGATTAAAATGGATGAGATGGATCTCGCCTGCGGCTGTGTGAAAATACAGATGGAGGTTGCAGAGCCGTATTACTATGAAAATATGAGTGAACTTGCAGGAGTTCCTATCCATGGTGAGTATGAACTGATCTCGATGATCCGCGAGATGGCGGCGAGGAAAGAATCTTATGAGAAAGTCGCAGGGGCTTTTGAGGAAGTGCAGATGAAAGGATATGGTGTTGTGAATCCGGGGTTAAAGGACATTGAACTTGCGGAGCCGGAACTGATCCACCATGGAAACAAGTTTGGTGTAAAAATTAAGGCAGTTTCCCCATCCATCCATATGATCCGTGCCAATATTGAGACGGAAATCGCTCCAATCGTGGGAAGTGAAGATCAGGCGAATGACCTGATCCGTTACATCCGGGAGGGACAGCAGAGTGAGGAGGGCGTCTGGGAAACTAATATTTTCGGTAAATCGATCGGTGAGCTGATGGAGGATGGAATCCGGAATAAAATTGCCATGATGGACGATGAATGCCAGCTGAAATTACAGGATACCATGCAGAAAATCGTGAATGATAATAACGGTGGAATGGTTTGCATTATCCTGTGAAATTTGGTAAGATTTAAGAATAACGAGCAGTGTTTATCGTCGGGAAAATCATAGATTTTTCCGGCGCACACTGCAATTTATGACGATCGGATGTCCAAAGTGGGGCATTCTGCTGCAGGATACAGGCAGTGATAAAAGTGGGGGATCGGTATGAACATTCGTTTTTATCATGCAAAAATATTATTGACGAAAGCAGATCACACCTTTGAGGTGACGGAGGGGGAACTCTGGGTAAGAGGAGACCATATCTGTTATATCGGGGATGGCACAGATACTTCTGCTGTCTGCAAAGAAGATGATATCATTATCTGGGACCGGGAGATCGATGCGAAGGGAAATCTTTTAATGCCGGGATTTAAGAATGCACATACGCATACGCCGATGACATTTTTACGATCTTTTGCAGATGATCTTCCACTGCAGGAATGGCTGCAGCAGAAAGTGTTCCCAAACGAGGCAAGGCTGAAAGGGGAGGATACTTACTGGCTTGCAATCCTCGGAATTATGGAGTACCTGACGAGTGGTATCACCTCAAATTTTGATATGTACATTATGCAGGACTATCATATCAATGCCTATGTGGATACGGGGTTTCGGACTGTTTTTACAAGTGGATTGAACAACTTTACCGACAGTCTGGAAGTGCTGGAGGAGAATTATTTAAGAATCAACGGGCTGAGTGATCTCACTTCCTATGTGCCGGGATTTCATGCAGAATACACAACATCGCGTCCACTGCTTGAAGGGGTTGCCAAGATTGCGGACAAGTATCATGCACCGGTCTGGACGCACAATTCTGAGACAGAGCGCGAGGTGGCAGAGTGTAAGGCACGCTGGGGAATGACACCAATGCAGTTTACGGAAAGTCTGGGGCTGTATGAACATGGTGGCGGCGGTTATCACTGTGTCTGGCTGGAGGAGAAAGATATTGAGATATTGAAAAAACACCACATGTCGGTAGTGACGAACCCAGGTTCGAACACAAAGCTTGCTTCCGGTATCTGCCCGGTCAAAAGACTGCTGGATGAGGGAATCAATCTTGCGATCGGTACGGATGGACCGGCGAGCAACAACTGTCTGGACATGTTCCGGGAGATGTTTCTTGTGACAGGACTGGCAAAACTTAGGGAACGGGACGCTTCCTGCATGCCGGCGGATGAGGTGCTTTATATGGCGACCGCCGGAGGCGCATATGCGATGGGACTGCCGGATTGTGACTGTCTTGCAGTCGGGAAAAAGGCAGACCTTGTCATGATCGATCTGAGACAGCCGAATATGCAGCCGGAGAACAACCTTGTGAAAAATCTGGTTTACAGCGGTAGCAAGCAGAATGTGAAACTGACGATGGTAAACGGAAAAGTACTTTACGAGGATGGAATATTTCTTATTGGATTTGATCCGGCAGAAATATATACAAAAGCAAATGAGATAATTGGAAGGATGAAGGAATGCAGGTAATATTTATACATCACAGCTGCTTCTTAGTGGAAGTGGACGAGAAAGTTTTGATTTTTGACTGGTTTGCGGGAGACCGGGTAAACGGTTATACATTCGGCGGACAAATCCCGGAGTATGAGCCGGATACCCCAATCTATGTGTTTGCAAGCCACAAGCACAGAGATCACTTTGACATGGACGTGCTCCACTGGGCAGAGCGTTACAGCAACATACATTATATTTTTTCAAAAGACTGCAGGATGTCACCTCATTTTCTGGAAAAACACGGGTTTGACCTGTCTGTCCGGGAATTGATCACATACGTCAGTCCGTGCGAAAAGTATCAGGTGGATGATCTGGAGATCGAGACGCTGCGCTCCACGGACGCGGGAGTCGCCTTTTATGTGAAGACAAACGGGGCAAGTTTTTATCATGCCGGGGATCTCAACAACTGGAAATGGGATGGAGCAGGGGAACTTGTCAATGGCATTATGGATGTCAATTATAAGAACCAGATTAAAAAACTTGCAAAGAAAGACATCAACCTGGCATTTGTGCCGTTTGATCCAAAACTTGGGATGTATCAGTCACTTGGCATGGAATATTTTCTGGAGAACACGAATGCAGAGTATGTGTTTCCAATGCATATGTGGCAGGATTAT
>ERZ779855.2229-NODE-2229-length-11168-cov-4.470080_pt1 | contig 11168 bp, 9 predicted proteins | sample MGYA00511370_ERZ779855 | MGnify/ENA primary metagenome ERZ779855 (study PRJEB29588, sample SAMEA1967319) | human gut metagenome | biome: human gut; feature: human-associated habitat; material: faeces | place: Denmark | collected 2008/2010 ...
AAGACACGCCGATAGTGCACAGTCTCATATTTCCTCGCCTAGTATGAGTAAATGCTGCCACAGACAGAGTTTATAAGGCACGGAAAATCAAACGCGCTTTTTACCTTTATAGCATTCTCTATGCTGTGTTGCTTGAACGAGTATTTTCCGTGCCACCTTTTGTCTGTGGCGCATATAACTCATACACGGCTCGTCAAAAATCGACCGTGCACTATCGGCGTGTCTTCCCATGCTGCGCAGTCGTTCGTTTGCTATCAATAAAATTTATAGCCCGCTAGCAAATATTAATAACCCTAATTACATTTACAAAAATATCAATTAGTGGTAACATATCAATAACTTAGAAATCATATTTGAATGGTAGGAAATCCCGGCCATACAAACTAAGCTCAAACTCAAAACAAACATTAACAAAAAAGAGGTAATATCAATGGCAAAAATTGCAAAGCAGCTCACTGAGCTGATAGGTCACACTCCACTTCTGGAGCTGACCAATTATGAAAAAGCCCTTGGGCTTGAAGCAAAAATCATAGCAAAGCTGGAGTATTTCAATCCACTTGGAAGTGTAAAGGACAGGGTGGCGGCAGCTATGATAGAGCAGGGCATAAAGGATGGAAAGATAAATCAGGACACAATAATCATAGAGCCGACAAGTGGCAATACCGGAATCGGACTTGCATTTGTGGCAGCCTCAAAGGGGCTTCACCTGATACTTATAATGCCTGATACCATGAGCGTTGAGAGAAGAAAAATAGTCACAGCGCTTGGCGCAGAGATAAAGCTCACACCGGGGCGTGAGGGCATGAAGGGTGCAATCGATGAGGCGCAGAGACTTAAAGAGCATTATGGCAATGCCTTTATTCCACAGCAGTTTGAGAATCAGGCCAATCCGGATATCCACAGAGCTACAACCGCTCAGGAAATCTGGGAGGATACAGATGGAAAGGTAGATATCTTTGTATCATCTGTCGGAACAGGCGGCACCTGTACAGGCACCGGGCTTGGATTGAGAGACCATAATCCTGATGTAAGGATAGTAGCTGTTGAACCAAAGAGCTCACCGGTACTCTCAGGTGGAAGACCGGGGCCTCACAAGATACAGGGAATCGGTGCAGGCTTTATTCCAAAGGTCATGCGCATGGATATAGTGGATGAGGTGATTCCGGTTGAGAATGAGGCCGCTTTTGACAAGGCAAGAGAGGTTGCAAAGAGCGACGGACTTCTCGTTGGCATATCCTCAGGAGCAGCAATATATGCGGCAACAGAGCTTGCGAAAAGACCTGAGAACAAGGGTAAGAATATCGTGGTGCTGCTTCCGGATACAGGAGAAAGATACCTGTCCACACCGCTTTTTACGGTAAATTAATGACATATAAACTGACGGCATAAGCTTGCTTTGCCGGAAACTGTAACATGAAAAATGAGAAACATACATGAGAAACATACAAAAATATACGGCAGCCCTGCTGTCGACAGTGATGATTCTGTCGCTTCTTCTGACAGGCTGCTCAGGCAGGAAGGATGACGGCACAGTCACCATAACCAATGTGTCGTATGATCCGACACGAGAGTTTTACGAGAAATACAACAAAATATTCGAGTCTTACTATGAGAGCGAGCACGGCAAAAAGATAAATGTGATTCAGTCACATGGCGGCTCGGGAGCACAGGCGCGCTCGGTTGTGGAGGGCTGTAATGCAGATGTTGTCACACTGGCACTTGAGCATGACATAGACCTGATACAAAATACCGGCTTAATTGATAAGGGCTGGATTGATGAGTTTTCTGACAGCTCGGCACCATACACATCAACAATCGTTTTACTTGTAAGAAAGGGCAATCCAAAGCATATAAGTGACTGGGATGACCTGGTGAGAAAGAATGTGGATGTGATTACGCCTGATCCAAAGAGTAGTGGCGGAGCCTGCTGGAATTTTCTTGCAGCGCTAAGCTATGCGAAGACAAATTATGACAGCCTAAAGGAACAGAAATCGTTTATGAAGAAGCTGTATGAAAATGTCACAATTATGGATTCGGGTGCGAGAGGCTCAACAACCACATTTGTGGAAAACGGTCAGGGAGATGTGCTCATAGCGTGGGAAAACGAGGCACTTACGACCATGGATTCATATCCGGGCAAGTATGAGATAGTTAATCCGTCCGTCAGCATCTTAGCACAGCCCTCTGTTGCTATTGTGGATGACAATGCAAAGAGCAACGGAACACAAGAGGTAAGCAAAGAATACCTACAGTATCTCTACAGTGATGAGGCACAGCAGCTGATTGGCGAAAGCGGCTACAGGCCAACCAATCAGGATATATTAAACCGGTTTTCCGACAAGTTTGATTTAAATATCAGGCTTTGGAGCATAGAGGATTACGGCGGATGGAATGAAGCCTACAAGACATATTTCGATGATGGAGCAATGTTCGATGAAATATACGGTAACTGATAAAACAGCAAAAGAGAAAACTAAATCAAAGAACATAAAGACCAGAGTCATACCGGGCTACCATCTTTCGCTTGGAATAGTGGTCACGATGCTTTCAGTCATTGTTCTCATTCCGTTAGCATCAGTGCTTGTGTATTCGCTAAAGATATCGCCGGGCGATTTTGTGGCACTTATTATGAAGGAGAATGTGAGGAATGCCTTTATCACAAGCATCACCTCATCATTTATCGCAGCAATCGTAAATGTGGTATTTGGACTCATCGTGGCATGGACGCTTGTGAAGTACGATTTTCCCGGGAAATGGCTGCTTGACGGACTTATAGAGCTTCCGTTTGCACTGCCGACAGCGGTTGCGGGCATCACGCTCTCAAAGCTGTACTCAGGCACAGGATTTTTTGGTAAGGGCCTTGGCAAGCTCGGAATAGATGTAGCTTACACACAGGCAGGAATAGTTGTGGCACTTGTTTTTGTAGGCATTCCCTTCGTAATAAGAGCTGTACAGCCGGTGCTTGAAAAGATGGATAATACATATGAGGAGGCCGCTTATATGCTTGGCGCCACACCCTCTAAGACATTTTTTAAGGTAATACTTCCGGAGCTTCGCCCGGCACTCTTAACAGGCTTTGGTCTTGCCTTTGCCAGAGGCATAGGAGAGTACGGAAGCGTCATCTACATATCAGGCAACAGTGCAAGGCACAGGACGCAGGTGGTATCATACGTCATCATGCAGAAGCTTAGCTATATAGATTATGCTAGCGCGACTGCCATAGCACTTGTGATGCTTGTCATATCATTTTTACTGCTGCTATTTGTAAACATAGTGCAGGTTAAACAGTCACAGCGCACTAATTTGTTGTAGAAGGCTGCATATAAATTAAATGCGATGCACACAAACAGGAAAGGAGCACAATGCGATGACCGAACAGGTAAAGCTTGAAAGAAGAAAAAAGATCACAAAGATAATACTCGTCACTGTCACGGTGCTCTTCATATTTGTCATGCTTATAGTTCCGCTTTTTTCTGTGATGGCAAGTGCCTTAAAGGAGGGGCTTGGATTCTATCTGAAAGCTATCTCCACAAGCTACGTGCTTTCAGCACTCAAGGTGACTTTGATAGCAACAGTTTTTGCGGTAGTTATCAACACCTTCTTTGGAATATGGACAGCGTGGCTGTTGACCAGGTTTTCGTTTAAAGGAAAGCAGGTGCTTGCAACACTTATTGATATACCGTTTTCTATTTCTCCGGTCATCGTAGGACTTGCGTATCTTATGACCTTCGGACGGCTTGGGTGGTTTTATCCGGTTATCAGATGGTTCAATGAGATATTCAGCACGAATGTGAGAATCACCTTTGCAATACCGGGAGTTGTGCTTGCCACGATATTTGTCACGTTTCCGTATGTGTCAAGGGAAATTATACCGGTGCTCAATGCAGAGGGAAAGGATGAGGAAGAAGCCGCAGCGCTGATGGGAGCATCCGGCTTTACGATATTTCGGAAAATAACACTTCCGCAGATGAAGTGGAGCCTGATTTATGGAATCATACTCTGTACGGCGAGAGCCCTCGGCGAGTTTGGCGCGGTAAATGCGCTCTCGAAGACAAGAGGCGAGACATTTACACTGCCGCTTGAGATTGATGCCTTGTATATGTCGGGCACAGACAGCTCGATAACATTGGCATTTGCTGTATCGTCGATACTGTTAATTATTGCATTAATCATTCTTTTTGCAAGAAATATAGTTGAGCATAAATTTAAGAAATTACACTGAGATATACTTGGAAAATATGATTTACACTAATAAAATCTGCTGCATGGGAAAAGCAGGAAGGAGATAACGTATATGTACGTTGAGATGAAAAATATATACAAAAAATACGGAGACTTCCTGGCATCCGATAATGTGAGCTTTGGAGTGGAAAAGGGAAAGCTTGTGGCGCTGCTTGGTCCGTCCGGCAGTGGCAAGACAACACTTCTTCGTATGATAGCAGGGCTTGAGACGCCAAATTCAGGTGACATATATATAGATGGAAAGCGAGTGAATGATATTCCGGCCTCGAAGAGAGGCATAGGCTTTGTGTTTCAGAACTATGCGCTGTTTCGATACATGACAATATACGACAATGTGGCATTTGGGCTGGAGCTTCAGAAGATGCCGAAAAAGCTCATAAAGGAGCGTGTTACAAAGCTTCTTGAGATGACAGGTTTATCGGGGCTTGAAAAGAGATATCCGAATCAGCTTTCCGGAGGACAGCGTCAGAGAGTGGCATTTGCAAGGGCGCTGGCGCCGAATCCACAGGTGCTCTTACTGGATGAGCCATTTGCCGCGATAGACGCAAAGGTGCGAGGTGAGCTTCGTACCTGGCTGAAGGAGCTGGTCGAAAAGCTTGGAATCACAAGCATTTTCGTCACACATGACCAGGATGAGGCTGTTGAGGTGGCAGATGAAATCATTATCACAAACCACGGCACGATAGAGCAGATGGGTACACCTCTTGAGATATACAAGTCGCCTTATACACCTTTTGTGGCGCAGTTTATAGGACACACCACAGTCGTTGAAAACTATGACAGGTTAAAGGGCTTTGACAGGATAGAAAATGCCAACAAGGCGGTAATCAGACCTGAGTTTATCAAGATATCAAAGAGTGGCAACTTAGACCGCTATCAGTCAGCGGCAGAGGAGGGCATCGTTACAGATGTGGTATTCAGAGGAAACAGGATGGATATCACAGTCAGCATAAACGGCATCGAGGTGGTCGGCGAGCGCTCACTTGAAAAGGACCTGATAGCAGTCGGAGAGAAAGTGCATGTGCTGATTTACAGGCTGTATATATTTGATGAAGAGAAAACATACCTGATGGAAAACAGCGAGATGCAGGAGCAGGATGTATTCTACATTTAGATACAAGAATAGTCTAAAGCTTGTGATTGAAAGAGGAAGCAGAGGGAGATAAATGAAGATAGAAAACAAAAAAATCCTACACACGGACATCCTCATAATAGGAGGTGGCACGGCGGGCTGTTATGCAGCGCTCACCATCCGTGAGAAATCGGATTATTCGATTATAATTGTAGAGAAAGCGAACATAAAGCGAAGCGGATGCCTTGCAGCAGGTGTCAATGCGATAAATGCATACATAGTAAAGGGCAGAAAGCCTGAGGACTATGTAGACTACGCAAAAAAGGATGCTGACGGCATAGTAAGGGAAGACTTACTCATGACTATGTCCGAGGGCTTAAACCGTGTGACGGACAAGATGGAAAAGCTTGGACTTGTCATATTAAAGGATGAAAACGGTGAGTATGTAGCAAGAGGAAACCGAAATATCAAGATAAACGGCGAGAACATGAAGCCGCTTCTGGCAGAAGCTGTATCAAAGCTTACGGACTGTACGGTGATAAACAGAATAAATATCACGGACTATATAGTTGAGAACAACACCATAAAGGGTGCATACGGATTTTCAATCGAGGATGCTACAGCCTATGAAATCAGGGCTAAAAAGGTGCTCTGTGCTACAGGCGGAGCGGCCGGTTTATACAGGCCAAACAATCCCGGCTTTTCAAGGCATAAGATGTGGTATCCACCTTTTAACACAGGCGCCGGATATGCGATGGGCATAAGAAGTGGAGCAGAGATGACCACCTTTGAGATGAGATTTATCGCACTCAGATGCAAGGACACAATTGCACCGACAGGAACAATTGCACAGGGAGTCGGGGCAAAGCAGGTCAATTCTCTTGGAGAGGTTTACGAGACAAAATACGGCCTCACCACATCAGAGCGTGTATACGGAACGGTCATGGAAAATCTCGAGGGAAGAGGTCCTTGCTACTTAAGGACAGAGGGCATCTCTCCACAGCAGGATGAGTCATTAAGAAAGGCATATCTCAACATGGCACCAAGCCAGACACTCAAGTGGGTGGAGGCAGGTAAGAATCCGAGTGAGCAGAATGTGGAGATAGAAGGCACCGAGCCGTATATCGTAGGTGGGCACACAGCGAGCGGCTACTGGGTAAATACCGAGCGTGAGACTACAATCCACGGACTTTATGCTGCTGGAGATGTGGCAGGAGGATGTCCACAGAAATACGTTACAGGAGCTATGGTAGAGGGCGAAATCGCTGCGATAGATATGGTTTCAAAGCTAGATGCAGATACCTCCGATGGAAGTTTTGACACATCGGCATTTGATGAGGAAAAGGCGCTTGAAGCAAAAGCAGCCGAGTATGATCATTTCCTCACTGAAAGGTCTCAGAGGTTTACAACAGAGGCTATCGAGGAAGCCATGCAGAAGGTCATGGACAACTACGCAGGCGGTATTTCCACACATTATCAGTTCAACGGCAAGCAGCTTGCCCTGGCAAAGGAAAAGATAAATCATCTGATAGAGCTGACCGGTGATTTATATGCATCGGATATGCATGAGCTTATGTTCATATATGAGCTTAAGGAGAGGCTTACGGTATGTCTTTCTGTCATAGCACATCTTGGTGCAAGAAAGGAGACCAGATGGCACAGCTTTGCTGAGAATCTGGATTATCCTGACAAGAGTGATGACTGGATGAAATACGTCAATTCCAGATACGAAAACGGGCAGCTTCACATGATTTACAGAGAGCTTGTCGGAAGGGAGGCGCGTTATGAGCATAATGATTGATAAAGCAAAGTGTAAGGGCTGTGGCATGTGTACAAGTGTATGCCCGGGAAGCCTGATATATCAGGACTCAGAGAAAAAAGCCTTTATCAAATATCCTAAGGACTGCTGGGGCTGTGCCTCATGCATAAAGGAATGTCATTTTGGCGCTATTGCTCTTTATCTTGGAGCAGACATAGGAGGCATGGGAAGTCTCATGACAGTAAAAAGCACGCCGGACACGCTGACCTGGGATATCAAAAAGCGCGACGGAAGCAAGGAAGAGATTCTTATCAACAAGAAGGAATCCAATAAATATTAAAGAAAAGGATGGTAACAGACATGGGTGAATTATCACATCTTGACGAACTCGAAGCAGAGGCAATATACATAATACGTGAAGTAGCCGCAGAGTGCGAGAAGCCGGTTATGTTGTACTCAATTGGAAAGGACAGCTCGGTAATGCTTCATCTTGCAATGAAGGCATTTTATCCGGAGAAGCCGCCATTTCCGTTTTTACATGTAAATACAACCTGGAAATTCCATGAGATGATAGAATTCAGAGATCGTATCGCTAAGGAAAAGGGCATCGAGATGCTTGAATATATAAATCAGGATGGCGTAAAGCAGGGCATCAATCCATTTGATCACGGCTCAGCATACACAGATATCATGAAGACACAGGCGCTTAAGCAGGCGCTCGACAAATACGGCTTTACGGCAGCATTTGGCGGTGGCCGAAGAGACGAGGAGAAATCAAGAGCCAAGGAGCGAATCTTCTCCTTCAGAAATGAAAACCACGCATGGGATCCAAAGAATCAGCGCCCGGAGATGTGGAATCTCTACAATTCCCAGATCAACAAGGGCGAGAGTATCCGCGTCTTCCCGTTGTCTAACTGGACGGAGAAAGATATCTGGCAGTACATCCGCCGCGAGAACCTCGAGATTGTTTCTCTTTATTTTGCCAAGGAGCGCCCGGTCATCGAGCGCGACGGCAATCTCATCATGATTGACGATGACCGCATCGTCAAGAAGCTCAATCTAAGGCCAGAGGATATCGAGCACAAGAAGGTCCGCTTCCGCACGCTCGGCTGCTATCCGCAGACAGGGGCTGTTGAGTCAGAGGCTGATACGTTGGATGCAATCGTGGAGGAGACACTCGGCGCTGTCGAATCGGAGCGCACGAGCCGTGTCATCGATCACGAGGGAGCCGGCAGCATGGAACGCCGGAAACGGGAGGGTTATTTCTGATATGAACGATTTACTCAAATTCATCACCTGCGGAAGCGTCGACGACGGCAAGTCCACGCTCATCGGCCATCTCTTGTACGATGCAAAACTCATCTATGCCGATCAGAAAGAAGCGCTGCTGCTCGACTCGAAAGTCGGCAGCCGCGGCGGCGCCCTCGACTATTCGCTGCGCCTGGACGGACTCCTCGCAGAGCGTGAGCAGGGCATCACGATCGATGTCGCCTATCGCTACTTCACGACGGACAACCGCAGCTTCATCTGTGCGGACACGCCGGGCCACGAGGAGTACACGCGCAACATGGCCTGCGGTGCATCATTTGCAGACCTTGCCGTCATCCTCGTCGACGCGACGCAGGGTGTCCTGACGCAGACGCGCCGCCATGCCCGCATCTGCGCCCTAATGGGTATCCGGTACTTTGTCTTTGCCATCAACAAGATGGACCTCGTCGACTACTCGGAGGCGCGCTTCAAGGAGATCCAGGCGCAGATCGAGGCCCTGCAGCAAGAGCTTCATCTTCACGATGTCAAGCTCATTCCTGTATCGGCGACAGAGGGCGATAATGTCACGAAGAAGTCGTCTGCGATGACATGGTACGACGGTCCGACACTGCTCGACTACCTCGAGCAGGTCGATGTCAGTGCCGTTCACGAAGAAGGCTTCTACATGCCCGTTCAGCGCGTCTGCCGTCCAAATCACGAATTCCGCGGCTTCCAGGGCCAGATCGAGAGCGGCAGCATTGCCGTCGGCGATACCATCACCTCACAGCCGAGCGGCGAGCAGGCCGAAGTCAAGAAGATCCTCGTGGCTGACCATGAAGCCGAGTCGGCGTTCAAGGGGCAGCCGGTCACGATCCAGCTCAACCGCGAGGTCGACGTCTCGCGCGGCTGCGTGCTCGAGCAGGGCAGCCATGTCCGCCAGGCAGCGAACTTCAAGGCCGAGATTCTCTGGATGGATGATGTGCCGCTCTCCATCGGCAAGAACTTCATGGTCTTCCTCGGCACCAAGAAAATCCCGGGCATCCTGACGAAGATCGATTACCGCATTGACATTAATACGGGCGAGCATGTCGAGGCGATGGGGCTCAAGAAGAACGAAATTGCGCTCTGCGAGATCGCCGTGACGGAGCCAATCGTGCTCGACACATTCGACCATCACCGCACGCAGGGTGAGCTCATCTTCATCGACCGCATCAGCAATATGACGTCGGCCTGCGGCGTCGTGCGCGAGATCCCCGACGGGGCAGAGAAGCGTCACTTTGCAGCAAATCAGCAGATGCGCAGTGCACTCAACTGGCAGGCACCTCTTGCCATTGCTTTCGAGCCTGCAAAAGACGGTATCTCCCTTGCGACGGTTGAAGAAGCCGAGTACTATCTCGTGCGCAACGGCCGCCACACGTACCTCTATCATCCGAGTGCAGATGAAGATCCTGCTCCGGTGCTCCGCCACCTGCTGCAGGCAGGCCTCGTCGTTCTGCTCGTGCTCGACAAAGACCAGCCATTGCCGGAAGGCGTCCGGACCTTCAGCGAGCTCTCCGGCAAGGCCGCCGCAGAGAGCACATCCCAGCAGATTGCGGAGACCATCCTGCACCACTCCATGCTCGACTCCATGATGGCACCGAACAACTGGATTATCTAATCGATATTGGCAGATCCGAAACAAAGATCAGATTGACCTGGTCTTTGTTTTTTTGACTTTTTATGGATTTTGATATTGACATTTTGACTTAGAGGGGGTAATATAAAGACTGTAGTTAGCACTCAGGTCTAGTGAGTGCTAACACCATCAACATGTAAATTCATTTTATAGGAGGAAGATACCTATGATTAAGCCATTGGGCGAAAGAGTTGTCATCGAAGTTGCAGAGAGCGATGTAAAGACGGCCAGCGGCATTGTACTGCCGGATACGGCGAAAGAGAAGCCGCAGAAGGGCACAGTCGTTGCAGTTGGCGCTGGCAAGCTGCTCGATAATGGCGAGCGCGCTGCTATGGAAGTCAAGGTCGGCGAGGGCGTCATCTTCTCCAAATACTCGGGTTCAGAGGTCAAGGTAGAGGGCAAGGATTACCTGATCGTCCGTGAGAGCGATATCCTCGCTGTCATCTGATCATCCCGTGATTTCAATCAGACTTTTCTCGGAGGTAATATAAATGGCAAAACAGATTCTGTTTGATGAAGAAGCTCGCCGCGCACTTGGCCGCGGTGTTGATGCACTGGCAAATGCCGTAAAGGTAACGCTTGGACCAAAGGGCCGCAATGTCGTCCTCGACAAGAAGTTCGGCGCTCCGACGATCACGAACGATGGTGTCACGATTGCACGCGACATCGAGCTCGAAGATCCGTTTGAGAACATGGGTGCACAGCTCGTCAAGGAAGTTGCGACGAAGACGAACGATATCGCTGGTGATGGCACGACGACGGCAACGCTCCTGGCACAGGCCATGATCCATGAGGGCATGAAGAATGTCGCTGCTGGCGCCAACCCGATGATCATCAAGAAGGGCATTGACGAAGCCGTCAAGACGCTCGTCGAGGAAATCAAGACGAAGGCCAAGAAGGTGGAAGGTCAGGCTGACATCGCGCAGGTCGCTACGATTTCTTCCGCCAACGAAGAGACGGGTAACCTGATTGCTGAGGCCATGGAGAAGGTCGGCAAGGACGGCGTCATCACGGTCGAGGAATCCAAGACGATGCGTACGAACCTCTCCGTCAAGGAAGGCATGCAGTTCGACCGCGGCTACATCTCCCCCTACATGGTCACCGACACCGAGAAGATGGAGGCCGTTCTGGACGACGCCGCCATCCTCATCACCGACAAGAAGATCTCCAAC
>ERZ779855.2231-NODE-2231-length-11159-cov-3.117435_pt1 | contig 11159 bp, 7 predicted proteins | sample MGYA00511370_ERZ779855 | MGnify/ENA primary metagenome ERZ779855 (study PRJEB29588, sample SAMEA1967319) | human gut metagenome | biome: human gut; feature: human-associated habitat; material: faeces | place: Denmark | collected 2008/2010 ...
GGTTTTGAAAGCAAGGACCGTTTCCCTGTCGATTCTGCCGCCTTCTATATCGACGGCCAGCAAATCGCAACGGCCGGTAAAGAGGACCGGAGTTTTACTTACCGGATACCTGAAGGTAAAACCGGCAATATGACCATCAAAGTGATGGCGTGGCATCCGGACAACAAACGGGGAATCGCGACAACGACGATCCGGGTGAAACCCGATCAGGCTCCGGCCATTTACAGTTATGAAGTAGTCAACGTTTTTCCTCACGATCCGAAAGCCTATACGCAAGGTTTGATCTATCAGGACGGTTTTATATACGAGGGAACGGGGCAATATGGCGAATCGTCTATTCGTAAAACAGACATGCAAACCGGTAAAACTCTATCGGTCTTAAATATCGACAGTCAGTTATTCGGAGAAGGGATCACGATATATGAAGATAAAATTTACCAGATCACCTGGCGTTCACGCAAAGGTTTCATTTACGATCTGAAAACTTTTACCCTGGAATCGACCTTCAATTATAATTCCGAAGGTTGGGGGATTACTACGGCCGGAGACCACCTGATCATGAGCGACGGCAGCAACAAGCTTTATCATATCGCTCCGTCGACGTTCAATATACTGAAAGAAGTAGAAGTATACGATCATAACGGTCCGGTAGACCAACTGAACGAACTGGAATACGTAGACGGTATGATCTGGGCGAATGTGTGGCTGACCGACCGGATTGTCGTCATCGATCCGGAAACCGGCATTGTCCGGGGCGAGCTGAACCTGCCCGGACTCTTGCCTGCCGCCGATAAAGCCCGGCTAGACGACAAAGACGATGTGCTGAACGGTATCGCGTGGAATGCCGGGAAAGGAACTTTTTATGTCACCGGGAAACGGTGGCCGAAACTATTTGAAATCAAGGTAAAACTTATTCCATATGGACGTTAAAATTGAAGAATCCTGGAAAGCACTGCTTCAGGAAGAATTTGACAAACCGTATTTTGCTGAACTGATCGCTTTTGTAAAAAACGAATACGCCCAAACCCGGATTTTCCCTCCCGGCAAACTGATATTCAATGCATTCAACCATTGTACGGTAGACAATACGAAAGTCGTTATCCTCGGCCAGGATCCTTACCACGGTCCCGGACAGGCGCACGGCCTTTGTTTTTCCGTGCCCGAAGGTATCGAGCAACCGCCTTCCCTGCAAAATATATTTAAAGAAATACACGATGACCTGGGTACTCCTGTCCCCCGTTCGGGCAACCTGGAACGCTGGTCGGACCAGGGGGTACTGCTGCTCAATGCAACGCTTACCGTACGGGCCCACCAAGCCGGTTCGCACCAGAACAAAGGCTGGGAAACTTTCACCGATGCGGTCGTGCGGGCCATCGCACAGCGCAAGCAAGGCATCGTTTACATGCTGTGGGGAAGTTACGCCCAGCGCAAAGGCGCCATCGCCGATCCCCAGCGCAACTGCATCCTCAAAGCCGTCCATCCCTCCCCGCTGTCGGCCTACCGGGGATTTTTCGGCAGCAAACACTTTTCCCGGGCCAACGAATATCTGCAAAGCATCGGAAAGGCACCGATTTTGTGGTAAGCATAATAACTTCTAAAACCTGATTATACGCGTTAGAGTACCTCTCTGAAAGCACAGCGACCCAAGCCCTCTCCGAGAAGAGGATTTAGAAAGGGCTGCATTGCAAATGCGGGCACAGGCCGCGAATAGCGCCCCTCGAATTCAATGCTGCGACCGTCGGATAAGGATACATTGCAAAATATAATCGCCACCATAAAAATATGCTGCAACCACTTAAGATTACTCTCGTCATCTGTTACACGGTCCTGGCACTATCCGTAGCGGGGGTCCTGCTATCGGGCATATTGGGACGGCTCGAATGGCTGGCTCTTTGCGCCGTCTGTGCTCTCGCGTTGCTGTCCATCACCCTGGTCTTGGGTAAAAACCTGCGCATCCAGCGTATGATGACCGAAGACGAATATTCCGACGACAGGTAATCGCCCCGCACCGACTGTCACCGGCGACAATTGCAAAACAAAGTTCGGAAATGGAATAAAAAAGCCGGAACTTCATAAAGTTCCGGCTTTATCATAAACGGGGTTCTCTATCCCAGATAAGATTTCAGCAACTTGCTGCGGGAGGAGTGACGCAGACGACGGATCGCCTTCTCCTTGATCTGGCGTACACGTTCGCGCGTCAGGTCGAATTTTTCGCCGATCTCTTCGAGCGTCATTTCCGAACAGCCGATGCCGAAGAAATATTTGATGATATCCCGCTCGCGCTCGGTCAGCGTTTCCAAGGCACGATCCACCTCGGTCGAGAGCGACTCGTTAATCAACCCTCTGTCGGCATTGGGCGAATCGGGGTTCACCAACACATCGAGCAGGCTGTTGTCCTCGCCGTCGGCAAACGGGGCATCTACCGAAACGTGACGTCCGGCAACCCGCAACGTATCGGTCACCTTCTCCTTGGGAAGCTCCAACTCGTTCGCCAACTCCTCGGGCGAAGGGGTGCGCTCGTGCTCCTGCTCGAAACGGGCGAAAGCCTTGTTGATCTTATTGAGCGAGCCTACCTGATTGAGCGGCAGGCGCACGATACGCGACTGCTCGGCCAGAGCTTGCAGGATCGACTGACGAATCCACCACACGGCATACGAAATGAACTTGAAACCCCGGGTTTCGTCGAACTTCTCCGCAGCCTTGATAAGACCGAGGTTTCCCTCGTTAATCAAGTCGGGCAGACTGAGGCCTTGATTCTGATACTGCTTGGCCACCGACACGACGAAACGCAGATTGGCTTTGGTGAGCTTCTCCAATGCCTCCTGGTCACCCTTCTTGATTCGCTGGGCAAGTTCCACCTCCTCCTCAACCGTAATGAGCTCCTCCTTGCCGATTTCCTGCAAGTACTTGTCCAAAGACGCGCTCTCACGGTTGGTGATGGACTTCGTAATTTTTAACTGACGCATATTTAATTTTATAAGAATGTTCTTAAACTACGGCAATAAAAAACGGTAAAACATACCCGGCTTTCCTGGCGCTTCCCTATTCGACAAGCACATAGCTCGCCGAACGTCCGTCGGGATATACTCCGTCGATGCTGCGAACCTTATCGGTCATCCGCTGCATATCGGAGAGCGAACGCACGGACTTGTCGTTGATGTGGGTAATCACGAATCCCGGTCTTACCCGTGCCTTCGACAGAATACCGTTCGCCTTGATTGCCAGCACTTCCACACCGCCTCTGATCTCCAGTCGGCGACACAGACGCTCATCGGCCGTGGCGAACTTTCCGCCCAAAACTTCCATCACATCGACGTCGTCCCGCGTGAGGAGTTCCGTCTTACCTGCTTTATTACGCAAGGTCACCTCGATTTGTTTCATCGAACCCGACCTTTTTATCATTAATTTTACCTTGTCGGTGGGACGATGCTTGCCGATCTGCTCCTGCAGCGTCGCAGCCTCGTTCAACTCCACGCCATCGACCGAAAGAATCACATCTCCCTTGCGGATACCGGCCTGCGAGGCAGCGCCCCCTTCGGACACACTGGCGACATAAACGCCACCCAACTCCTCGATACCCGTTTCCTCGCCCATCTGATCGATGAAATTCTGATCTATGGGGCGGAATGCCAGACCCAACAGAGCCCGCTGCACGACGCCGTACTCCTTGAGATCCACGACCACCTTGCGGACGATCGTTTCGGGGACCGCGAACGAATAACCGACATAGCTGCCCGTCATCGTCTTGATTACGGTATTGATACCGACCAGTTCGCCGCGTGTATTGACCAACGCACCGCCCGAATTACCGGGATTGACGGCCGCATCCGTCTGGATAAACGACTCGATGCGGAATTCGCTCGGAATGACATCCAACTGACGCGCTTTGGCACTCACGATACCGGCCGTAATGGTCGATTGCAGGTTATAGGGCGATCCGATGGCCAGCACCCATTCGCCCAACCGGAGCGAATCCGAACTGCCGAAAGGCAACGTAGGCAGGTCCTCGGCCTCGATCTTCACCAGCGCCACATCCGTCGTGGGGTCGGTACCGATCACCTTGGCGTCGAACGTGCGGCCGTCGCTCAGCTTCACGCGAAGGCGCGTAGCCTCGTCCACCACATGGTTGTTGGTCACGATGTAACCGTCTGCGGAAATAATCACGCCGGATCCTCCGCCCCGACGCTCCTGTGTCGAAGGGCCGCGCCGGCCCTGCTGGGGAATACCGAAAAATTCGAAAAACGGATCGTACTGCCGCTCGGGAACTTCGATCTCCTGAACCACCTCGATATTCACGACGGCCTTGACAGCATTCTCGGCAGCATACGTAAGATCCGGATACTGCTCGGCCTGATACGAAGTGAAATGGGTTCCCGCCTGAGAAAAGGGGTCGTCAGACACTGCCCCGCTCTGCGGCGTAACAACATGCGTGCCGTTCTTTTCGGCCGGCGATAAAATACTCCAGGCGACGACACCGCCGGATGCGGCGCCTGCGGCAATCATACCTAATAACAACAATGCCTTTTTCATAATCCAATATCGAAATAATTTAACTGGTTTTATTACGGAGGCAATTTTATCTCATGGGCTGTTTCTGTTTGAGCGTTTCTATTTAGTTACAGAACGCCCAGAAAAGACGATTATTGTGTTTCCAGCTTTTAGACGTGTCGCGAAGCGAAAACTCCGCCGTCGGCACACAGAATAATTCACCCGGGCCCAAATCCTGAATCTGCCGACCTTGAACGTAACCCGATAGATACCAAGGCCCTATAAGACGGCACCTATTTTTCGCAAATAATATGGGGAATAAGTTTTTATTCCCCGTTTTTTATATTTACCTTTGCAGTCCTCGCCGATCGGCGGGGAATGTGGAAAGATTTGACTGATTGCAAACCACAATAAAAAATAGCTAAAACAGCTTTTTTATTCCAGCAGCCAATTTTTCCCCATTTTATACGTTTAACTTCCAAAAAAAATGTAAAATGGGATTTTTATTTACGTCGGAGTCCGTGTCCGAAGGACACCCCGACAAAGTTTCGGATCAGATTTCCGATGCCATTCTCGACGAATTCCTTCGTCACGACCCCAACTCCAAAGTAGCCTGCGAAACGCTCTGTACCACCGGTCTGGTTGTCGTCGCGGGCGAAGTGCGTTCGAGCGCCTACGTCGATATCCAGCACGTAACACGCCGCGTAATCAACCGTATCGGTTATACCAAAAGCGAATATCAGTTCGACGGTAATTCCTGCGGCGTACTCTCCGCGATCCACGAACAGTCTCCGGACATTAACCAGGGTGTCGTGCGCGAGGCCGAAGAAGAACAAGGCGCGGGCGATCAGGGCATCATGTTCGGCTATGCGTGCAACGAAACGCGCGAATACATGCCTGCGACGCTCATCCTCTCGCACGTCATTCTCAAGGAACTGGCCGTCATCCGCCGCGAAGGGCAGGTGATGACCTACCTGCGTCCCGACGCCAAGTCGCAGGTAACGATCGAATACGACGAACAGACGCACCGTCCGCTGCGCGTACATACCATCGTGGTTTCGACCCAGCACGACGATTTCATCCCCACGAGCAAGGGCGTCACCGAGAAGATGGCCGAAAAACGCATGCAGGAGAAGATCCGCGAGGACGTGCGCACGATCCTCATTCCACGCGTCAAGGCCCGTCTGGAACGCGCCAAGGATAAGTTGGCGCGACTGATCGGCGACGACTATATCCTGCACGTGAATCCCACGGGCAAGTTCGTCATCGGCGGCCCGCACGGAGATACGGGACTCACGGGCCGCAAGATCATCGTCGATAGCTACGGCGGACGCGGTGCCCACGGCGGCGGCGCCTTCTCGGGCAAGGACTCCTCGAAGGTGGACCGTTCGGCAGCTTACGCAGCCCGCTACATCGCCAAGAACATGGTGGCGGCCGGGATCGCGGACGAAATTCTCGTGGAGTTGAGCTATGCCATCGGGATCGCCGAACCGATCTCCGTCTTCGTCGATACGCACGGTGCGGTATGCAGCCGCAATCCGAAGCTCGCGGACATGACCGACGGGGAGATCGCCCGCCGTATCGCCAAGCTCTTCGACCTGCGTCCGGCGGCTATCGTGAAGAAATTCGGCCTCAAAAACCCGATCTTCGAAGCGACGGCATCCTACGGACATTTCGGCAACCGCCCCTACACCCGCAAGGAGAAAGTGTGGGAGGACGGCCGCGAGGTGGAACGCGAGATCGAATTCTTCGGCTGGGAAAAGCTCGATGCCGTCGATCTGATCAAGCAAGAGTTCGGACTATAACGCGACCGACCGCACAAGTAAAAAGTCCCCTTTTCGGGGACTTTTTGTTGTTAGCTCCCGATGGAATCGAACCACCGAATTCTTTCGGGCTTCTCAAACCGAAAAACAAACTTCGCGACGGTCGTTCCATGCAGGTCCCCGAACCGCCCGGCAATACACCGCGAGGGCCGTGAACTATTTGTTCACAGCCCTCGCAGCCTTTTAATATGATTCAATTAACCCAATAACATACGATCCCTGTTCCTCAACTCCGCCGTAATGTCCTTCATTTCGCCGTCCGTCACCCGGTAAAGCCGCTGGTTCGTCGAAGCGGAATCCAAGCCTCCCAAATGTGCGACATACGGTCCCAGCTTGATATAATCAAAACTGCGCGGGTCGATACCTGCGGCCAATTCAGAACGCCCCGAATACCAGCCTGTCTTCAGCCGGCCCTCGGTCGCAGCCCGCACACAGGCGCTCCAATGCGCGACATCGCCGGGCGCTGCATCGCCTCCCATAAAACAAACGCAGGTAATCGCATTTCCGTATCCCGACAACAAACTATTCAGCAAATTATCGTCCAGCGGCTCCCCGACCTCTTCCCACAGATGGGGACTGTGACACCCGGCGCACCGGTTCGGACACCCCGAAAGATTCAGAGCGAGGGTCACTTCGCCCGGAATCTCCTGGAACACCACATCAAAGCTGGCCAGGCGTAGCATAGTGACGACGCGCGGCCTCCTGCTGCCGAGCTTGAGAGAAGTTGCTGACACGCTTCATATAACCGATGATACGGGTCAGATAATCGAGATTCCTGCCGTTGCATTTCGGACACGCCTTGAGGTTGCGCTTGTCGATATGCCCGCAATCGTTGCAGACCGTATTCGGGATGTTGAACGTGAAATAGTTGCATCCCTCCTGCGAAGCCACGCGCAACAGGTGGCGGTACTGCTCCCGGCTCAAATGTTCCTGCAGGTTCATGTGCAGGGCCGAGCCGCCCGTGAGGTGCTCGATGTATTTGCGGCCGTGCAGTCGGAACTTGTCCACGATGTTGAGCGATTCGTCCTCGACGATGTAAAAATAGCTGTTGTAACAGTCGCGCCCCACCTTGTAGCCGTCGCGCTTGTCCCATTTGGCATGCTTCACTCCCACGTTCTCCGCCGGAATCATCTCGCAGTTGAACATCACCTCCTTCGAGCGGTACTTCTTGTTGTACTTTTCGATCATTCCGAGAATTTCCTGCGTAAAACGTTCGTAATCGGGATTGTCGTTGATCGGAATGCCGAGAAATTCGGCCGCTTCGACCAGTCCGTTCACACCGATAGTGAGGTACTGGCGCGACATATTGATATAGCCCGCATCGAACAGGGGCAGCATCCCCTTCGACTGCATGTATTTCAGGTTCTCGTTGTAGGCCAACTGCACCTTGTGCACCAGATCGACCACCTCCTCGAGGAAGAACTGATAGGGCATACCCTTACGTGCGGCGTACTGGATGCAACGGTTCAGGTTGATCGTCAGCACGCTCTTCGAGCCGGTCGATACGCCTCCGGCGCCGAGCGTGTAGCTGAACCCGTTGTCCGTAATTTCGTTGCGCAGGCGGCAGCAGCTCGAAAGCGAATCGGCATTGTCGCTCATGTAGGTAAAGAACGAATGTCCCTCGGCATACATTTCGGCCGTGAAATCGCCCCACTCCTTGTCCTTCACGTCACCGTTTTCCGTGAGTAAAGCCATCGTTTCGACCGGGAAGGTCAGCACGGTGCGGGTCCGTTCGCGGTTGAACCACTTCATGAAACGCTTTTGCAGCCAGCTGAGCGACTCCCAGTCGGGCTTGCTGCCGTCGGGGAAGAGGAAATTTCCGAACAGGCTCTCGAAATAGTAGCGGTCGTAGTAAGCCACGTTCCAGAACACGGCCTGGAAATTCCGCGCTCCGGTCGGCTGGTTGATCGAATAGACGATCTGTTCGAAACAATCGGTGATGACCTTGTCGATCGTGCGCCGTTTCTTCGAGAGATCGACCACCTCGTCCGCCCGTTTGAAATAGTCGGTGCCGTACTCCTGGCCGATAAAATAGTTCATATACATCAGAAATTCGGGTGTGGCGCAGGCGCCGCTGAGCATACTCGACACGATAAAAACCATATTCACGAAGCCGCCGCAGAATGACTTGAGGTTGGTCGGGGCTTTCGAATTGCCCCCGATCGAAATCGTTCCTCCGATGAGCCAGGGATACATCGTAATCGAAGCGCAATAGTTGGCCAGCGAAGTTTCGTCGTTTTTGTAGATGAAATGGTCGTTCAGCATTTCGATATACTTGTCCGCCAACTCCTTGCCGTACATCTCCTTGAGGCGGTCGGTGAGCATGCGGCGGTTCAGGCGGATGAAATTCGATTTGGGCAGCTCGCCGATGAGCGTAGCCATGTTCTTGTTCTCCACGTTGGCATTGGCGTCGAACTTGCTTCCTGTCGCGGCGTTCGAAGCATCGCAGTACTCCATGAGGAACTGCAACTTGTCGCGCACCTCCCGATCCTCGGTATGCCGCTGGCGATAAAGCATATAAGCCTTGGCTACCGTGTAGTAACGCTCGGCCATGAGCGCGACCTCCACCTGGTTCTGGATCTCCTCGACCGAGATGCCGTCGGTCACGCTGACCCGGCTCAGGATGTTGGTGATCACGTCCTGCGTAGCGAAACTCCCGACCGAAAGGAATGCCTTGGCGATCGCCCGCTGAATCTTCTCCATCGAAAACGCCTCCCGCGTTCCGTCCCTCTTGACAATGAATGTTTCCATAACGATTAAACTTCTCCTCAAATATTATATTATTATACTCATACTTTCAACGCTCGAATTCCCCACACCGATAACTCCACCGACGGAAATTCGGCCGATTCCGACCCGGCTCGACGGCAACAAATATCAGCCGCCGGGCTTTCTCCGCAGAAACACGACAAGCCGCACGTTCCGAGCCATACCGTACGCCTTCGTCGGTCATATCGGTTGTCGTCCGATCCGACGACTTTTTACCGACCCTTCGGAAAAACCGAAATACACCTCTTCTGAACGACGGATTCGCAGCGATCCGACCCGATACGACACAGGCAGGAATGGAATTTACAGAACCGGCAATAGATACGACGAAGCACCCGAAACCGTTCCGACGCTTTTCACCCGAAAGCAACGAATCTCGTCCCGGTACGGCAGGTCTTCTGACTTGTTCCGGACGGCACGCCTTCCCGGCCCGAACGGCCAGTGGCAGAGAGAATGTACCGCCCAAAAGAAACTTACAGCTACGGGGATAGTTCCTGACTTTCACAGGATTCCCTTTTAATCCCGGTGGATTCGCCCTCCACCTCGGGAACCGATACCGAAAACAAATATAGGGTTTAATCGCATTCGATGGTCCGCCCCTCCGGCATTTTATGGAAAAGTTATCAACAATAACAGGAAAAGGCCGCCCCGAGGCACTCTGTCCACGATCCGATTTGAAAGCTGCACCCGTTCTTCCCCGAACATCGCCGGACAAGTCTTCGGGAAACCCGACGGGTGCAAAAAACAGCGGAAAGACCCGTGAAAAAATCAACGGGAGAACGACGGAACAAACAGAAGACAGGCCCGGACGCCTATCGGCATCCGGGCCTGTCTTCTATCCGTTTTACAACCGGCTTATTTACTGATCAACTTCTTCACCTCTTCATATACCGTCTGGCCGTTGTAACCGAACTTCTCGTCGAGGACCTTGTAGGGTGCCGAATAACCGAAGTGATCCAGACCGTGAATCATACCGTTTTCACCTACCAGTCCCAGCAATGTCACGGGCAGACCCGACGTAAGGCCGTAACGCACCACACCCTGTGGCAGAACGGTCTGCTGATAGGATTTGGGCTGGTCGCGGAAAAGTCCTTCGCTCGGCACGCTCACGATACGGACCGCGATTCCCTCCTTCGAAAGCAACTCGGCACCTTCGACCAGCGTAGCGACTTCGGAACCCGAAGCGAGCATCACCACAGCCGGTTTGGCGGCATCGACTACGATATAGGCGCCTTTCGAAAGCTGGGCAGCCTCCTCACGGCGGCTGTGATTGAGTGCGGGCAGATTCTTAATATTTTGCCGCGACAGGATCAGCGCGACGGGACGATGCTCCTCGATCGCCAATTTCCAGGCTGTGACGGTTTCCTCGCCGTCGGCCGGACGCAGCACCAACATAGAACGCTCCCCCCGGTGATTCTTCAAATGTTCCATCAGACGGATCTGAGCCTCGTGCTCGACGGGCTGGTGCGTCGGACCGTCCTCGCCCACACGGAACGAGTCGTGCGTCCAGATATAGATTACATGCAGGTGCATCAGGGCAGCCAGACGCACGGCGGGTTTCATATAGTCCGAGAAGACGAAGAACGTACCGCACGCCGGAATCACGCCCCCATGCAGCGCCATACCGTTGGCAATGCAGGCCATCGTCAGCTCCGAAACGCCTGCCTGGAAAAACTTGCCCGAGAAATCACCCTTCGAGAAGGCTTTGGTTTTCTTGAGGTAGCCGTCCGTCTTGTCCGAATTGCAGAGGTCGGCCGAGGCGACGATCATATTTTCGATCCGCTCCGCATAGAAGGAGAGCACTGAAGCCGAGGCGGCGCGGGTCGCACCGTCGGGTTTGATCTCGAGTCCCTTGTAGTCCATCTCCGGCACCTTGCCCGAGAGGAAAAGATCGAGTTTGCGGGAGAGCTCCTTGTGCTCGGAACGCCACGTCTTCTCCCTCTCGCGCTGCGTGCGCACCCATTCACGAAGCTCTTCGCGGCGGGCGTCGAACACCTTGCCGCTCTCGGAGAAGATCTTGAACGGATCCTCCGCATCGCCGCCCAGGTTGCGGACGGTAGCGGCGAAATCGGCTCCGGC
>ERZ779855.2235-NODE-2235-length-11141-cov-334.465272_pt1 | contig 11141 bp, 6 predicted proteins | sample MGYA00511370_ERZ779855 | MGnify/ENA primary metagenome ERZ779855 (study PRJEB29588, sample SAMEA1967319) | human gut metagenome | biome: human gut; feature: human-associated habitat; material: faeces | place: Denmark | collected 2008/2010 ...
ATCTTGCCATCTGCTTACGCTTTATAAGGTCGTGGACGCAATATTGCTATTCGTTTGCAAAGATACGACTTTTCCTCGTAACTTCCAAGGTTTTAGGGAAAAATGTAGGGATGGGGATAACGAAAAATAGGCGACTCTCGGAATTACCTTGTTCGGACTTGGTGTAGATGCCAGCAACATTTCATTTGGTGCTATCTACAAGTTCTAATCTTAGGGTGCTCATTTACTCATAAGCAAAAATATCAGGGGCGCAGGCGATTCCTTTCATGGAAGCAGTTTGCGCCCCATTTTTTTGTTCAGCAAGCGAACACGCTTTTACTCTTCACTCTTCACCTTTCCCTCGGAAACGCCTGTGTTTATCGGCATTCCGAGGGGTGAAGAGTTTACAGCGACTCTTCACCCACTCTTCACCACTCTTCACCGATTCCAAAGACCAACAGGCGTAAATTGCAGCGCAAAACCGCTAGGCATCCCTGAGGAGGGTGCGTCATAAGTCTGGATAACAGCTGGGTGCATAACAGTTGGCCACCGCATGCACATCACCTGTTGTGCATGCGCATATCTGCTGCTATGCAAGCGCACAACAGCTGTTGTGCGACCGAAGATACTGACTGTCTCAACAACATATCCTATCTCTTTCAACAACAAGAAGAGGGTGAATCATAAACTTATGACACATCCTCCGCTGAACCAGCCAGGGTGAAGAGTGGTGAAGAGTGCCCAAGAACTCTTCACCCCTTGGAATGCCGATAAACACTTGGGATTCCGAAGGAAAGGTGAAGAGTGAAGAGTTTTTTCTTATTCCTTACTTACAACAATTATACAGGCATTTGCGCTAGCTGTTCCAGTAGAACAGCCTACTGGCAACCGTACGGCTAGTTAGCTGTTCTTCATTCGCCTGTACACTATTAATGATGGCAATGGCGGTGGCTGTCGAGGTGGTCAAAATTTTTGACCACATGCTCTTTCTCGCTGTTAGTCAGTTCGATAACATATCCAGAAGGAAACTTATCTGGATTGTTTCTTATGGCTTGGTTAACCACCTTGGTTGTTACGCCATACAATTCAGCAACATCTCTGTCAAGGATAACTTGCGTATCCCTGATGATAATGATTTTACTTTCTGTTTTTACAATATCTTCTTGATGTCCAATAATTTCTTTTTTAAAAGCTATTCGTTGGACAAAGAAAATGCAAACGAGCGCAAAGAAAGCTTGCTTTCAATTTGCCGAGTGCAGCTTTTTCTTCTGCAAAGATACGACTTTTCCTCGTAACTTCCGAGATTTTAGGGAAAAAATACTTGAAAAGGGGGAGGAGAAAGAAAAAATGGGCGGCTCTCAGATTGGGAGAGCCGCCTATTGAATATTGTTGTTTCGATGATGAGACGATGGATTATTTATTCTTTGATTTCCCAATGGCCTCCAAATGTAGAAGAACCAACACGCTCTATTCTTTTTTGAGCCTTTAGCTTTTCTATGTGTTTTTGTATTGCACTTGCCTTGATACCTATTTTGTCCACGAGTTCTTGTCTTGTTATATACGGATTGTCTTTTATTAATTCAAAAACTTTTTCAATTGTTTTTGAAGATCCTGTTTGACCACCAGTTTGACCACCAGTTTGACCACCAGTTTCATTCTAAAAGGGGAGGAGAAAATAAGTTTACTGATGTAATTGCGCAATCATGATTGCGCAATTATAGAATGTTTGATTTATTGAACCAATCAAAATCTTTGATCAGTTCGTCCTTATTTATCGGTTGCTTGTTGTAGTTTATGTACTCATATAAGAAGCAGATTTCAACTAAAAGGTCCTTTGTGAATTGTTAAACAGAAATTTCGCAAGTTGGCTCCACACGCCCTGAAGGGACAGAAGCTCCTAGCCCGAACTTAAACCACATGCGAAAGTTCAGTATATGATTTTGGTTGTTTTGCAATTCGGCGGTTGCAACCGCCGAATTACTGTCAAGCATATCCCATGCCTCATAAAAACGTCTCATATCCTGCATTTGAGTGTCTGAAAGTTCAGCTAGGTTCAGGCTTGTTCCTTCAATTTCTGGATTTCCTCCAGTGGAAGTTCGGTGACAGTTGATACTTGCTCATCAGAGAGGCCCATTGACAGAAGGCGGTGAGCTGTGGCTAGCTTTTCTTTTTCCATACCTTTCGCTATGCCTTTTTCCATACCTATTTCCATACCTTTCGCCATACCTTCCTCACGCCCCTTTTCCAAAGCCGTATCTATGGAGTTCTTGACATCACGATAAGCCTTCAAACTATCCTCATATTCTTTCAATTCTGTTGGGGTGAACTTCGCAATCTCCGCCTCCTCAAAGAGTTTAGTAAATACTAAGTCTGGAGATATTAATACTTTGTCGCCTGTTCTCATAATCACAAAAATATAAATATTATTCTTGATTCCATTCGTTGAGTCCCTTTTCGATTTCTTCAATGGAAGGAAGGCTGCTGCGAAAATCTTTCGGCAGAGCTTGACCTAATTCATAGTCGTATACACCAATTGGCTTCTGTATATCTCGAAGCGCATATTCTGCTTTTATTCTGTCTTTGGTCTTGCAGAGAAGCAGGCCGATAGTCTTGTTGTCACCTTCTCTGCAAAGCGTGTCATCTATGGCAGAGCAATAGAAATTGAGCTTACCGATGTATTCGGGCATGAAGTCTGTGGCTTTCAGTTCTATAACTAAATACCTGTGCATAAAGGTGTTATACATCAGCATATCGATATAATAGTCGTCACCTGAGACCTCAATGTGATATTGTCTTCCCATAAAAGCGAAGCCAGCTCCCATTTCGACCAAAAACTTTTCGATATGTTTGATGAGCCCAATCTCGATGTCTCTTTCGTCATATTGGTCGGTGAAAGTGAGCATATCGAAAATATAAGGGTCTTTCAACAACGATTTTACCTCTAGTGCTTCTGTAGCAGGGAGCGTTGTGTCGAAGTTATTGGCGAGAGCACCATGCTTGCCATAATAATCGAGCTTGATGGCCTCTGCAAGATAGTCTTTGCTCCAATGCCCTGTAATGCATTGTACCATATACCAATAGCGAGCTTTGAGGTCTTTAACTCGTTGGAGTAAAATTATGTTATGAGTCCAATTTAAGTGCTTGATTGGTAATGTGTTTACATTATTTTTCAATTGCGCAACCAGCGGTTGCGCAATTGAAAAATGTCCAACTTTAGCCATGGTCAACTCCTTGTTGTACTCATTATAGAACTGCATCATGCACTGCATGTTTCTTACGGAGAATCCTTTCCTTTCAGGATACTCATTCTTAAGATCTACAGCTAGGCGCTGTAGAGTCTTCTTGCCCCAACCATCAGCCTCTTGGCTTTTGGTAAGCATTTCACCGATGTCCCAATTCATACGGAGCAACTCCTCGTTTGCTGCGTACATGGCTTTTTGTTGGGCAAAAGAAACACGATGCTTGATTTGTCTCAACAAAGAAGGATAACCTTGGAAGTTTCCCATTCCTAATTCTTTTTGTTCAATTTCTTGTTTGTCAACACGTGGGTCTATAAATCTTGCCATCTGCTTACGCTTTATAAGGTCGTGGACGCAATATTGCTATTCGTTGGCAAAGATACGACTTTTCCTCGTAACTTCCAAGGTTTTAGGGAAAAAATACTTGAAAAGGGGGAGGAGAACGAAAAAAAATAGGCGACTCCCGGAATTGAGAGTCGCCTATAATGTATTATTAAAATAAATGTTTATTCTGCAACAGCAATGATAGCATACTCGTTAGTAATATCGTTGAAGAAGATGCGATACTTACCTGCAGTTGCAATCTTGATATCTCCGCTGCCACCATCGTTGAACAACTTACCTGTAGAAGTGAACTCCTGATCAGCTGTGTAGCCCCAGTTTCCACCTGCATTCCAACCGTGATTAGCACGAATCTTAAATCCTCCTACAGGGAGAGTTGTTTCGATAAACCAGTTGTGAGGAGTAACCTGGGTCATGTCAACGTCGTCATTGTCCCCCCATTTGCCACCAACTCCGATAAGACTAACATTTTCGAATTCGGTAGGATTCTGGTTCTCAAGCTTAGTCCACTTGTAGGTCATGGTAGAGAAGTCGGCTGTGAACGTATAGAATGAGCCTGGTTCCGGGCATTTTATAGCATTGCTTCCAGCCAACGAGCCTTTTACAGATTGATCACCATCTACCTCTGTACCAAAAGCGTTGTCCCAGGTGCCAAAGTCGCTGCCCTTCCAAATCTTCAGGTTTGCATCACTATTCCATTGAGTTGTATAGCTCTGAACCACAGCTGATTCTGCATACATGAGACAGGTTTTGCCTTCAGCTTTGTCAGACCATCCCTGTAATTTACCAACAAGATAATATTCTGATGCGAGTTGTTCGATGGAATAAGTGTAGTCCATCATGTTGATTGTCATCTTATAGGTACCAGGCTTTGCAATCTTACCAGCTTTAGCCGTTTCACCTTTTGAAGTGGTCGTGAGAAGTGTACCACTCATTGCGTCATCACCGTCTTTTTCTACACCAACAACACCCTTAGGATTGTTTTCTACTGCCCAAATATTACCAGTATCTACATTACCCTGTGGAATGATCTTCCAGTATTGATCGGCATCTTTAGTAGTAAACACGAGGGTAAATACTGGATCTTCATAAACGTCTTTTTCTGAGTGAGTGAATTTGAGATTGGTATCCAATTTCCAATCTGTCATTAGGCCAACCATATAGTAGCCTGAGTCAATGAACGGAGCCTTTGGAGTCATCGCAAGGTTAAATTCACCAGCATCAATAAGAACAGCATCACCATTTTTCATCGCATTTAAATAAACATGGGTAACAAAAGAGTGAGCTTTAGGACGCTTGCCATAATAAGACACTATTACTTCTGAAAGATCTGCAACAGCGGACTTACCCTCAATGCTTGAATTAACGGTTTTCTTGATTGCATTATCTTCTCCTTGAGGCATAATCTCTAAGCGAGCATTCTCAAGTGTAAAACCTTCAGGAAGAGCTGCTTCGCTCAATGTGAAGGTGCTGACACTATCTGTTGTCACATTGGCAAAGTCGATGGCCTGAACTACTGGTGTTGCAGTAAAGCCAGGAATCGTGATGGCTTCTTCCTCTGGATTGTGCTGTGGTTGAGCCCAATCATCGTAGTCGCCGTTGCAGCTGGCAAGTGTTATACTTGCCAAGACTGCTAAGCTATATAAAAATTTCTTTTTCATTTTGCTTTCATCTTAAATTATTTAACTTCAGCTTTATTTGTATCAAAGTTGACATACAACTTCTTGCCAGGGGTGGTAGTTACAGAGTAATCTGAACCCACGTTCTGTGCCCAGCTGTCTATAATATTATGTTTACGCCAGAACACGTTGCCCTTGTAAATAGAGAACTCTGTGCGATACCAGTCGATGTCACCGACCTTGACAGCAACACGAAGTTCGCTGCCGGCAGCGAATGCAGGAGAAACCCAATCACCACTTGGATCGTCTGGAGGTGTCAGAGCATTTTCGTTAGCAAAGCCCCAATCGGTTTGACCAATACAAGCACCAATCAGGCAAACCTGAGTTTTGTAAACATTCAGTGTCCAGTTGATGTTCTTCTTGTCTTTGGAAATCTTACCCTTGAAGTGGAGAGTGTACCAACCTGCGTTGGCTACCTTGAGGTTTTGGTCGTTACCTGCAGTGATACCTGCACCAGCTACATCGTTGATTTCCTTGATTTGGTTGATGCCGAGTTTGTCATTGATCTCAGTACCCCAATTGAATTCGCCACCAGCTGGCACGTAGATGATACCATAGTAATTGCCATCCATGTCATATACCTGAGGAATAGTTTTCCAACTCTCCCATGGCTTCTGGATAGAACTTCCAGTCAAGAAGAGGTTTTCTGTGAACTTAGCGTCAGGAATAGTAGCCTTCACAGAAGGCAAGGTGATGACATTTGAATAGGTCTCGCCCAAGGTTTGATTCAAAGTACCGCCAATGACTGCACGAAGGCGGATATAAACAGACATCTTCTCTGGAATATTTGCTTCAGGATTGGCAGCCCGGAAGAGAGATACAACAGCTTTGTTAGCTTCGTATGCATTAAAATCCAAACTGCTTGGATTCTCTGCGTATGTCGCCAACTCTTTATGAGTGACTGTAGGATCGCTGACGAATGCAGGGTCAATAGAAACCTGTGCATAATACTTCACAGGGTAAGGTACTCCACCATAATTTGGCTGAGAGCATGTCAGTACCAAGTTTTTTGCATTGTAGAAGTCGTAGGTATTGTTTTCTGCAAGAGCAGGAGTGTTCAATACAAATCCCTCTGCAAGATGACTCAGGTCCAATGTAGGGTTGCTGTCTCTGTCTTCATCACAGGATGTAAAGAGCAAAGGGAGTACCAATGCTGGCAGCAACATGAATTTGAATATCTTTTTCATAATTGATTTCATTTAATTAAATCTGGTTTCCAAACAATTAATATTTTGGGTTCTGATTCATGTTAGGATTGTTTTTGATCTCATTGTCTGGAATAGGATAGACGTCATAGTATGCAGGAATACCTGCGCCATTTTCTGCACCACCCTTGAAACTCCAGAGATACTTAGAACCAGTGAACAAGCCAAAGCGAACCAAGTCTGAACGGCGACGACCTTCCATGTAGAACTCACGGCACCATTCGTCGATAAGAGTCTGATCATTTACAGTTGCTGCCAAATCAGTACGATTGGCACGATTCTGAACCTTCTTGATGTCTTCCAAACCGTCCTGGCTACCATTGAGGCGGTACTTAGCCTCTGCACGGGTCAGATAGATTTCTGCCAAACGGAACATAGGGAAGTCTGTATCTGAATAGTTCTGATCGTGCTGTGTGGAACCATCTGCATGGAGATTGCTCCACTTTACAAAAGATGCACCATTCAGAGGACCTGTGATGTTCTCACCTGGATTGATAGTACGAACTTTGCCTTCTTCGCAGCCACCTACACCCATATACAACAGGGCACGATCGTCTTGAGCCTTTGCGATTACGTCAGCAGTGCCGATACCCTTCTCGCTATCTTTTGCAATCACCTCTTCTTTTGTAGGATTTTTCAAGACATCATCAACAGTAGCCATAGGAATTTTCCCGTCAGGGATGAACTTCTTAACCAAGTCTTCGCGGGCAAACATACATTTCCATGGGTCACCTGTGCTTGCATAAGGCATACCAGCGATAGTGGATGCCGATACGAGGTAAGTGGTACCTGCATACGCACGGGCCTTCAAACCATCCTGACGGATAGGGAAGATGATTTCCTTCATAGCCTCTGGGTTGCAGTCATTGTCGCCCATAAACAACTGCTGATAACCGCTATAGCCATTCTTTTCTGTACGACAAAGATCGTATTTACCGCTGTTGATAATCTTGTCGCAATAATCGATAGCCTTCTGGTAGTCCTTCACCTTACCATCGGTATAAACTTCAGAGTTAAGAGCCAAGCGGGCATGAAGTGCGTATGCTGCGCCACGGTCGGCACGTCCGAAATTCTCACTGTTATCATAAGCGCCCACCTCAGCCATCAGAGGCTCAATGGTGGTCAACTCATTATCCAACCAGTCGTAGAGATCCTGTCCCTTTTTCTCGGTAGGGAGACTATCGTCGAAAGTGAGCTTGAATGGAGCCCTACGATACAGGTCAAGGAAATAATAGTAGTTCAGTGCACGGAGGAAGCGAACTTCTGCAATCTGATCATCACTTAACTTGCCAGTCTGCTCAGCAATAAATTGGTTATACAAGGTGATGTCGAAAATGAGACGCTGGTATGCCCAGTTTACACGGTCATTACCGCTATTCCAACTTAAATTGGTGATAGGAGCGATGGCATTATCGGCCTGATATGCCCATGCTGTCTCGTCAGTCATCAACTCTTGCAGGTTGAAAATGGTACGGATGAATCCGCTCTCACCCTCATCGCAACTCAAGTCTGCTGAACCAGCAGGACCTTTCTGTCCAGTAAGACCAAGAGTAGCATACTGCTTGGCCAAGAGACCCTCTACTGTATATGTTGGGGTAGACTGTGGGTCAATGGACTTGATATTCAGTTCGTCTGCGCAAGAAACAAAGCCCATGCACAAAACACTCGCCATTGCAGTCGTTATAAATATTTTTTTCATAATTGTCTCCTTTTTTATTTTTAGAAGTTAAGATTCAAACCAAGCTGGAAGCTTATTGGACGTGGGTAAGGATTACTGTCGATACCACTGCTTACCTCTGGGTCGATACCCTTGTACTTGGTAATGATGAATGGGTTCTGTACGGTGAAGAAGATGCGTCCGCTGCAAATCTTCTCTGCACCTGCCTTGATCAATGCTGGGAAGCTATATCCCAAAGTCATGTTGCTGCACTTCAGGTAAGAAGCATTGCGTACAAAGTAGTCACTGGTATTGGTGGTGAGATCTGTTGTACCCTTAAAGCCAAGATTGACGGCCTCTGCAGTTGTGTTTCTGAAGAGATTGGTATCGTTGATTTTCATCAACTCAGCTTTTGAGTTCAAGAAATCGTAGTACACATAGTTGCCGATAGATGCATGGAAGGCAGCACTGAAGTCCCAGTTCTTATAGATGAACTTGGTGGTGAAACCCATGATGACATCAGGAGCTGGGCTCTTGTAGCAATAACGGTCGTCATTATCAATCTTGCCGTTACCATCACGGTCAACATACAGTCCCTCAATAGGCTTGCCGTTCTCGTCGTAAACCTGCTGGTAAACATAGAACGAATTGAGAGGTTCGCCAACCTTGTTCACCTGTACCAATGTGTTGTTACCACGAGATACCTTGCTACCTGTCCAAACCCAGTCTTGCAAACCAGCCTCTAACTCTGTGATTTCATTGTGGTTCCATCCTACGTTGTAGGTTACATCCCACAAGAAGTCCTTAGTGACGATAGGCTTCACATTGAATGCCAATTCCACACCATAGTTTTCTACAGCACCGATGTTCTTCAAGAGATTGTCACCAAAGTTGGTACCACCGGCAATGGAAACTGTTGCCAAAAGGTCGGTAGTCTTACGATAGTAACCATCGATATTGAAGCCGAAGCGACCATTGAGAGCGGTGAAGTCAAGACCGCCATTGTAGGTTGTGGTCTTTTCCCATGTCAGCTCAGTGTTGTATCTTGTTGGGCGCATGGTCTGATAATACTTGTCACCAAATGGATACTGTGCATAAGTGTCGCTGATGGTATATTTAGGAGTATAGTAGAAGTCGTCAATACCATTCTGCTGACCTGTCATACCCCAGCCCAAGCGGAGTTTCAACTCATCTATCCATTTTACATTCTTCAAGAAAGACTCGTTGTTGATCTTCCAGGCAAAGGCTGCTGCAGGGAAATAACCCCACTTCTTGCCCTCTCTGAAGCGAGAAGAACCATCGGCACGGAAGGTTGCTGTAAGCAAATAGCGATCCAGCAAGTTATAGTTGAAACGTCCGAAGTAGGATACCAAAGAGTTGTGACTCTTCCACATGGTGTTTGCCGTATATTGTGGGTTATTCACGTAGTTCCATTCTCCATCTTTTAACTCTGGATTGGTATCTCTCAAATACTCATCGATACCGCTTCCGAAGTTATAGGTTGTTCTGTGATAGTGGCTCTGCTCAGCACCTGCCATGATGTCGATGTCGTGCACACCAAACTTGTGGGCATATTCAGCAAAAGCTTTTCCTTCGATGCTGTATTTGTATTGATGGTCAGTACCATACCAACCAAAATAGTTGTTGGATGATGAATACTTGTTAATATCATTATGCTGCTTGGCATCAGTGTACTGTGCACCGATGGCAGCGTGCAAATGCAAGTCTTCGAAGCCATGAATCTTATAATCTACCTCTAAGTTTGAAGATATGTCATTAGTATTGGCTATCATCTTTTGGTTGTTGAGGAGAGCTACAGGGTTCTGAGGAACCTGACTCTTGGCTATCTTTGTCCAGTTAGGATCTGTAATCTTGTCGCCTTTGTTGTCCAGATACTGGAAATATCCACCTACAGTATTGTACATCTCATCGTTTACACGAACAGGCTGTGTAGGATCCATGGTCAGTGCATTACCGATGGCATCACCAAAATTGGCATAGCGGTCCTTTTCGAACATATACTTCGCTGTGAAGTTGATGTTCAAGTGCTTGTCGAGGAAGGAAGGAGCCAAATTGACAGAAGTGTTGAAACGCTTCATCCAGCTGGTCTTAACGATACCGTTGTTGTCTTCGAAACCTAAGCCAACACGGTAAGGCATATTCTTCAAGCCACCCTGTATGCTGATGTTGTGGTTGGTAGAGATGGCAGTGCGGAAGATCTCGTCCTGCCAGTCTGTGTCGGCTGTACCCAAAGCACTTGTATCAATGCCTAAATTGGTAAGAGCCTGCTTGTACTCGCCAGCATTCATCACCTCATATTTCTTCTGGATGGTTGACAAGGTAACATCACCATTGTAGGTAACGGTAGGTCTCTGACCAGCACGTCCCTTCTTGGTGGTGATGATGATGACACCATTAGAAGCACGAGAACCATAAATAGCGGTTGCCGAAGCGTCCTTCAATACAGTGAAGCTTTCGATATCGTTAGGGTTAATCATCGCCAAGACGTTACTTGTACCCTTCAGATTGTTATTATCAATAGCCAAACCATCGATGACATAGAGAGGGTCATTAGAAGCATTCAGAGAGGCACCACCACGGATACGAATCTGTGCGCCAGAACCAGGCTGACCGCCACCAGTCTGTACATCTACACCGGCAATCTTACCTACCAACATATCTGAGGCACTGCTTGTGATACCCTTTGACATCTCATCTGGCTTGATAGCTGTAACAGAACCAGTCAAGTCGTTCTTCTTAGCGCGACCATAACCAATGACAACGACCTCGTTCAAAGACTTCTGGTTGTCAACCAAGGTAATCATCATGTTAGATGTTGCTTTGATTGTTTTTGGTGTCATTCCAAGATAGGTGAAAGTAAGATTGGCACCTGGCGCTGCATCAACTGAGAAGTTACCATCCATGTCGGTAATGCCCACTGCCTTACCGTTAACTGTAATGGTAGCACCCATGATAGGCTCACCAGAAGCATCCTTCACATGTCCCTTAACTGCATTTGTCTGCGCAAAGGAACTCACCG
>ERZ779855.2243-NODE-2243-length-11101-cov-1.972026_pt1 | contig 11101 bp, 10 predicted proteins | sample MGYA00511370_ERZ779855 | MGnify/ENA primary metagenome ERZ779855 (study PRJEB29588, sample SAMEA1967319) | human gut metagenome | biome: human gut; feature: human-associated habitat; material: faeces | place: Denmark | collected 2008/2010 ...
CCAGGCCACTCCGGCGTCAACCGCCCCGGCAGGCCCTCTCCCGTTTCCCGGCCTTCTTCCCCTCATTCATCTGCGCCATCCCGTCCATCCCCTTCACCGAAACCCTCCAATCCCGGGAATTCCCACGGAACGCACAGGAGATAAGTTTTCCTGAAACGCTATTCATCGCAGGGCTGTTTTGTTCCGGGGATGCAAAACGGCCCTGTGTCATGGCTTTGTCCAGGCAGCGGCCAACCTTCTCCGGGATTGTTCAAAACCCGCTTCCCGCTGCGGGAGAGAACCGCCTTGCCGGAGAAAAACGTTTTCCGGTGCTTGAATGCCGAAAAACGTTTTTCAATGCACCAGCCCCATGGACAGGAGAACCAGCGTCACGATACCAATGGCGATGCGGTACCATCCGAATACGGAAAAACTGTGCCTTTGCAGATAGGATACCATCCATTTTACAGCCAACCATGCGGAAAGCCAGCTGACCGCCGTCCCCACGGCAAGAGCTTCCCACCCGAAGGATTCCAGCATCAGAGCTCCGTCCTTATACGCATCATGGACCGTGGCCGCGCCCAAGGTAATCAATCCCAGCAAAAAGCTGAACTCCACGGCCGCTTCCACGCTCAACCCCACGAACATGCCTCCCAGCATGGTCATCAGGCTCCGGCTGGTGCCGGGGATCATGGCCACGCACTGGAGTGCGCCCACCGTCAGCGCCTTGGCCGGCGTCAGGCTTTCAATGGATGCGTCGGAGTCCCCTTCATTGGAACGGCCCCCCCTGGCGCGCCAGGCGCAATACGCCAGAATAACGCCTCCCCCTACGATCCATGAATAAGCCACCGTATATGTGTTGAACAGATATTCTTTAATCAGTGAAGCGCAGCACAGGCCCACCACGGCGGCGGGAAGGAAGGCCAGAATGAGGTTGACCAGCAGTTTCAGCCCGGCGGGATTATTGCCGCGCACGCCCTGCGCCATGGCCTTTACCCGCGGAAAATACAGGCTCAGCACCGCTAGGATGGCTCCCCCCTGGATGCAGACGGCCAGGGCATCCAGAGCTTCCTTGCTCTGGGACATGTTCAGCAGGGATTCCGTCAGGAGCAGGTGGCCCGTGGAGCTGACCGGCAGATATTCGGTCAGGCCTTCCACAATGCCCAGGATAATAATTTCCAGAAGGTTCATGATATTGGCGTGGGTTGGATGTATTTACAGGTTGTAGGGAGAATTGTTGTTGTTGAAATCTTCTTCAAACCGAGCGATTTCCTCCCGGGTGCGCGCGGCCTCCTTGCGTTCATGCATCCAGGCCAGAATGATGCATATTTCATACAGCGCATACATGGGAACGGCCATCAGCATCATGGTAGCTACATCCGGCGTAGGGGTGATAACCGCGGCCAGGACGGCGATAGCCACAATGGCATAGCGTCTCGTGGACTTCATCATGTCATAGGTCAGCACCCCCAGCTTGACGAAGGGCATCACTACCACAGGCAATTCAAAAGCCAGTCCAAACATTAAAATCATCTGCGTGGCGAAGGACAGGTAATAGCCGATGCGCCATTCATTGGAGATGCCGAATTCCAGGGAATAGGTGTAAAAAAACGTCAATACCCGCGGGAGGACGATGAAGTAACAAAACAGCGTCCCGGCCAGGAAGAGACCGAAGCCGACAGCCATGCACTTGTACAGCAGCTTGCGTTCATGTTCCAGCAGCCCCGGAATGATGAATTGCAGCAGGAAATACAACAGAAGCGGGAAGGAAATGACCACTCCGGCATACAGGGAAAGCTTGATGGTCAGCATAAACGCCTCCCCGGGCTGGAACGCGCTCATCATCTTGAGGGCCCCCCGCCCCGTTCCGTCTGCCAGCACGGCTCCTTTGGAATACAGGGATTCCGCCAGATCCCTCACGGCCGTGGAGGGGCTGCCTTCCCTGATGAAAATCTGCTTCCTGTCCTCCGGCAGCGGCTGCGCGCCGCGAAGCACCAGGGCAGCCTCCGTCAAATCTGCCTGGGACGGGGAAACCTGGCGGAGAAACAATGCCCGCTGGGAAGCTCCCAGGCTCGTCATGGCCGTTGCCATTTCCTTGGCTTTGCCCCAGGCATCCAGACCAATACCTGCCGGAAGATGGGATTCTTCAAACATATCCCACACCTGATTGACGGGACGCCTCAGGATGTCCATCAGATTGGACGCAAACCCGGCGCACAGAATTGTGCTGACGGTCAGGCACAGGGCCATCCTCAGCAGCATGGTCCGCAGGTCGTCCAGATGCTCCAGAAAGGGCTTTTCCTCATCTTCCCTTTTAATCTGCCACTTCTCCCGCAGACGGAATATGTGTTTTAAAAAGAACACGGCGTTAAATGAAGCCTAAAAGCCTTCTCCACGCAAGCCGCAAGGCCGACAACGTCCTAAAAAATCCACTGCCTCCGCATCCCCGTTTTTTGGCATGCACCCCCTGTATCTGCTTGACGCGGGAAGAGAGGCCCTTACTCTCTTACCCATCATGAGTCACGTCAGAACAAGATTCGCACCTTCCCCCACAGGCTACCTTCACATCGGGGGCGCCCGCACCGCCCTGTTCAACTGGCTGTTCGCCCGCAAGATGGGGGGGACCTTCATCCTCCGCATTGAAGACACGGACAACGCCCGCAATACGGAGGAGGCTACCCGCGCAATCTTCACCGGCATGGAATGGCTGGGGCTGGACTGGGATGAGGGGCCCATGAAAGGCGGCGATTGCGGCCCCTATTTCCAAAGCCAGCGCAACGATATTTACGACGCCTATTTCAAAAAGCTCCAGGACGCCGGCCGCGTGTACGAGGATGAAGGAGCCTGGCGTTTCCGCTTTGACCGCTCCAAACCCGTCACCTTCCATGACCTGATTTGCGGAAACATCACCATCGACTACCGGGACGCCTCCAACACCCCGGACATGGCTATCCGCCGCGCAGACGGTTCCTACATCTTCCACTTTGTCAACGTGGTGGACGATATTGAGATGAAGATGACCCACGTCATTCGCGGGGAAGACCACATCATGAACACGCCCAAGCACATCCAGCTGTTTGAGGCCTTCGGCGTCACTCCCCCTGTTTTCGCCCACATGCCGCTGATTTTGAACCAGGACGGCTCCAAAATGTCCAAGCGCGACGTGGGCGCCGCCCTGGGAACCTACCCGGAAGAAGGCTTTCTGCCGGAAGGCGTCATGAACTTTCTGGCCCTGCTGGGTTGGTCTCCCAAGGACGATACGGAAATTTTCTCCCCTCAGGAGCTGATCGGACGCTTCTCTCTGGAAGCCGTGAACCACTCCGCCGCCAAATTCGATATCACCAAATGCCGCTGGGTCAACCAGCAGCACATCATCGCCCTGCCTGCGGAAGAATTCGCCCTCCGGGCACGCCCCTTCTGTTTGAAAGCCGGCCTGCCGGATTCCCCGATTCTGGACGCCGCCATCGCCACCGTGCAAACGAAGGTGCAGACTCTGGCGGAAGTCCCGGATAAAATCCGTTTCTTTTTTGACCTGGGCATGGATCCGGAAGCCGTCTCCAAAGTTCAGCCGGAAGCCCTGGAACTGCTTTTCAAACTGGCGGACAGGCTGGGACAGGAACCGGAATGGGATGGACATGAACTCATTGGCGTGCTGAAAGCCTTTGCCAAGGAAAACGGCGTAAAAATGGGAGCCGTGATGTTCCCGGCCCGGGTGGCCCTCACCGGGTTAAGCGGCGGCCCGGACCTTTCCTCCGTCTTTTCCCTGCTGGGCCGGGAGGAAACCGTAAGGAGAATCCGTTCCTTTTCTCTGGACTGATTCCCGCCGGAGTATTCATCTTTTCAAACGCACCGGAAATTCTCCGGTGCGTTTCCTGTTTACGGAAGGGCATCTTCCGGGGATTCGGGAAATGATGCCGGAAGATGCCCTGTCCTTTCCATACGGTTCACGTTGAAAAAAGTTTTTTTCTGTGAAGCTCACCCTCCGTCAGCAGGAGAATATATAACCTTGACCGTAATGCCTGTAGCCCCTAGAACAGGGACCATTCATGAGCATCCCTGATTACCGGATCTTTTTCCGCCGCTGCGCCGCCTTTTTCCTGGCGGGGGTTCTGGCCGCAGGTTCTGCATCTGCACAGCAGGCGGCTCCGCCTGCCGCCGCTCCGGAACAGGCGGAGGAAGCCAAGGCGGAACAGCCTCAGGAGCAGCCGGACCAATCGGAAATGGATACCGTAATCATGGCTCTGTGCCATGAAATCACCATTCTGAAAAAGAATGAGGAAAAAAGGATGGCCATCCGGAAAACGCTGGTGAGGGAAGCGGATGCTACCTATAATTATTTTGACACCAGGGTATATGAAATGTCCGCCGTGCTTTACGCGCTGGACGACCAGAAAATATTTACGCTGGCCTTTTACTGTAAGGCCGCTTCCAGCCTGGTGAAGACGTATTACGCCCAAAAACCGGATTTCCAGGGGCAGGAGGAACGGCTGGACAAGGAAATAGAACGCATTAAAAAGCTGGCGTCATCCCTGGAGGAAGTAAATACGGACACCCTGTCGCAAGCCTCCCTGGTTCAGCGGGACGAAGCCCTGTATGCCTGCCAGGAGCTGGAAGAATCCCTCCAAAGTGAAAAGGAGCAAATCAGCTACCTCAAGGAACTTTTCAGCAGCCTGAACGGCAAAATAGACGCGCTCAACAATGAAAGCGCCAAACTGTTCACCGCCCTGTTTAACAGGGTCTTCTACACGCCGTCCCACGCGGCCCGGTACATCTTTCTCAAACCGCACAAGACGTATGAAACGTGCATGGGGGCATGGGAAACATCCGCGGACAGCAAGCTCCAGCTTCCGTCAGACCCGGAAACGCTCAAGCATTACGGACTTATCCTGCTGGGAATCATCCTGTGCTCCTACTGCCTCTCCCGCCTCATCATCTTCCTGGGATTCCGAAATACATTGAAAAAGACGGGGCATTACAACAAACGCCATGCTTTCGCCAACGTCACCACCATTCTTATCGTGGCTCTGATCCTCGTCATTGCCTCACTGCGCACGCCGAACTACCTGCTGGAGAGCGCGGCCTCCCTGGGCGCGGAATTCCTTCTTCTGGTCAGCGCCATCCTGTTCTCCCTGGTCACGCGCCTTCCGTATGGCACCATTAACTCCGGCATCCGCATCTACATGCCCTATCTACTTCTGGGCGGATTCTTCATGCTTCTGCGCATGTTCATGGCCCCCAACATCATCGTGGACATTTCCATGCCCATCCTGTTCACGCTGGTTTCCCTCTTCTCCCTGCTGACCTGGGTGCGGCAGAGGCACAAGCTGCCCCGGCTGGACCGTTTTTTCTCCACCGTATCTCTGGTATTCACCATCCTGGGCAGCGTCCTGTGCTGGACTGGATTCAGCTTCATGGCCTTCCTGGTGCTGATGACCTGGATCATGCTGATGACCAGCATCCTGCTGCTGGTGGGGCTGTGGGATCTGCTCCACCATTATGAAAACCGCCGGAAGGAACGGAACAAGAGGGCCATCCTGTGGTTCCGCCCCTTCATCTCCAAGCTGCTGCTTCCCTGCCTGACCATTTTCCTCATCCTGTTCAGCATCATCTGGCCCGCCGCCACCTTCGACATGGGGGACCTCATCATTAATAAAATTTTCGCAACCACGGAAATCAAGGATCTGCTCACTTTCAGCTGGAGCAGCGTCATCACGGTCATCCTGATGGCCATTGTTCTCAACTACTTGATATTCTTGGGGAAAAATACGCTGCATGAAATCTATGGAGAAGATTATGAAGTAGGCACCATCCCCACCTTCGTGACACTCTCCACCCTTTTTCTCTGGGGGCTCTTCGTTTTTACGGCGCTTATCATCATGAACGCCAACTACAACGGGCTGCTGATGGTCATGGGAGGCTTGAGCATGGGCATCGGCTTCGCCCTGAAAGATACCATTGAAAACATCATCAGCGGCCTCTCCCTAATGCTGGGTCGCCTGGGCGACATGATTGAATGCGACGGCTACCGGGGCCGCGTCTCCTCCCTGGGCTACCGCTCCACCATGATCGAGACGCTGGACGGCTCTATCATCGCCTTCCAGAACTCCCAGCTTTTCAACAAGAACTTCCGCAACATGACCCGCAACCACAAATTCGAATGCGTGAAGGTGGAAGTGGGCATTTCCTACGGGACGGACGTGGAAAGGGCGCGCAAAATCATTCTGGAAACGCTGGCAACCCTGCCATTCCTTTCCAAAGTCAAGAAAACCAGCGTGGTGCTGGACAGTTTCGGAGACAGTGCCGTCAATCTGGGCGTATGGGTCTGGGTTCCCGTCATGACAAAGTCCTCCAGCCTTTCCTCCGTGCGGGAACACATCTATAATGCGTTCAACGAACACGGCATTTCCATCCCATTCCCTCAACAGGACCTGTACGTGAAAGAATTCCCCGGCGGAGCCCCCGTCCAGGGGACCTGAACATCCATTACCATATACAACAACCATGTCCGACGACCATCTGACTCTATTAGGCTCTCAAAGCTCCTTCTTTACCAATCCCGACGACGCCAGGCTGGAATCCTTCCCCAACCGCGGCACGCGTCCCTACACCATCACGCTGGACACCCATGAATTTTCCTCCCTCTGCCCCGTTACCGGTCAACCGGATTCCTGTCACCTGACGATCACCTACGTTCCGGCGGAAAAGTGCGTGGAAACCAAATCTCTCAAATACTACCTGGCCTCCTACCGCAACTATCCGGCTTTTAATGAACAAATCGTCAACCGCATCACGGATGATCTGGTGGCCGCCATTTCCCCGCGGTGGCTGAAGGTGGAAGGCCGCTTCTCCCCCCGCGGCGGCATCCAGCTGACCGCAACAGCCGAACACAATCCGGAAAACCGCCCCCTGTAATCCAGACCATGGACAAAATGGAAACAGCCGTACTGCTCAGCGGGGGATTGGACTCCAGCGTAGCCCTGCACTGGGCCCACCGGAACCACCGCGTCCGGGTGGCCCTCAGCTTTGACTATGCCTCCAACCACGCGGAACGAGAGCTGAAATGCGCTGCCTGGCAGGCCGCCAGTCTGGGCATAGAACACCGCGTGATTGACATTTCCTCCATCTCCTCCCATTTGAAATCAGCCCTCCTCTCCGGCGCGGACGATATTCCGGACGGTTCCTATGATGAAGAACTGATGAAGCAGACCGTCGTCCCCTTCCGCAACGGCATCTTCCTGTCAATCGCCGCCGGGGTTGCGGAAAGCTGCGGGGCGCAGCAGCTCGTCATTGCGGCCCATTCCGGGGACCATAGCATCTATCCGGACTGCCGGGAGGAATTCATGGCCGCCATGACGGAAGCCATTCGCCTGGGAACCTATGCCGGCCTGGGCATCCTGCGCCCTTTCATCCACATGTCCAAGGGCGGCATCGCCGCCATGGGCCAGGATTTGGGCGTGGACTTTTCCCGCACCTATTCCTGCTACAAGGGCGGAGCCGTCCACTGCGGCGTCTGTTCCACCTGCATGGAACGCCGGGAAGCCTTCAGGGAAGCCGGAATTCCGGATCCAACGGCTTATGCGCCTGCGGAATAGCATCCAAATGCCAGGAATGAAACGCTAAGGAAAAATCCCCGGCCTATGGCCGAAAGGAGATGCCTATGCCCCAATGACATCGGGGAAACGCATGGAAAGAGCCTTCCGCACTCTTGCCGCCACCTCTTCCTTCCCGGCGTCCGCGTCTATGCGGAGCATCCAGGGAGCATGGACGGATGCAAACACGCTGCGGCAGGCCGCCAGGCCCGCTTCCGTCTCAAAAGCGTCGCGTTCCCCGCGGTTCCCAATGCGTTCCAGCGCCACGGAAACGGGAATGTCCAGCCAGACCACGGCATCCGGCACCGGGGCAAATTCTTCATTGGCGGCACGGATAACCTCTGGATCTATGCCGCGCGCGCCCTGGTAAGCCATCATGGAAAGATAGTAGCGATCCAGCAGAACCCATGCCCCCCGCGCCAATGCGGGAGCAATCAGCATCTTCACATGTTCCCTCCTGTCTTTCAGGAACAGGGCTACTTCCTCCTCTACGGAAAGGCGTCCGGTCACGGCGGAATCCCGGAGCATCCGGCCCCACTGTCCGCGTGTGGGCTCAAAACTTTGCACCACTTCCAGCCCCTTCCCCTCCAGATACTTTCGCAAGTGGCCAATGTGGGTGGACTTTCCCGTGCCGTCAATGCCCTCAAAGACGATCAGCCTCCCCTTTCTTTCTCCGGTAAAACTCATGGCTCGAAAGTGTAACGGCGTCCCGGCTCAGGAACGACGATAGTGGAATCAGGCATTTTGGCGGATAGCGTATGGTGCATCCACTCCACGGCATCCGGGTCCCCGTGCACCAGAACCACCTGCCTGGGGTTCAGCTTCACGGCATAATTAACCAGGGAGTCCCGGGTGGCATGCCCGGAAAAATCAAAACAGTCCACGGTGCACTTGCGGCGTACCGGCTGCCCGTTGGGTCTCATTTTCACCAGTTCCCCTACAGGAGTTGCCTTCAGCAGTCCCGCCGGAGAATCAGGATCCGCATATCCTACGAACAAAATAGCATTCTTCTCCTGGGGAAGAACCTGCTCCGCCATGACGTTGGAAAGCGTATTTTCCGTCATCATGCCGCTGGACACCACATAAATATTCCCCGGTGAACATACCAGCGGAGCTTTTCCCTTGCGCGGAAGGGGCACGGTCTGAATCTCCTCCTTCAGCTTGAATTCATGGTCATGCCTGCGCGTCAACCCGGCAAAACGGTCGTACAACAGGGAAACTTTCGCGCTCAGCCCGCCGAAGTACACGGGAGTATTGGCGGGAATCACCCCCTGCTGCTTGAAACGGTGAATGTTGAACAGCATCTCCTGGCTCTTGCCGATGGCGAATACCGGAATCAGTACGGCGCCGCCGCGTTCCAGCGTCTCCGCAATCGCTTTCCCGAACCTCACCATTTCTTCCGGCCGGGAATAGTGGGCGCTGCGCTGGAAACCGCCGCGCGTGCACTCCATAACCAGCGTATCTACGCCGGATTCCGGAAAATCAGCCCCGGGAATCATGCTCTGGTCTTCAAACTGGACGTCCCCCGTGTAAAATACGGTATGTCCGCTCTCGCCCTCCAGCATCACGCCGGCAGACCCCAGGATGTGCCCGGCATCGTAAAACGTGGCCAGCACGTTCTGACGGAAGCCCACGCGGAACACTTCATTGCAGGACTTGGCATGCCAGGCGTCGCTCAATCTGTCCAGATCATTATGGGTGAAAAAAGGATACTCCACAATGCCCAGGTCCAGCCTCTTGGCGCTCATCACATTCACGGAATTATGCAGCATCACTTCAGACAGGGCTGCCGCGGCGGGCGTCATGAACACCTCCGCCGCTGGCTGTTTCTCCTGAAGCACAGGCAGCGTTCCCAGATGGTCCAGGTGGGAATGGCTTAAAAAAACGGCTTCCACGGAATTGGGTTCCAGGGAATCAAAATCCGGCATGGCCGCCTTCCCCTCCTTCTTGGGGTGCATCCCGCTGTCAAGCACAATCCTGGTGCCGTCCATCTCAAGCAAATAGCAATTGGCCCCAATTTCCTCGGCCCCGCTGATATTGGTAAAACTGATCATTATATGCCGCAGGAGAGTACCCCGTGCCTCCCGCCGTGTCAATGCCGCAAGCCCAAGAGGCCCCCTGCCGGGAAGGGAACGCAGGCCAATGGGGAAGAAGCCCTCCTTTACCCTGCGGAACGTTTTTGCGGCTGGGGGAAAACAGGCTCGGAAAACGGCAGGGACAGAACAAATATTCCGGTTCCTTCCGCGCTTTCCGGCACTTTGCCCTCTTCCCTTGCCGATGACAATGCCAGGAAAAAGAAATACATGCACGGCGCAACCGCCGTAAACGTTATGCTCTCTCAAACGCAAGGAAGCACATTCCCGGAGGAAGCCGGGAATTGCTCTGGACGCGGCCGGGAGTGCATGAGACAATAAGAAAAGAGCTTCCCTGATGAAAAGACGCCTACAGAAAACGGCTTCAGAAAATCCCTGCCCGTGTCGCTCCCGGGACAAGGCAGGACAAAGGGGCCCGTTATCCTGCCTTCGGGTCTGCTTCCGGCCCATATAAAAAAGAGTTTCCTTTCCATTGACGGTAAATTCACCCCTGCAGCTCCATGAAAAACAAGATTCCCATTCCGCCCGACGGCTCCAGGCAACAGCTTCTGGTCAGGGCCATCAATTACTTCCGCAGCCGGGAAGGAGAACCGCGCCTGTTCACCAGACGCAAGCTTGTCCTCCTGGCTCTGACGGCTCTTTATGCCTTTTCCCCCATTGACCTGATTCCGGATTTCATTCCGGGAGTAGGACAGATAGATGACCTGACCGTCATCGCCTTCACCTTCCTGGCCCTGTTCATGCCCCCCATCAGGGAACATGGCTCCCATGAAGACCCAGAACCCTGAATTCAGCTACGCGCAACATCTCATGTGCGGATCCTCCCCCACCTTTTTCCATTCCCCCGCCGTTGTCGCGCTGGCCAGGGGAGCCGTTCTGATAGGTGTGCTGGCCGTATTGTTCTGGGGCGTGCACCTGCATCACCGCCCCGGCGGAAAAGCCGATGGCTGTAGCGGAAAAACTGATTGAAGCCGGCAGGGAAGCGGGCCTCACCCTGATCAATAAGGGTTTTTCCTCCAACCACGGCGGCGTGGCCCTGATTGTGCAGAAGGATGAAAAAGTGGCCAACCTGGTAACAGTGGAACGGACTTTTGAATATGAATACCGTTACTCCACCACCTGGTGGTGGAGCAGGAAAACGCTGATTCTGAAAGCGGCCTACCGCGCCCATGGGGGCATCAATCTGGAAGGGCCCGAACCTCTTCGGATTATCATTCCCGCAGGAAACAAAGGCCCCATTACGGCAGAGGGCCTTCATGGCAAGCTGATTTCCTGTGAGATGGTGGAGGGGTCCCTGCGAATCGTGAAGGATGACGCCGGCATCTGGAACAGGCTGACTTCCGAAGATGCCGCCATTGCCGTCAACCAGCTGAACGAAAACGCCCGGAAGCATATCATGGAGAGCGGCTTGAAACATCAGGCTGAAGAAAATTTCCTCAA
>ERZ779855.2245-NODE-2245-length-11096-cov-3.051173_pt1 | contig 11096 bp, 7 predicted proteins | sample MGYA00511370_ERZ779855 | MGnify/ENA primary metagenome ERZ779855 (study PRJEB29588, sample SAMEA1967319) | human gut metagenome | biome: human gut; feature: human-associated habitat; material: faeces | place: Denmark | collected 2008/2010 ...
CCGCCGCCCGAACCGTGTCCGCCGCCGAAACCTCCGATCCACATGCCGCCGCCCCTGCGGTGGTTGTTGTTATCGCTGCGCGCACTTCGGGACTGCCGCTTCACGACGAAACCGCATTTGCCGCAACGGTAAGTGTCTTCGAACAGATTATAATGATCCGTCTGCCCGACAAGGTTCCGCGATTGCAGCACCAACGCGAAAGCACGACACCGGGGACAACGTCTGGAACGGTAGAATCCGACCAGCATGACGCCCAGCGGCACGAAGACGACCAGAAAGACGATCAGGAAAACCGCCCACGCCGGCAAATCGTCCGTTGCCCGGAAATCGTCGTTGCCGCCCGAATCGAGCTCGCTGCCCTCAAGCACCGATGCCACGGCACGCAGCCCCGCCACCATGCCGGCGCTGTAATCTCCCTCCCGGAAATACGGCAGCATGTAACGCATCTGGATCCGCTTGCAAAGTGCATCGGGCAAGACGCCTTCCAGTCCCGGTCCGGTCACGAACCGCACTTCCCGGCGATCGACGACCAAGAGAATGCCCAGTCCGTTGTCCGAATCGGCGCGGCCGACACCCCATTGGAAAAAAAGCGTATGGGCGAAGGAGAAAAGATCATCTCCGCGAATATCCTCCACAGCGACCACGGCGACCTGGGCCAACGCCCGATGCCTGAGCGAATAGCAAAGCGAGTCGATCTCGGCGACTGCCGAAGGGGAAAGAACCCCGTCGGGATTCGACGTGAACCGATAACGGTTGCCGACCTGCACGTTGGGAATCTCCTCCACACCGTACGGCCGGGCTGCCGAACCCAGAAGCGGGAACAGCATTCCGAGGCAAAATATCGTCAGAATTATTTTTTTCATCGTCCTACTAAACCTACTAATGCAACTTATATTATATGCGCATTTCCGAAACCGGGAAGCCATTGCCGCTTCGCAAAACGGCCTCCCCGTCGCCGGCAAATGTACGAAAAAATCCGGCCGATCTACATCGGCCGGGTCAAAATCCGAAAGCTCCAGCCCGGCATCCGCTCATCGACATGCGAACAGAGCTGTACGCGTTCGCCCGTCAGGGCGTCCGCATAGCCTCCGGCGTAGATTCCCGTATCGAAATCGGCATGTACTTCATAAGGCGATACGTTCAACAGGGCGACTACCCGATTTTCCGGAGTTTCCCTCACGAAAGTCAGCAGGCAATCCTCGGCATTGTTGCGGATTTCGACGAAGGAGCCGCCCCGCTCCCCGGAAGCGAGAGCCGGAGCATCGTGCCGCAAAGCGATCAGCCGCCGGTAGAACTCCGTCGTTTCGTTCGGCTCGCAAGCAGGCAGCGGGTCCCGGTCGAAAAAGGCGAAAGAGTGATCGTAACCGAACTCCTGCCCCGTGTAAACCAACGGCAGCGACTGCGGCAGCAGAAACGTCAGGGCCGTCATGACCCGCACGGCAGGCCCCAGACGGGCGAATTCGCTCCCGCTCCAGGAGTTCTCGTCGTGATTCGAAGTGAACATCAGCCGCAAGGCCCAGGTCGGGACGTGCTCCCGATCGACATAGAGATACTCCCGAATACGATCGACCCGGCACTTTTGCTGCGCCACGTCGTTCATCAGGTGATAAAGCCGCCAGGCATACGACGCGTCGAAAGCCCGGTCGAACAGGTAATCCTCCTCGGCTTCGGCCAGCAGGAACAGGTCGGGTTTCACCGCCCGCAACCGCCGTGCCGCCTCCTGCCAAAATTCGATGGGAACCAGCATCGCCATATCGCAGCGAAAACCGTCCACCCCGTGTTCCGCAAGCCAAAAACGCATGGCGTCGATCTGTCCCTGCCAGACGGCCCGATTGGTGTAATCAAGCTTGGCCGTGTCATCCCACCCGTTAGGAACGACGGGTCGGCCCGAAACGTCCCGCTCGTACCAGTCGGACGGACATTCCGCGAGCCAGCGGGCATCGCGCGAAGTGTGATTGGCCACCCAGTCGATCAGGACCTTCATTCCCAGGGCATGAGCCCTCCGAACAAAAGCGTCGAAATCGGCCAGCGTCCCCAGTTCGGGATTGACAGCCCGGTAATCCCGAATCGAATAATAGGAACCCAGCGATCCCTTGCGACCGACCTTCCCAATGGGATAATGGGGCATCAGCCAAACGGCATCGATGCCCAAATCCCGCAAAAAACCAAGCCGTTCCGCAGCGGCGGCAAGCGTTCCCTCGGACGTCGTCTGCCGCAAATTCATCTCGTACAACACGGCATTCCGACTCCACACAGCATTCATCATATAATCAATCGTCTCTTTTAGCGTTATAAAATACAGTAATCGCAAATATAGCAAACAAAAACCTTTCCCATTCATATATTTTTTCTACCTTTGCATACCAAAATTACACGTGTACTACAAAACTATTTCGAAATGAAACGAATAAAGGCCTTCGCCCTCCTGTTCGGGGTCGTCGTTCTTGCGTCATGCGCCTCCCAGAAGCGCGTCATCTACCTGCAAGACACTCAAGCCGGCGAGCAGGTCAAAATCGCCCAGGATTATCAAATACGCATCAAGCCGCTGGACCGTCTGACCGTCGTGGTCAACAGCCGGGACCCGGAACTGGCTGCGCCGTTCAATACATCGACCTCTCTCAACTCCCTGACCGGAACGCCTCTTTCGACCTATTCGTCGAACAGTGCGTCGTTACAGATCAGGACCGTCGATGAAAACGGCGACCTCGATATGCCGATCATCGGCCCCATTCAATGCAAGGGCAAGACCCGCAGCGAACTGGCCCAGGAAATCGCGGACAAAATCCGGGAAGGCGGATACATCAGCGACCCGACGGTCAATATACAGTTCGCCGATATGAAAATCTCGGTCATCGGAGAGGTCGCCCGTCCCGGACAGTACGACATTACCAACGACCGCATTTCCCTGTTGGACGCCCTGTCGCTGGCAGGTGATCTGACCATCTACGGCGTGCGCTCCGACGTCAAGGTAATCCGGGAGGAAAACGGCGTCCGCACCACGGCATCTCTCGATCTGACTTCGCAGGACATTTACGATTCGCCCTATTTCTATCTCCAGCAGAACGACGTAATTTACGTGAAGCCGAACAAGTACCGGGCCCAGGCCGGCGAAATCAGCCAGAACCGCAGCTTCTATATCTCGCTGATCAGTACCGCCGTGTCCGTAGCGACTCTGATCGTCACACTCACCCGTTAATTTTCACAACAAGGCATGACACCTAACAATATCAACCCGAACTCCGCGAACAGCGATACAAAGCAGGAGGAACACATTACTTTCTCGGTGCACGATCTGATCCAGACGGTAATCGCCAACTGGTATTGGTTCGTCATCTCGGTATTCGTTTGCGTCGGATGCGGTTACATCTACATTTTACGCACCCCGAAAATATACAGCCGCACGGCCAACATCCTCGTGAAAGACAGCCGCAAGGGAGGAGATACCGACCTGGCGACCCTGAGCGACCTGGCGGGCCTGTCACAGCGCCGCAATGTGGACAACGAAATTTATATTCTCCAATCACGCCGCCTGATGACGGAAGTGGTCAAACAGTTGGGTTTGACCGTTCAATACGAAACGAAGGAAGGATTACGGCCCCAGGATCTCTACGGGCAAAGTCCGATCGCAGTGGAGTTCATCAACGATAACGACCGGCAGGGATTCCGGTTCGAAGTTTCGCTGCGCCCCGACAGCATCGTAAAACTCAACTACTTCGAAATATTCGGTCCCGACAAACAGAAATTCAAGCAGGAAATTTCGGCCGTATTCGGCGATACGATCTCCACGCCTGTCGGCCAAATGATTATCCGGCCGACTCTCTATATGTCCCCCGATTACTACGAAAAGGCTCCGATCCGGGTCACCAAAGGCAACTTGGGCGTAGTAACGCAGTTCTACCAGCATGAAGTCAAAAGTTTCGTAGCCAACAAACAGGCCTCGATCATCACCATTTCTATGAAAAGCTCCGTTCCCAAAAAAGCGGAAGATGTCATCAATACGCTGATCGCGGTTTACGAAAAAGATGCGATCGACGACAAACGGGGGATCGCAGAAAGCACGGGACAATTCATCGACAATCGGTTGGAGATCATCTCCGAAGAACTGAGCGAAGTGGACCGCAACATCGAAAAGTTCAAAAAAGACAACAAAATATACGATATCGTATCGGAAGCCGAGCAGACGATTACCGAAAGCGCCCAATATAAAACCGACGGCCTCTCGCTGGAAAACCAGATCCGAATGACGGAATTCCTCAAAGAATACCTGCTGGACCCGACCAAAACCAATGAACTGATTCCCGGAACGCTCTCGATCAACAGCCCGGCGATCAACTCCCAGATAGAGGGCTACAATACCGAGTTGCAACGCTATATGAAGCTCAACTCCGAGAGTTCGGAGAACAACCCGATCATTCAGAATCTCGGCAACGGACTGGCTTCCACACGCCGGTCGATCATCGCTACGCTCGACTCCTATATCTCCACGTTGCAGATCCAACTGGCTGCTTTACGAAAGGAAGAGGCGCTGACCAATCAACGAATATCCTCGGTACCGACGCAGGAAAAACAGATTCTGGACATCGTCCGTCAGCAGAAAATCAAGGAGGAACTTTACCTCTACCTGCTCAACAAACGCGAGGAGAACGCCATCACGATGGTCATCACGGAAAGCAACTCGCGCACGATCGACAGTGCATACGGCTCCCCGCGCCCCGTGTCGCCCAATACCGTGCTGATTGCGGGAATCGCCTTCCTGTTCGGACTGGGCATCCCCTTCCTGATCATCTACCTGATCCAGATACTCGACACCACGATCCGGGGGAGGAAGGACATCGAGGACAACCTTTCGGCTCCGTTCCTGGGGGATATTCCGCAATATTCGGGAGAAAAGCAACAGGGCAGCTTCGTCGTACGCGAAAACGGCCGCGATCCGGTGTCGGAAGCTTTCCGCATGATCCGCTCGAACATGAACTTCATGAACCTGGGCAAGGGAGAGATAAAAGTTATTATGATCACCTCGTCGAATCCCCACGCCGGAAAGACGTTCGTTTCGACCAACCTGGCCATGACGTTCGCCACGACGGGCAAGAAGGTCGTCATCATGGACCTGGACCTGCGGCGCCGCACCCTCTCCAAACAAATGGGGCACGGCGGGGATACCAACGGCATTTCCAGCTACCTGTCCGGAAATACGGAGCTTCAGGCGATCATCCGCAAATCCAAACTGTCGGAAAACCTCGACATCATCTACGCCGGCATCCAGCCGCCCAACCCGAGCGAAATGCTGTTGAGCCAGCGGATGGAAGAGTTGACCGCAGAACTGAAACTACGCTACGACTACATAATTATCGACAGCACCCCGGCGATGGCCGTAGCGGACGCCATCATCACCGACCGTCTGGCAGATCTCAGCATTTATGTAGTACGGGAAGGCCTGCTCGACCGTCGTCAGTTGCCGGATATCGAACGGCTGTACCGCGAAAAGAAATTCCATAACATGGCCATCATCCTCAACGGAGCCAGCTCGACAAAGCGTCACGGGTACGGTTATGGCTACGGCTATGGTTACGGGTATGGCCTCGACGAAGAGGAAACCACGACAAAGAAGGGTTTCTGGGGCAAATTATGCGAATGGACACGTAATAAATTTCAAAAGAAATAACCGATATGGCCGTTAAAGGAGCAATCATAGCGATCGATTTCGACGGAACCGTCGTGACACACGCCTATCCGCATATGGGGATGGACGCAGGTGCGGTTCCCGTACTCAAGGAGCTCGTGGCGAACGACTGCAAACTCATCCTGTACACCATGCGCAGCGGACAACTGCTCGAAAAAGCCGTCCAATGGTTCAAGGAACAGAAAATTCCGCTGTACGCCATCAACGAGAATCCCGGGCAGAAGTCCTGGACTTCGTCGCCGAAAGTCCACGCCGACCTTTATATCGACGACAGTGCACTGGGATGTCCGATCCGCTTTATGGACGGCGTAGCCCGTCCGGTAGCCGACTGGGTGAAAATCCGCCAACAACTGGTAGAAGCCGGTTACCTGGATTAAGCCCGGGTATTTCACCTGTCCCGGAATCACGAATACCTCCGAATCGGAGCCGGCGGACAGGTGGTTGAGAGCCTAAACTTCGTTTTAGAGAGGCTGACAGGTGGCTGGTAACAACAACGAGCGGCCTTTCAGGGGCATCGGGCACAGAAAGCGAAAGACGAACGGAATAGCCTGGTCTTTCGATCAGGACTTGGGACGACACCCAAACTTGTAAAAGCCTTCTACTCGCAAACCGACTTCGTCGAGTGCAGAAAAACCAATCAAAATCGCCGATCCAAACGGATCGGCGATTTTCCATTACCGGACCGACGACGATTTGTCTATCGCCACAAGTATTCGGGATAAATCCCCGCCCGGATCATCTTCTTCAAATTGGCGACCAGCAACGGTTTATCCTCCTTATAGGTCACGCCGAACCACTGCGCCGGAGAACGGAGGACCCGAACGGAAGCCGTGCCGTCGGCGATCAACTTATTGACCATCGACGGGATATAGCACTCGGCTTTCAAATTCCCGGCACTCTCCTGCAGAAACGACCGAAAAAAAGCCTCGGAGTGGGCGAAGTAATCGGGAGTAAAGCCGAAAAGGTTCATCGACACGGGCGTATCTTCGGCCAACGGTTCATCCCCGTTCGCACCGTGATCGACGATCCCGGCCGCCGTGCGTTCGATCTGCGTATGCTCGACCATTCCCGTAAGGTCGCCGGCAGCGTTTACCGAACAGACGCCGCGCGACACCGTCCCGTTTTCGGAAAGCGTCCGGCTCAACTCGTACGCCACCATGCAATAGCGTCCCGACGCTCCATCCAATCCGCGAAGGTATTCGGCGATGGTACGGAACGCTTCCGCTCCATAAAAATCATCGGCATTGATTACGGCGAAAGGCTCGTGAACGGCATCCCTCGCCACCAGAATCGCATGGTTCGTTCCCCAGGGTTTCACACGCCCTTCGGGTACGGTGAACCCCTCGGGCAGGCAATCCAGCTCCTGATAGACATACTCCACGCGGATCCTGCCACCGAAACGCTCTTCGGTGAAAACCTCCTGGAAGTCGGAAGCAAAACTGTGGCGGATCACGAATACCACCTTGCCGAAGCCAGCACGAATGGCGTCATATACGGAATAGTCGATGATGGCTTCGTTGCCGGGACCTACCCCGTCCATCTGCTTGAGCGATCCGTAACGGGATCCCATGCCGGCAGCCAGCACCAATAATGTCGGTTTTATCATACTATATTCAGTTTTTTACTCGTTTCAAAGAAACGTACAAAGGTAAGGAAACCGGCATTAAATTCAAAGATTTATTGTTACCTTTGTACAATTCAACTTTCCGGCGCGAAAAGGCAGGAATACCATCGGCCCCGTTCGATATGCCGGACCGGAAAGACGAAACGGACAGCCCCGGCTTTTCGACCGGCAGAAACCCCTGCGGATTTCGGTCCAATCGCAAACAACGATCAAAAACAGAACCATGAACGCATTTCATTCCATATCCTCGTGGTGGAAACGCTTCTCCCGCAAACGCCGCCTGAGCATGCTCAATGCGACCGACAACGTCGAGGAGTGGTACACCCACATCTCCCCGGCAGGTCTGCTCGCCGCGTTTCTGGCTTTCGCGCTGCTGCTTTTCATCCTCATTCTGTCGATCGTGGCCTATACGCCGGTGCTGGAACTCCTGCCCGGCTACCGCGTCGAAGCGGCCCGCTCGCGCGAAAATCTGATGCAAAGCGTCATCCGTCTGGATTCCATGGAGCGGATGATGAACGACATGATTACCTATAACAACAACATCGCCCTCATCATGGAGGGCAAGACTCCGGTGGTGCGAACCGTAGGCAAGGAAGACAGCATCCGCACGAACAAGACACTCGTGGTGCCCAGCCGCGAAGATTCGCTGCTGCGGGCCGAACTGGAGGGAGAAGGTCCTTACAGCCTCGGGCAGAGCACAGGCGGCGGTGCCGCACGCAAGCCCATCGAAATGGTCGCCCCGATCGAAGGCATCGTCATCGAGCGGTTCGACATCAAACGCGAGAATTTCGGCATCCGCATCGCCGCATCGCCCGACACCCAGATCGTCGCGGCGGATGACGGCGTGGTGGTGATGAATCTCTGGACCCCCGAAACGGGTTACCTGATCGAAATACAGCACTCCAACAACCTTATATCGATTTATAAAAACCTGTCCAAATCGTTAGTCGCCAAAGGACAGCGAATAAAACGGGGCGGTGTCATCGGATCCAATACGGAAGTGCTGGCCGACGGCGGCGACGCCAAAATTTTCGAATTCGAACTTTGGAGCAACGGCAAGCCCGTCGATCCGGAGAGTTATATCGTCTTCTGACCTTCGTTATGAAACAAAGAATCGCCTTGCTCGGATCGACCGGATCCATCGGAATACAAACCCTCGACATCGTTCGGGAAAATCCCGGACTGTTCGAGATCACGACCCTTACGGCCCATCGCAACTGGGAGCGGCTCGCCCGGCAAGCCGTGGAGTTCGACGCCGACAGCGTGGTGATCGCCGACGAACGGCGATACGACGCCCTGCGGCAGGCGCTCGACGGCACGTCGATCAAGGTATATGCCGGCGAGGAAGCCCTGCGGCAAGTCGTACAGAGCGGGCAGGTCGATGTAGTCGTGAACGCCCTGGTGGGCTACGCCGGCCTGATGCCGACGATAGCGGCGGTCGAAGCAGGCAAAAAGGTGGCGCTGGCCAACAAAGAAACGCTGGTGGCGGGCGGCTGTTACGTGATGCCGCTGGCAGCCCGGCACAAAGCCCCGATCGTCCCGATCGACTCGGAACACTCGGCGATCTTCCAGTGCCTGACGGGAGAAAAGTCGCCCGTGCGACGGCTGATCGTCACTTGCAGCGGCGGAGCTTTCCGCGACCGCAGCCGCGAGGAGCTGGCTCACGTAACGGTGGAACAGGCACTGAAGCATCCCCAATGGCGGATGGGCGACAAGATCACGATCGACAGCGCCACGCTGGTCAATAAAGGATTCGAGGTGATCGAGGCGCACTGGCTGTTCGGCGTACCGGCCGAACGGATATCGGTGCTGATACACCCCCAGTCGATCGTTCATTCGATGGTCGAATTCGGCGACGGAGCGATCAAGGCCCAGCTGGGATCGCCCGACATGCGGACACCGATCGCCTACGCGCTCAGTTTTCCGCAGCGCCTCGACCGTCCGGTGGCGCCTTTCAGCTTTGCAGAGCACCCCACCCTCACCTTCGCCGAAGTCGATCGGATCAAATACCCGGCACTCGACCTCGCCTACGACTGTCTGCGGCGCGGCGGCACGGCCGGCTGCACGATGAACGGCGCCAACGAAGTGGCCGTGGCAGCCTTCCTCGCCCGCCGGTGCGGTTATCTGGAGATCGTGCGCAGCATCGAATACGCACTGGGCAAATCCTCGTTCGCAGCCGTGCCGTCCCTCGGGGACCTGGGCGAAGCGAACGCCGAAGCCCGGTGTCTGGCCGCCGAATACCTGCGGCTCTGATTATCGGCAAAAAACATTCTTACAATAAATGTTTTCGACAGGTAAAGACAGAACGGGTTTCCCGCCGTACCTGACATAGAAAACAAACTGAAAAACGAACGCTTAAGCAATGGATATTCTTATCAAAATCGCTCAACTTTTTCTCTGCTTCACGATCCTCGTGGGCATTCACGAACTCGGGCACTTCCTGATGGCCCGGGCTTTCAAGATCCGCGTCGAAAAATTCTACATCTTCTTCGACCCGTGGTTTTCGCTCTTCAAGTTCAAGCGGGGCGACACGGAGTACGGTCTGGGCTGGCTGCCGCTGGGCGGCTACGTCAAGATCGCCGGCATGATCGACGAATCGATGGACAAGGAACAGATGAAACAGCCGGTCAAACCCGACGAATTCCGGGCCAAACCCGCCTGGCAGCGGCTTCTGGTAATGGTGGCCGGCGTCATGATGAACGTCCTGCTGGCCATCGTCATCTACTGCGCCGTTTGCTACACCTGGGGCGACTCCTACTTTTCGAACCAGGACGCGAAATGGGGCTATAATTTCAACCCGACGGCTCACGAAATGGGCTTCCGGGACGGCGACCGTTTCGTGTCGATCGACGGCGAGGAGATCGACAACGTCATGCGGGTACAAAACGACCTGCTGATTACCGCCGGCGGCCGCCGCGTGATAGTCGAACGGGGCGGAGAGCCGGTAACGCTCGACATTCCCTTCGAATCCCTGCTCCGTATGCGGCAGGAGAAGGCTTACGAGGACCTCTTCACCCTGCGGCTCCCCTTCATCGTGGACAGCGTATCCTACACCTCGGCAGTCGAAGCGGGCCTCGAGTCCGGCGACGAAGTGGTAGCGATCGACGATCTGCGCGACGCGGACTACCCCCGATACCGCGACTACCTGCAAAAACACAAGAACGACAAGGTTCTGCTGACCGTCCGCCGCGACGGTGCGCTCATCGATTCGCTCGCACTGCCCGTCGATGCCGAAGGACGGATCGGCGTGACGGTCACGAATCCCTATTCGCTCCGAACACAATATTACACATTCTGGGAGTCCATCCCGGCAGGTATCCACAAGGCCGGAAAGACGATTTCGAGCTACTGGGACCAACTGAAGCTGATCGTGCAGCCCAAAACCAAAATGTACGAGGAACTGGGCGGATTCGTGGCTATCGGCAGCATCTTCCCCAGCAGCTGGGACTGGCATGACTTCTGGCTCAAGACCGCCTTCCTGTCCATCATCCTCGCGGTGATGAACCTGCTCCCGATCCCGGGACTGGACGGCGGACACGCCCTGTTCACCCTGTGGGAGATCATCACGCGCCGCAAGCCGAGCGAAAAGTTCCTCGAAGTGGCCCAATACGTCGGCCTGATGATTATTCTGGCGCTGCTGGTCTATGCCAACGGAAACGACATTTACCGATTCTTCATCAAATAACGCCGCCATGAACGAAACATTGGAACGCTGCCGCCGGAATCTCGTCCGGCGCGGATTCGAAGCCCGGATCGCCGCAACGACCGAAGAGGCCCGGGAAATTCTGTGGG
>ERZ779855.2253-NODE-2253-length-11080-cov-2.772789_pt1 | contig 11080 bp, 12 predicted proteins | sample MGYA00511370_ERZ779855 | MGnify/ENA primary metagenome ERZ779855 (study PRJEB29588, sample SAMEA1967319) | human gut metagenome | biome: human gut; feature: human-associated habitat; material: faeces | place: Denmark | collected 2008/2010 ...
TAGTAGGGGATGTTGCAAGAGAAAATGAGAAAGTTAGGGTTTTATGGTTTGTTTTAATCTAAGAGATTGGAGAAGAAGATATGAGAAAGAAAACTACAAAGAAAACAACTACAAAAGCAGCTGCTGTTAAGGAAAAAACAGTAACAACAGCTGCTAAGGATACAACAAAAGAAGCTGCTCCTGTAAAGGAAACAGTTAAGAAAGCTACAGCCACTAAGACTGCAACTAAAAAAGAAACTCCTGTAAAGGAAACAGTTACTAAAGTAGAAACAGTAACAGAAGCTGAACCTAAAAAAGCGACAGCTAAGAAGACTACAACTACAAAGAAAACAACAGTTAAAAAAACTGCTCCTGCAAAAGAAACAACTAAGAAGACTACAGCTGTAAAGGCTGAAACTAAAAAGGTAGAGCCTGTAAAGGAAACAGCTACTAAGGTAGAAGTAGTAAAGGAAGCTGCTCCTAAAAAGGAAACAGTTAAGAAAACTACAGTTAAGAAAGCTGCTCCTAAAAAGACAACTGCTAAGAAAACTGCAACTACAAAAACAGAAGCAGTTAAAGAAGAAGCTCCAGTAAAGGAAGTAGCTGCTAAGGTGCAAACAGTAAAGGAAGCTGAACCTAAAAAGGAAACAGCTAAAAAGACTGCAACAAAGAAAGCAACAACTAAGAAGACTACAGCTAAAAAAGCTACAGCTAAGACAGAAGCTGTAAAAGAAGAAGCACCTAAAAAGATAACTAAGAAGACTACAACTGCTAAGAAGGAAGCTCCAGTAAAGGAAGAACCTAAAGTAGAAAAAACAGTTGCTCCTGAAGTAGAAAAGAAAGTTGAACCTGAAGTAGTCGTTCAGGAAACACCTGCTCCAGCACCAGTTGATTTAGGACCACGTAGAAGTGTAGCATTCATTGGTTCTGAATGTTATCCATTTGTAAAGACAGGTGGATTAGGAGATGTTATGTCTGCTCTTCCTAAGAGTCTTGCTAAGTTGAATTGTGATGTTAAGGTTATTATTCCTAGATATAAATGTATTCCACAGAAGTTCCAGGAAAAGATGGAATATAAAGGTTCATTCTCTATGGACTTATGTTCAGATGGTAAACAGTATTATGTAGGTATTATGGAATACCAGGAAGATGGCGTTGTTTATGATTTTATTGATAACGATGAATTCTTCTCTTGGGGTAATCCATATACTAATCTAATCGATGATATTCCTAAATTCTGTTATTTTGGTAAAGCGGCTCTTGCAGCTCTTAACTATTTAGATTGGACACCTGATGTTGTACATTGTCATGACTGGCAGGCTGCTTTAGTTCCACTCTATTTAAGAACATGCTTTAAAGACAGCAATGTAGGACGTGCAAGTTGTGTACTTACTATTCATAACTTAAGATTCCAGGGAATCTATGACAGAAAGACTATTCAATACTGGTCAGGACTTCCTGATTATGTATTTAATAAAGACTGCCTCACGCAGAATTGGTTGGATGCGAACATGTTAAAGGGTGGTATTACTTATAGTAATGTTGTAACTACAGTAAGTAATACATATGCTGGTGAAATCCAGACTGAAGAATATGGTGAAGGTCTTGAAGAACACTTAAGATATCATCATAACAAGCTTGTAGGTATCGTAAATGGTATTGATACAGATATCTGGAATCCAGCAACTGATAAACTATTAGCTGCGCCATATAATAGTCAGAATGTTATTGAAAACAAGAAAGCAAATAAGAAAGCTTTACAGGAATCATTAGGATTAGAAGTAGATGATCATAAGATTGTCATTGGTTTGATTTCACGTTTGACAAACCAGAAGGGTCTAGATCTTGTAAATAATGTAATTCCACATATTATGGATGAACATACACAGGTTGTTGTATTAGGTACAGGTGATGCAGAATATGAAGATGCATTCCGTTATTATGAAAATGCGTATAAGGGTAACTTCTGTGCTTATATTGCCTACAATGAAAATGTAGCACATAACATCTATGCTGGATGTGATGCATTATTAGTACCATCTAGATTTGAACCATGTGGATTAACTCAGTTAATTAGTATGAGATATGGTTCAGTACCAATCGTAAGAGAAACTGGTGGATTAAAAGATACAGTACAGCCTTATAACTTATTTGATAACACTGGTAATGGATTTACATTCGATAGATATGAAAGTGGTCTTTTATATGATGCAATCAATCGTGCTAAGACACTTTACTTCGAAAATAGACCATACTGGGATGACATGGTAGTTCGTAATATGAACAAAGATGTCTCTTGGGAACAGAGTGCAAAACACTACAAAGATATGTATGTAGGATTAACACCTAAATATTAATGTAAACAAAAATGCAATGTTAGAAATCTAACGTTGCATTTTTTCTCCTAACTTATTTATTTATCTCACAAAATAAATGTTGATTTGGGAGAAAAGAGATGTGTTTTGTAAGATAGTATTGTTGGAGTATAGTGAAAAACAACTAACAATTTATTATTCTCACCAATTAAGTGATATATATTAGTTGTTTTTCTCCCAATTTTATTCTTTTCTCCCAAAATAGGTATATAATTGGGAGAAAAGAGATACATTTTGGGAGAAAAAAGGAAGGAGAAGAGTATGAGAAGTTTTGATTACAGTTATTTGAGTTTGCGTACATGGGATAATGAGATATTATCTTATGTTGCGAAAATTCATGAATACAAAGGAAAACAAGAATTATATCTTCGACAGAAGCCTGTAGAGTTAGAACGTTTAGTTGAGGTTGCAAAAGTACAAAGTACGGAAAGTTCAAACCGTATTGAAGGTATTATAACTACGAGATCTCGTCTCCAACAATTAGTCGAAGATAAAACAACACCTAGAAATCGTAATGAAAAAGAAATCTTAGGATATCGAAACGTTCTGAATCTGATTCATGAAAACTATGAATATATCCCGTTTAGATCAAATTATATATTACAGCTACATCGTGATTTACTTCAGTATACTGAATTGACTTATGGTGGAAAATATAAGACTATTCCAAATGAGATAGATGCTGTTTTACCAAATGGTGAGAAAAGGATATTGTTTAAGCCTTTAGAGCCGTATGAAACTCCAGGAGCTATTGAACAAATATGCGACAGTTATCAACGAGCTTTAGAACAGGAAATTGTTGATCCTCTGATTCTAATACCTTGTGTAATTTTAGATTTCCTCTGTGTACATCCTTTTAATGATGGAAATGGCAGAATGAGTCGATTGCTTACATTGTTATTGTTGTATAGAAATGATTATGTAGTTGGTAAGTATATTAGTATAGAAAAAGAAATTTCTGAAACAAAAGAAGCCTATTATCAAGCTTTAGCACAAGCAGATTTCAGATGGCATGAAGGTACAAATGATCCCAAACCATTTATCAAATATATGCTTGGAATTATTTTGAAATGTTATCGTGAATTTGAAGATAGATTAACTATAAGTGAAAAGAGTGGAAAACGAAGTACATCTTATGATGTAGTAAAAACTTATGTGAATAATACAATTGGAACCTTTACTAAGAAAGATGCAATGGAAAACTGTCCAAGTCTAGGTAGTTCTTCGGTAGAGTCTGCGTTAAAGAAACTTGTAGAAGAAGGTGCTATTATACGTAAAGGTAAAGGGCGTGCATCACATTATGTTCGTAAAGATGCGGTAGAATAAGTGATTTTTGTTTATTAGTAATAATGCTTAAAGTTCTAAATGTAGATATTTGAAAAATGCAATGTTAGAAATCTAACGTTGCATTTTTTAGTAGTGTTAATTTGAAAGATATAATTTCTAATCAAAAGTTACTGTCCAATGATCAGATTGATAAGCGTCAAAACACATCAGTATTTGTTCTTTGTTACATTTATGTTCAGCTAATTCTGGAAGTTCTTCTTTAGAAAAATATCTACTTTCAGTTGTTTCTATATTTTCAATAAACTCTCCACCTAGTACTTCACATAAGTAGAAGATCTTTACAACACCATAAGCATAAGGTGGAAGGTTATGCTTATCTCTATCTTGTACAGATATGACCTTTTTAACACAGACATCCAATCCTGCTTCTTCTTTAGTCTCTTTCACTACATTATCAGCAGGAGAAAGATTAAATTCACACCATCCTCCAGGAACAGACCATTGCCCTTTTTCTTTTACAAGAAGAATCTTTCCATCCTTGAATATAGCTGCACGAGTGTCTACTTTTGGCGTTTGATAGCCTACATCATTACAGAATAATCCATGAATCTTTTCGGCTGGTACATCTGTTCTTGTTAACATCATTTCTGCTGCAATCTCTCTTATACGCTGATAACGCTCTTTATCATATACATCGTGTCCATAGAAAAGTCCTGCTTGTGCAAGGCTCTGTAATTCTTTTGCCCATTCTAATACTTTATCCATAACTTATGCCTCCTTACTATTGCCTGTTAATAGTATAGCACTAAATAGGATCCATTAAGCAGATTGTATATAAAAATAGTGCTGTGGAGGATCTCTCTTTTGTCATGAAACATTATACACTTAATGGTTCTTTCAAGACAACAGTCTAACGAAGGTAACATTATAGATGCTGATGAAGTACTTGAAAGGATTATGAAAAAATATGAACTGTAAAAGAACCTGCTCATTTGAACAGGTTCTTTCTACATAAATGACTCCACTACATAGAGTCTCTTTTCTTTCTTGTTCCATAATATGATTATTTCACTATGGTCTTCATGTGACTTATACCAATAGACACAATCTGTGTGCTGAGGACGACTTATTGCAAGTACATTGATCTCATCCAGCCATTTATTGGTAGCATCTATATAGTTACCATCATAGATGGTTTCTCCTTGATCTTTTTTCCAGGAAAACATCTTTTCGATAGGTTCTTCATTTTCATATGTAAAAACATGATAACGGACACCATCTCCATTAAAACTTGATCCAGCATCCTTACTATATACTTCAGAATAATCAGAATCTGAAGGAATAGATATATTCCAGCTCTCTTTGATTACATGATTATAGTCTTTAGAATAATTACAATACATGATTCCACTTACAATAATCATACATGCAAATATGATAGATATAATTGTTTTCTTCTTCATGGGAACATCTCCTCTAGTCTGCGAGTTCTTTTAGAGTATCTCCTGCAATTCTATATACTGTCCAATCTGACATAGGCTTGGCACCTAGAGATAAATAGAAATCAATACTAGGCTTATTCCAGTCTAGACACCACCATTCTAAACGTCCACAGCCACGTTCTACTGCAATAGAAGCAAGCTTCTTAAGAATTGCCTTACCATAACCGTTTCCACGATATTCTGGTTTTACATACAAATCTTCTAAATAAATACCAGAACGTCCTAGGAATGTAGAAAAGTTATGGAAGAATAAGGCAAAACCTATTTCTTTATTATCTACTACCGCAAAGATCACTTCTGCTTTCTGCTTATCGAATATCCATGTTTCAAGTGTGGTTTTATCTGTTACCACTTCATCTAGCATCTTCTCATAAGCAGCTAACTCTTTAATGAATTGAAGAATGAGTGCTGTATCACTACGTTTCGCAAATCTGAATGTAAGAGTATTGTTCATGGTCCTTCCCTCCGTTTATCTTATTATACTAATAGGGTAGATGGTAAGGTACTTAAGTTTTCTTAAGATAATAAAAAATATCTTATGTTTTTAGAATATTAAAAACTCCTTTTGCTGAAATGTAAAAGGAGTATTTCCACTAAGAATAATATTTTTGATTTTTACTTTTTGGTTTGTCGGGATACAAGAGTTTTAGCTTTCCTTGATTAACAAGAGGTTGTATATATTTTTTTGTTACGAAATAGACTGTTTTAAGGTCTAGATAATCACTTATTTCCTGTCTTGTTCTTGGAGTTTTACAAAAAGTGATTAAATCAGTATTATCGTGAATATCATCTATTGGGCTTTCTGTTTTGTTGAATAAAGTGACTACAAACTCGTTTCTTTTGTTTTCAAATAAAGGTTCTGGTAAACCGTGTTCTTTCATTTCTCTACGAATAGTAGGAATACCTGAATATCTATTTTCTGTCTTAAGTAAGAATTCAGACATTGTTGCAAGTGCAGGATTTCTTAAATCAGGTCTTGCTTTTCCTAAATCATTAACAGTCATTCTTCCATAAAGGCTGCCTGGACTATGAATCTCTAGACGGTTAGTGAAGAAAGAAATCTGGATAGTAGTTCCTTCAGTATGAATACTATAATCACGATGAATTAATGCATTAAGTATAGCTTCTCTGATGGCGTTAATAGGATATTCGGTTTTATCGGTTCTTTTTCCTGTTGTTGGATCAATGATTGTTTGAGTACGCATATTTCTATTACAAAAGGCTATTGCTTCATCTAACATTTCAGACAATGTTCCTTCAATTCTTTTGTTGTCTAGAAAACGAACACCATCATTTGTAGTTTCACCAATTTCAGTACCAGGAATAACAGTTGCGGTAATAGCTAATTGTGGAAGCAATCCTTGTGGATATATTCCAAAATTCAATACAGAAGCTAGAGTAGGTACGCCGTTTCGTGTAATAGATAATAATTCGTAAATCTGTTCTTCTGATAATTTTGAAAAATAAGGTCTATTTAATTTCATTTGAAGAATATAGTTATTGATACCTGCTTCATCTAATAAAGATATATTAGCTCGATCGATTGGTCTTTCATCATCATGAACATGGGCCTTATAAGATTCAAAACTATATATTTCGTAGTCTGTCATAGGTAAATCTGCATCACCTACACGAACATAAGATCCTTTTGTTTTTCCTGCACCACGATAGTAACATGGACGATTAGTGATATCTATTGATGGTATCTCTGCACTACAGATATTAACCCCTTTATATTCTGTGGTTGTAAATATAGCACGAACTACAGGTTCCATTTGGTTGCATTGTTCTGTTACTTTTTTTTGTAAATCCTGCAAATCATAAACACCTACGGGTTCAAAACCCAATGATTCATCTAGACCAAATACAATTATTCCACCACTGTCCTGGTTTGAAAAACTTGATAATGTATCATATAAACGTTTAGGTGTTCCTTTGTGTGCTGCTTTAACTTCTATAGTTTGTGATTCGGCTTTTGTCTTAATTATTTGTTTGATTAAATCATTTAATTCGATGCTAAGCATAATTTCTCCTTTCTATCATATTTAATTACATGAAAATTTGACTGCTATATAAAACTATCTTTGTTTAAATAGAGTATAACTGATTTATTAGTTTAATACAATAAATAAACAAAATTTAACAAAATAAGCAAACATAATTAGTTTAATTGATAAAATAAACTAATTATTCTACAAAATTAGCAAACTCACTAAGTTTAATTAACTAAATAAACTAACTCTCTCACTCACAATACTTAAACTCTTTTAATTGAGAAAGTTTTTTGTATATAAAAAAGTCAGCATAACTTTCTTTTTAACGTTTTTTTGTGTCTATACAATGTAAGTATTTTCTAATTATATAGATTGTGAATATAGATGTGAATATTGAGCATCTGATGAAAATAGAACTGTTTTTAAATAATCGTATGATATAATAAGAGGCAATCTAATATGAAGGGAGATTAATTATGCACTATAGATTAGGAAGGGAACTTAAAGCATTATCAAAGATTTTTACGCTAATAGGTATACTAGTGAATGCATTTCTTTTGTATCATTATCTAGAAAATAATTATTTACTAAGTAGAAAAATCTATTACGCAGTCATTTTCGTATTCTTTATGATTCTTGTATGGGTATTTGGAAAAGTAATAAATGGTGTAGGAGTGATACTTACTACTCAGGGAAAGATGTTACATGAACCAAAAATAGAAGAGCCTGAAAATGAAGAATCTATCAAAAGTACATTTATGGCATTCTGCCATGCATTTAAGAAGAATAAAAAAGTATTTGTTTCACTCATAGTCGTATGTGTTCTTCTACTTGGTGGTGGTATCTATGCAAAAGTAACTTATGATCATTATCATGTATATGATGGAATATGGAAGATAGAAGGAGATCTAGAAGGAAATTATTTTGATATACGTGGTGATGATGTAGCATTCTTTGAAACAAATAGGGGTGAGGAGAAAAGAAAATCAGAGTATAAATGTATATATGCAGGAAGTCGAACAAATAACGAAATTAGATTCTATTGTTATACTTATGATTATACAAGTACTTATGATTATAAATCAAAAGAGATTGAACAGACTATTCACCTTAATAGAATAAACAATAATGAACTTGAAGTAAATGGAAAGAGATATAATAGAATTCCAGATTAGAGCGCGTGAGCGCTCTTTTTTATGAAAAAAACTTGATCCTAGGACCAAGTTTACTTAAGTGTATCTACCATCTCTTTTACATATGCTTCTACATATTGTGGTGCATCTTTTTCATATTTTTCAATAATCTTAATGATCGCACTACCAACGATGGCACCATCTGAAGGAGATGCCATCTTTTTTGCCTGTTCTGGTGTAGAGATTCCAAATCCTACTGCTACAGGTACATCAGTCACTTCACGTACTAAATCAACCATAGCACCAATATTTGAACGTACATCAGTGACACCTAAAGAAGACACATAATACAATACCTTTTAAATCTTTAGATGAAGTGATTGCTTTAAATCAGTTTGATTTGGATTTGAAATCACTTTTTTATCCTAGGATTATGTTTATTGAGAATGCATTAAAAAGATATGCAATAGAGGCAGTATTGCAGGACGCAAAGTCAGATAATTTAGATGATATATCTGAAAAATCAATTACAGATTATAGATCTCTTAAGAAAGGTAGCATTGCATATCATAATAGCTACAGTAAAAGAATGGCACTTAAAGTCAAAATTAATAATGCTTTAATAAATAGTTATAATCACAGTTCTAACGATATAGTTAACCATTTTTTGATTCAGACAAAAATATTCCAATTTGGGCAATATTAGAATCTCTTACACTTGGGAAGTTTGGAAATTTTTATGCTTGTTCTAATGTTAAAAAGTATATTTCTAATGAAATATTACATCTCCCAACTAAATTTGATGAAGATGGAAAATTTTCATTTCAGTATTGAAAAAAATCTTATGATATGGGAAATTGAATATACAAATTGCGGTGGTCGTCTTCGGACAACACTTGGAGGAGTCTGATGCGTCGGCTCCTTTCTTATATCTAAATACTAAAGGAGGTAACATAAGTATATGTTATCTCCTTTTATCATAAAATTTTCAAAATATTTTAGAAACACCTCTAGAAAGGCGTTGTCAGAGGGGTACGGGATACATGAAAGAAGAAAACAGTATATGATGGTAGTAGGAAGGAGGATGAGTAATATGAAGTTCGGAATAAGAACACCATCACTAAAAAGATCTATTAGTGCTAGAACAACAGGAAGAGCTAAAAGATCAATTAAGAAAGCTCTTATACCTGGATATGGTAAGAAGGGCAGAGGATGGATTACGAATCCTAAGAAAGCTGCCTATAATAAAGTCTATAGAAAGACGACTGTAAGTTTCTGGGACTTATTTAAATAAAGGAGAATATTACTATGACTACTGATGATAAGCTTTTATTAGTAGGTAAGGTTTTGAAGGTATTGTTGGTGATTTTAGTATTTCCAATATTAGTTGTTTTTGAACTCGCAAAGATTCAGAAATAATTCTAAATTGATATTAAAACACTGTAAGATAGTGTATCATTTAATTGAAAAGAGTCGAATGATTATGTTTTATGGTGTAAAGAGTATGATTATTAAATGTATAATTCAAATTGATAAGAGAAAGGTTATCTAAATGATTCGATTTATTTTTTATTTTTATTACTTTCTGTTTAAAATGACATTTTATGTGATTATAGGCCCATTTTATATTTTGTGGTGGATATTTAAAACGTTTATTAAATTAGTATTCGGATTTATGTTTCAGCTTGAAGTGTTCTTGGAAGTTTTCAATACTAAGCAAGCAATGAGAAGAAGAGGATGGTTTTAACGGATTAGGTGATGGATGAAAAGCTTGTGGATATAGTTTTGTAGATAATAGGACAACTAAATGTATTATTCAAATTGATAAAAGAGAGGTTATCTAAAATGTTAAGGTTATTATGTTATCTTCTATTCTTCCCACTATGGTTAATTTGGTGGTTTATTAAATTGGTTTTCTTTTTTATGTTACAACTTGAAGTTTTTTTGGGAAGTTTCTATGCTAGTGGAGCAATTAGAAGACGAAGAAGATGGTAAAACATCTTCTTTTTTATTTAGGGTAGAAGGGTTACTGGATCTAGTGGTCTTTTTTCATGTCAACGAAAATTATAACTAGTTAAAATTAGGAGTTACTATGGCATTGGAAAGGACAGTTGAATAACTAAATAAACAAAAGGAGAGATGAACAATGATGGTATTAAGAAATGCAAGGTATGGTTATGAGGATGGTGGAATGGCATGTGGATCAGTACCAGGTACAAGTAATGTGGAATTGATGGTTACAAATGATGAAGGGAAAAGTTCATTTATATTATTTTCAAAGTATTGTATGTATGAAACGGTTTTTATTAGTGATTTATCTTTATTTGATGTTGTGATGAATATGAAACGTTATGATATTGATTTTGATAATGAACTAGAAAAGGTGGAATCAAATTCTAGATATGAACTTGAGTATGAATATGAGTATGATCCAAAAACAGATGAAACAATAATGACTAAAGAAATGTATGAAGGTATTCCGAGTGAATATCATTCAGCAATTACATTTGGTAGAAAAGTTATGCTTATGTATGAAGATGAAAAACTACATAAAAATATAGATGAACTTATCAAAGATACATTAGACAAAGAATTGAAATAAGAAATACTTGTTCTAAGATGATGTAGAGAGCTTTCCTAGGATTTGTACTATATGAAATGTTGAGTGGTATGAGAGTTAAAAGTTATTAATATGTAATAATTATCAGCTTGTTTTTTGATAGCTTGGAGAATTTTTAGAATGGCTCTTCTCTTTTCTAATGGAGATTTCTGATACTTTTTATTTTGTGATTTTCAATAATGAGTATTTA
>ERZ779855.2255-NODE-2255-length-11062-cov-11.159898_pt1 | contig 11062 bp, 8 predicted proteins | sample MGYA00511370_ERZ779855 | MGnify/ENA primary metagenome ERZ779855 (study PRJEB29588, sample SAMEA1967319) | human gut metagenome | biome: human gut; feature: human-associated habitat; material: faeces | place: Denmark | collected 2008/2010 ...
GGCAGCCCCTTCCAAAGGAAGGGGCTCGTGCGGTCACTCCCTCCTTCCTATGGAAGGAGGTGCCCCGAAGGGGCGGAGGTTGGCTGGGAATAGCGGTATTTTCGAAACAAAGCCTTCCCCTCTAGGGGAAGGTGCCCGAAAGGGGCGGATAGGGCACTGGCGGTATGAAAGAGAGTGGGGAAATGCGTTTCAAGCAGGCGATATACGGCAGTACCCAAGCTCCGATTTTTGTAAACGGCGATTCCCAAAAGCGGTATTCAAGTCGCAAATCGCTTGCGGTCCCTAATTCCCCTACTGCTCTGCGCCTGCTTCTTTGATCGCGATGGCGAGCTTGTGGGCAAGACCGGCCATCTTGGGTTTGGAGACGGAGCAGACGGCGAGGCGGATGCCTTTCTTCAGCGGTACCATGAAGACATGCTCCTTTTCCAGATAGTCGCAGACCGCCTGGGACTTGGTGACCGGGATAGTGATGAAGAAGCCGGAGATGTAGGGGACGAATTTCACGCCTTCCTCTCTTGCTTCCTTCATGAAGATCGCCGCTCTGTCCTGAATGAGGCGGAAATACTTGGCGCGCTCTGCGTCGAGCGCTTTGATCTTTTCATCGTCGCGGCAGATGCGGATCATCGCATTCTGCGCTGCACTGTTGCAGTTCGACCATGTCGCACGGCTGGCGTACTGGTTGATGTCTACGAATTCTTTGATGACATCCTTATCGGAAGAGATCCCGATCATCGCGCCCATGCGCTGGCCATACATGGTGAAGCCCTTGGACAGGGTGTAGGCACAGACCGTCAGAATATTCTTCGGGAGACCGCCGAAGAGACGGAAGAATCTTCTGCATTCCTCCTTCTCGCCGCTGTAGTCAAGGTATGCCACATCCGGCACCAAGATCGCCTTCTTCGTTTCATCCTTGACCGCTTCTTTCAATACATCGATGGCTGCCTGCCATTCCTCATCCGAGAGGCAGTAGCCCGTCGGATTGTTCGCGATGCCATTCAGGATGATGACGATATTGTCCTGACGAGAGAGGATATCTTCCACCTTCTCCTTGAGATCTGCCGCATGGAAATGACCGTCCTCTGTCAGAAGAGAGAAGGTGCGCACCTTGCGGTTATTGTCATCGATCAGGCTGTCATAGGCGCCCCAGTGCCAGTCAGAGATGAGGACCTCGTCTCCGACCTCCGAGTAGTTATGCACCACATGATGCAGCACGCCCGTGCCGCCAGGGGTCGAGCAGGCATCGATGTAGCCCTCCGGACGCGACTTCCCAAAGCACTGGTCGATGCAGGCATCCAGAAAGGCGCGATATCCCTGGATCGGTGCATATGCGCACATTTCCTTCGGCGTGAGGGCCGAGAGCGCCTCTTTCACCACATCCAGCACGACCAGACTGCCATCTTCATCCAGAATGGATCCGACGGTCGCATTCACCACATTCTCTGTGCCGATCTTCTCCGCCAGCGCGATCGCGCGGTTGTTTGCGGCAAAAATATTATCCTCTGCGCTTTTCCCCTTCGCATGGGGTGCTGCCATACTGTACATAGTTTTCCCTCCTGAAGCCTTCGCTTCAAAAAAGTCCACAGCAAAACTACTTTGCCATGGACTTCGTTGCCAATGATATGAAATTTGACCACTTTATTATAAAGCAATGGGGTGGAAGGTTCAAGGTATGGGGTTTAAGGTTCAGGATTCAGGGTTCAGGGTTGTGGTGGCGGCTTCGCCGCAATATTTATGGGGCGATGCCCGAAGGTAGTATTCAAGTTACAAGTCACTAGTCGCCAGTCACTCGGCACCCCTAATCCCTAGCTACTCATCCCTGCTTTCAAACTTCAGGATTGTGGCGGCGGCTTCGCCGCAATATTTATGGGGCGATGCCCGCTTGAGCGTCAGAGACTTGGAGACTTTAGACTCCAAGTCTCTGACGCTCATCACTTTTCTTCCCAGAACGGATTCACGAGGCGAATGATCCATTTCTCACCGCCGGTGAATTTGCTGTTGTACTTCCTTGCGGTATCCTCAAGGCGCTTTTTGAGCTCTGCTACCGCTTCCTCAAGAGTCCGGATGGTCTTCACCGCAGTATCCGAGCGCATGTCATCGCCGCACACCGGACAGAGCGGCGGCTTTACGAAGTCCGCATTCACACGCGAATGGCAGTGCGGGCAGGTGATGAAGTCCCCCGCGAACTTTTTCTCATTCTGCGTCTCCTGATAGGCGGCAAGACGCTCTTCCTTTTCTTTGAGACGTTTGGCAAGAGCGATCATCTTGGGCGAAGGCTCGATACCGATCTTGTACTTCACCGCATACGAAGTCGGGACACTCTCTAAATACTCCAGGGCCTGGTTCTTCGTATTGAAGATCTTTTCCTTGAAGAAAAGCCCCTTGAAGACTTTATTCGCCTCACGCTTCATGAAGCCTTCGGCCACGAGCGCCGCCTTCATCGTGTCCTTGATATCCTGCGAGGGATGGGTGATGTCGAATTCCCAGACCTTTTCCCGCCAGCTGCCCTTTCCGGACGCGGCATTCCCCGGCTCACTCATTTCCTTCTCTTCCCCTTTTTTCGCTGCTGCTTTTGGCTTGGGCGCTGCCTTCGGGGAAGCGACCGACGCTTTCGGTGAAGCCTTCTTCACGCGAGCCGGCTTCTTCTCTGTTGCCATTCCTTCGGCAAAGAGTGACGCTTCTTCCGAGATAGCCGCCTTCGCACGTTTTTGTTCCGAGGAAAGAGCCGCCTTCTTTGTACGCACTCTTCGCTTCTTCCCCGCCGGCTTTTCCATCATGAATGCAAAAATATCTGTCTGTTCATAATTGGGATCTTCCATCTGAGATCCTCCTTTATCATGGGTCTTCATAGTAAAAAATTTTCTCTATCATATCACAGGGGACGGGGTATGACTAGGTGAAGGACAGGCGGCTTCCACAGGTATACGTTCGAGCGCAAGCCCCATTTTTGCATATTTGTGTATATCCTATTCCCAGACAGAAAAAGGGAGTGGTATAACCCATTATATAAACAAAGTATAAATCAAAACTTTCAAACTTTGTATTTACCGGTTAGGAATTATCAAAAGCTTATAGTAAAGGCCCCTGAAATATATTTTGCGTTTCCATTTTAAAACTGCATGTATATTTAAAAGAAATTATTTACTCACCCCTAAATTTAGCCTTTTACCGGGTGTGCGGCGTATCGTAAAACCGAAAGAAACGGATTTCCGCTTCCCGCCGGAAACGCTGACTCTTTCGAAAACATGCACCATAGATTTGTTTTCTGAGAGCAGCATTTTCCAATAAGCCTCTTCGATGCACGTGCGAAGGCTTCCTCTGAAAGGTTTGATGATTCATGCTCCAAATGTCCCATTGTCTCCGCTCTCTCGATGACATAAAAAGCTGCATCCGTCTTTTGCAGCCTCCTATGTCCCGGGAAAGCAGTCTATCCTGATCTCCATATATACGCACTGGAATAAGCCGGAAACGATCCGCGAGATGACCCGGCTCTTTTGTGCTGCCTTCCCCGAGGCAGAGATCGCCGGCATGACGACCGCCGGCGGCATCGATCATGGCCGCATGCGTCTCCGTCAGACTGTCGTCACCATTCAGTTCTTTGAAAAGAGTGACGTCCACACCGCCATCTATGACTTTTCCCAAGAGCCCATGGAAGACCTCGGGGAAAAAGCACGAAGCTTCTGCCAAAGGCAGAAAGACCTCTCTGCGCTCCTTCTGCTGATGACACAGCGCTACTACGACTTCGAGCCCTTTTTGACCGCGCTCGACAAGCTGGGAAAGGACATCCCCATATGCGGCGGGTATGCCCATACCTATCGGAATGAAGATGGCATCTACGTCTTCACCAAGGATGCCATCCTTTCCCGCGGTATCCTTCTTGTCACTTTTTCCGGCGACGTAAAGGTCATGACAACGAGCGTCATGGGCTGGCAGCCCCTCGGACGCACCATGACCATCACAGCGATAGACGGCCCGCTCGTCATCCGCTCCCTCGATCACAAGCCCGCGACCTATTTTTATCAGAAATATCTTCACAGCACGGATTTCGGGAAAAGCGAGCTGCTCTTCCCTCTCGTCAGAAGCAAGCATCAGGTCCAGCTCTCCATTCTCCCGCTCGAACATCGAAGCGACGGTGCGCTTCAGACAAATGTTTTCAGCCACGTCGGCGATCAGGTGCAGATGGCTTACGGCGACCCCGATCAGGTCATTTTCTCCAGCCGCGAAGCACTTGGCCATATCGAGCGCTTTGCCCCCGAATGGATGTTCCTCATCTCCTGTGTCACGCGGCGTTACTTCCTGAAGGAGGATGCCAATCAGATCTTGTCTGCCTACAGCGACTTCTGCGTCGCGCCCGGCGGGTACGTGAATGGCGAGCTCATCCGCATCGATGGAAAAACACAGGCGACCAATATGACCCTCATCTCTGTCTGCTTCCGCGAAGGCGAGGCTCCCCTCGTGGCTGCGACAAGGAAGCCGCATGCCCCCGTCGTCCTTGGTGAAGCACTCTCTACGATCCAGCGGCTCGCGACCTTCGTCACGGAAACCACGAAAGAACTCGCAGAGACACAGAAACAGCTTTCCTTCGCTGCCAGCCACGACAGCTTCACCGGTCTCCTCAATCGTGGCTCGATTGAGGAAATGCTCTGTTGCTGCCATAAAGATACCCGTGCGCGAAGGCTCACCTTCTCCGCGCTCATGATCGACCTCAACACCTTCAAGCATATCAATGATACCTTCGGTCACGCCAAAGGGGATCAGGTGATCTGCGAAGTCGCAAGTATCCTGAAACATATGATCCGTCCGACCGACTTTGCCGGCCGCTGGGGCGGTGATGAATTCCTCATCATACTGCCCGGCTCCACGCTGGAAACAGCGGAGACGCTCTCCATCCACATGAAGGATGCCCTTCTCCACGCCCATGTCCTCCCGGACGATTCTCCCGTCAGCGCCAGCTTCGGTGTCACCATTGCCCGTCCGGGCGAGCTTGAGCAGAGCTTCTACAAGAGGGTCGATAACGCGCTCTATACCTCCAAGGAAAACGGAAAGAACCGCATCACCATCTTCGATGCCAATGGAACGGCAAAGGCTCTGACGATGCAGGAGACTGGTGACTAGGGATTAGGGATTAGGGACTAGGGACTAGGGATTAGACTAAGAGACTGGGAGACTAGGAGACATCAGCCATCAGACTTCTGACTTCTGATGTCTTACTTCTAACGCCTCAAGCGGGCATTGCCCCATATATATTTGCGGCGAAGCCGCCACCAACATTTCTCATTTTTCGTTACCCCAAAACAAAAACCGTCAGGCTCTGAGCCTGACGGTTTTTGTAATGCCATAATTACCAGTTTCTGAACTTAGCCGGTGGGTTGTAAAGACCGCCGGACCAGTCCACGAGATCTTTCATATTCTTGGCAGCGAGGAGGTCGCGGGTTGCCTGAGACGGATCGATCCCAAAATCTTCCGGCAGCTTGACGATGCCTTCTTTTCTGAGCTTCTTGGTGATCTCCGGATCTTCGAGCTTGCCGACTTCCGTCTTGCCTGCTACCGCACGGATCGCATTCATGCGTTCTTCCATGTTGTGGCACTTGTGGAGGTAAGCGATGCCGACTTCGGAAACGATGTGGGTGAGGTCATCGGAGTAGATCATGATCGGTTCGAGATCAAGGTTTGCATTCTTCTTCAGAGCGACGGCATCGAGCTGATCGACAAAGCCCGGGAAGCCTTTTTCAGAGACGGTCGTGATCATCTGGACGACGAGCTTCTTGCCGCGGTTGCGGTCGCCCATGAGTTCGTAGCGGTTCGCCACTTCTTCGCCCGCTTTTTTCCATGCCGGAGTGACATGACGGCGGCCTTTGGCATCGCAGCCCATGTTCGGAGCGCCGCCGAAGCCTGCGACATTGTTCTTGGTCGCAGTGGAAGAGTTGCCGAAGCGGTCGATCTGCATGGTAGAGCCGATGAACATATCAGCGGCATAGTGACCGGCAGCCTGGCAGAAGGCACGGTTTGAACGCATGGTGCCATCCGGGCCGACAGCGAAAACGTCGCTTCTGGCTTTGATGTATTCTTCCATGCCGACTTCCGAGCCGAAGGAGTAGATGGCCCGCGCCCAGCCGGTCTCAATGGCCGGGATCAGGGTCGGATGCGGGTTCAGTACCCAATGGGTGCAGATCTTGCCGCGCAGTCCCAGAGATTCACCGAAGGTCGGGAGCAGCAGCTCGACAGCAGCGGTATCGAAGCCGACACCGTGGTTCAGGACTTTGACGCCATATTCTTCGTAAATGCCGCGGATCGCCATCATAGCCTTGAGGATACGTTCATTCTGGATCTTTGCCGGATCTCTGGTGAAGAGCGGGTTCAGCATGTATGGTGTCGGGCTTTCGACGACGAAGTCGACCCAGTCAGCCGGGATATCGACACGAGGGAGCTTGTCAACGATCTGATTGACCTGGAAAATGACGATGCCCTGATTGAATTTCGTCGCTTCGACGATCGCCGGAGTGTCCTCTGTGGAAAAGCCGGTGTAAATGTTGCCGGCTGCATCCGCATAGTCAGCGCAGACGAGGGAAACTCTCGGCACGAGGTCGATGAAGTAGCGGGAATACATTTCAAGGTAGGTATGGATAGCGCCGAGTTCAACACCGTCATTCTGGACCATCTGCGCCAGACGCTTGCCCTGGCTGCCTGCATAAGCGAAGTCCAGCTTTCTGGCGATGCCTTTATCAAAGACATCCAGATGCTCCGGAATGGAGAGGGTGGACTGGATCATATGAAGATCATGCACTTTGGACGGATCCACCTTGCAGAGCTCTTTCGCGAGGAAATCCGCCTGTTTCTGGTTATCGCCTTCGATATTGACTTTATCGCCCGGGCGAAGGACCGCTTCAAGGACTTTGACGGTATTGGCTGCGTCAACGATCTTTCCCTCTGCATACGGAGCGGCAGCTGCAATGCGTGCTGCGGTATCGTCTCCTCTGGTGTGCCAGTTCTTATTGCATGGTTTGATTTCTAACATGAATGGACTTCCTTTCAATAAAAATAGGGTTGTACAGAAATAAATATATAAGTATACAGGTTTTCATTATTATTGTTGTTGCTGCTTCCCTATCATAACAAATAGGGGCGGTAAGAGGAAAGGGGGATTGGGAGCTAGTGACTGGTGACTAGGGATTAGACTAGAAGCCATCAGATATCAGACGCCAGACATCTGAATCTATCCTCCGGCTTTCGGGCATCGCCCCATATATACGCGGCAAAGCCGCCACCTTCATTCCTAATTCCTAATTCCTCATTCCTAATTTCTCATGCAAGCGAATCTTTCATCCGCGATCTATGGGCGAGCTCCCATGGGCTGACCCTGGATCTTTTTAGAAGATCATCGCTGTAGCGAAATAGAAGACAGAGGGGAAGAGAAGGCAGCCGAGACCGGTGAAGAAGGTCGCAGTCATCGCGCAGTAGGGAACGAGCTTCGGATTGACCGCTGCGATGCCTGCGGCAGTGCCGGAGGTGGTGCCCATAATGCCGCCGAAAGCCATGGCAGACTGCGGATTATTGATGGAAAGCGGTTTGGCAACGAATGGGGTGACGACCATGACGAGGACGGATTTCACAACGCCGGCAGCGATGGAGATGGCGATGACTTCAGAGGACGCGCCGAGAGCCGCGCCGGTGACAGGCCCGACAACGAAGGTCGCAACGCCTGCCCCGATGGTGACCATATCGACCACACTGGTATAGCCGAGCGGATACGCAACAGCGATGCCTGCAACGAGGCAGATGAATTCACCGATAAAGAGGGAGGCGACACCTCTCCAGCCCACCTTTTTGATCTCGCGAAGATCCGCACCAAAAGCGGTGGAAACGATAGCAAAGTCGCGGAACATGGCGCCGCCGACCAGACCCATGCCGGCAAAGAGCGGAACGTCTGCGATCCCCTTGCTGCCGCCGGTCATTTCACCGCCGATGTATGCGAGGACAAGCCCCAGGAAAATGGCGATGGCACTGCCATGGACACGTCCCTTGGTGAGCGCGCCCAGCTTGAATGAAACATACATAATAACGCCGAGAAGCATGAAGCCGAAGATCATGCCGTTCTTGACGAAAAGTTTGGTAATCATTGCTGCGATATCCATGATGAAATTATCTCCTTATCTCCGGAAATCCCGCTCAAGCAAAGGAAAAGAAAATATCGGTCATGCTTGAAACGTGGTTTCCTCTAAGCGACCACGAAGTCCTTGCGTGCTGCATACATTTTTTGTGACTAGTGACTAGTGACTGGTGACTAGTCACTGGGGATTCGGAATCCGCTCCTTACTCCTAACTTCTCACTTGCTATGTGCCAAGCTGTCTTCTGCCACAGTTTCCTTCTGTTTCTTACCGGAGAGGACCGGGATCATGAGGAAGCCGATCGCAACAGCCAGAAGACCGCCGAGGATGGCGACCACACCGCCGGAAAGGGCGGCTGCTACGTTCTGGATGGAGCTCATTGCTACAACGACCGGGATGTACATCGCAGACCACCATTTGATGCCCTGTTCTTCCGGCGCTTTCATGATGCCTTTCTGCTGCGCCCAGGCGGAAATGATGATAAGGAACAACATCGCGAAGCCGACGCCGCCGATGTTTGCCTTGACGCCCAGAAGCGCGCCCAGTATATCACCGATCACATTGCCTGCCATATAGCAGCCTGCCAGAAGTGCTACACCGTAAATAACCATAATACTCTTCCTTTCTTTTGCTGAAACCACTTGTCTTTATCAAAAGCTTCCTTCCATTCACGAGCAGAAGAAGCTTAGTACAGCTCGATACCGGGAAATCTCCCCCTCCCTCTTGTCATTTGTTATAATAGAGGGGGCATACGGATCTCCTGTTCATCTTCCTTTCGCCATTAGTATACCCGCCAGCTTTCCTGAAAAGAAATTTTTAAGGGTAAGATGCAAATGGCAACGGGTAACATGCATTCCAAATGAATGTATTCTGTGATTCATTTATTGCAAGTTATCATTTGCGTGTATTTTATAGATTATTTTATATCAATGCATAACAGATCACGGAGCGCCGCATCACCGGCTCTCACAGCCGACGAGCGCCCCCGAAGACTTTTGGCACAAGCGATCAGAAAGCAGACCTCTGATCTCTCCCTCCTCACATTCCCGGCAAAGCGAGGTGCCCTATGAATACATCCTGGATTATCGGCGTACAGCACGTCTGGTTTGGTATCTCCATCTTCCTCCTGCTGCTCCTTCTTGTCAGCCGCACGCTCTTTTTCCGCGAAGCGATCCTTGCCAAGCAGTTCAGCCGCAATCATCTCGTTCTCTTCATCGTGATCTTCTCCCTGATGGCACTCTGCGGCTCGTACTGGAATGTCTCAGCGGGCGGCGGCATCATGAATTTCCGTGCTGTCGGCATCATGCTCGGCGGCTTCGTCGGCGGTCCGATCGTCGGCACCATTGTCGGATGTATCGCAGGCATCCACCGCGCCCTCTTCTTCGACACGGACGCGGCCTTCATCCACGGCGGGCTCTCCATCATTCAGGGCATCGCCGCCGGCTATCTGGCGAACCCGCTGAAAAGCCACCATCACAATCTCTGGTCATGGAGCTTCTTCTATGCCGGCATTTTGGAGATCCTCTTCTGGCTCTTCTTTGCTTTCTTCAACTGGCCGAAGACCGTCGCGCATCCGAATGATTTCTTCGATCTGTCGCTGCCGATCATCATCACGAATACCATCGCTGTCAGTCTTTTCTACATGGTGCTTGAATTTTACACGCATCAGCGCGATACAGAAAAATCAGAAACGACAAAGACGACCTTCGAAGCCGTAAATACCCTTTTCTCCGCACTCCACGATGGTTTCAACGGCTTCAATGTATCAAAAGCCACAGAGATCGTGACGGCGTCTCTCCCCTCCCTCATCTGGACCGCCATCATATATAAAGATCAGATCTATACGCGCACGGCATACAAAACCGAAGCAGACCGCAATCAGGGCGATGCGGAGATCGCCATCCTGCAGCTGCAAAAATCCCTTCCGCCCATGCCGCATCTCACCTCCCTTCCCATCTGCTACAAGGGTGAGACCGTCGGCACCCTCATCGCCGCTAAAAGTAAAGGGGAAAACTTCACGCACATGGGCAATGAATTTCTCTCCGGCATCTGTCACCTGCTCGAAGCCATCTATGAGTACGACAAGATGAAGGAAGAGGAAAATCTTCTCGCCGAAGCCGAGATCCGCGCTCTTCAGGCACAGATCAATCCACACTTCCTCTATAACACGCTGAATACCATCAGCTACTACGTCCGAAGCGATCCGGACAATGCGAGAAAGCTCATCAGCTATCTCTCCGACTATTTCCGCCATAGCCTGAACAACCCGTCGAAATTCATCCCGCTCTCCGAAGAGCTGCACGTCATCGAGTGCTACACCGAGCTCGAGCGCGCCCGTTTCGGCGACCGCCTCTCCATCACCTATGATTTCCCCAAGGACAAGCTGGAAGAGATCCAGGTCCCGCCGCTTCTCCTCCAGCCGCTCGTCGAGAACGCCATCGTCCACGGCATCTTCAAGCGTCCTGAGGGCGGCCGCATCAAGACCGGCCTCATCGAGCACAAGGACTATTTCAAGGTCTACGTCTACGACACCGGCATCGGCATCCCCAAAAGCAAGCTGAAAAAGCTGCTGATCGATCACAAGAGACGCGACCACATCGGTCTCATCAATGTCCACCAGCGCCTGCTCTCCCTCTTCGGAGAAAAGAGCGGTCTCCATATCGTCAGCCGTGAAAACAAAGGCACTCTTGTCTTCACCAACATTCCGAAGATAGAAAGCAGGAGACCCGCTCCCCCCGCCATAGAAAAAGTCGCTACGACAGGACAGACGATCCGTATCACAAATGCGTGAGCGGGCGGCTGGTGACTGGTGACTAGGAATTAGTAGTTAGGGATTAGGAATCTCAAGTGGCTGGTGACTGGTGACTAGTGACTGGCATGCCAGCTCATGGCATCGCCAGTATGTATACTCCGCGGCGCATTTCGTCATCCTGAGCGGAGTGAAATGTCGGATGTTCGA
>ERZ779855.2266-NODE-2266-length-10984-cov-3.507457_pt1 | contig 10984 bp, 7 predicted proteins | sample MGYA00511370_ERZ779855 | MGnify/ENA primary metagenome ERZ779855 (study PRJEB29588, sample SAMEA1967319) | human gut metagenome | biome: human gut; feature: human-associated habitat; material: faeces | place: Denmark | collected 2008/2010 ...
CATTGTATACAAAATTGACAGGACAGGAAAACAGCGTTGTAGGAGTGACGGTTCTGTTGGCGCTGCTTGTGCTGAGACAGGCAGATTTTGGCATACAGACGAGTCATGGATTGTTGTCCATTGTGGGAATATTTATAATCATAATGGCTGGCCCGCGACTGGCAAATATGGTATCTCCGGTGGGAGCATTTTTTATAAATTGTGTCTGTATCCTGCTTCTTATGATTTTTGGGTGTCACAATGTCATTATGCATAATCATTCCACGTTTGTGCTCGGGTATCTGCTCTTATATGGATATGATGTGAGTGGCAGAGCTTTTGAGATGCGGGTGATTGGACTTACGGCGGGAATGCTTGTGTGCATGGCGGTTTTTTATAAAAATCAGAAAAACAGACCTTATCGCAGGACATTTAAGGATTTATTCCGGGAATTTGATGTTCGGTCTGCGAGAAACCAATGGTATCTGAAACTGACACTGATCGTCTCAAGTGCAATGCTGATCGTTTCACTGCTTGGACTTCCGAGAGCAATGTGGGCAGGGATCGCATGTATGTCAGTCTGCCTTCCATTTACAGAGGATGGAAAAATGAGGGCGGTAGACAGGGGCGTGTTTAATATTGCCGGATGTGCGCTGTTTCTCGTCCTTTATCTGATACTGCCGGAGTCAGGAAGAAGTATGATCGGAATTATTGGTGGGATCGGCGTGGGTTATTCTGCCGGATATAAATGGCAGACGGTTTTTAACACGTTTGGAGCGCTTGCAATTGCAGCTTCATTGTTCGGACTGCCGATGGCGCTGCTGCTTCGGACAGGGATCAATGTGACTGCCTCTCTTTATACAGTGGTTTGTAATGTCGTATATGACAAATTGCATGGCAAAAGAGCAGAAATCGCAGAAAACCTCGTAAAACCATAAAAAACACTGGTATTTTGCAAAAGTGTGTGCTATAATCCTAGAATGACTGCGATAGTCGTAGTACGCCCATTTTTAGGCAGAGCCAGAAAAACCGCGGGTTTATGCGACTTTGGACGTGGCTCGATTAGCGCATTAAGCGTGAAATGTACATGGATATTTTATATATATAAGGAGGAAAATCATTATAATGAGTGTACAGGTTGAAAAATTAGAAAAAAACATGGCAAAACTTACTGTTGAAGTACCAGCAGAGGAAGTAGAAAAAGCTTTACAGGCTGCTTACATGAAAGAGAAGAACAAAATCAGCATCCCTGGTTTCCGTAAAGGTAAAGTTCCAAGAGCTATGATCGAGAAAATGTACGGTGCAGCTGTATTTTATGAAGAAGCAGCAAACATCTTAATTCAGGATAATTATGCAGCAGCTATGGAAGAGAGCAAAGAGGACATCGTTTCCAGACCAACAATCGACATTGTTCAGATCGAATCCGGAAAACCTTTCATCTTCACAGCAGAAGTGGCTGTAAGACCGGAAGTGACACTTGGAAAATACAAAGGTGTTCAGGTAACTAAGATTGACACAACTGTAACAGACGAAGAAGTAGAAGCAGCACTTGAGAAAGAGCAGCAGAAGAACTCCAGAACTGTAACTGTAACAGACAGACCAGTAGCAAACGGTGATACAGCAGTCATCGATTTCGAAGGATTTGTTGACGGTGTTGCATTTGAAGGAGGTAAAGGAGAGAATCATCCATTAGAGATCGGTTCCCACTCTTTCATCGATACATTCGAAGATCAGTTAGTAGGACACAATGCAGGGGATGAAGTAGAAGTTAACGTTACTTTCCCAGAGAAATATCAGGCAGCTGATTTAGCTGGAAAACCAGCCGTATTCAAAGTTAAGATCAACGAGATCAAAGCAAAAGAACTTCCAGAGTTAAACGATGAGTTCGCTTCTGAAGTATCTGAGTTTGATACATTAGCTGAGTACAAAGAAGACTTAAGAAAACATCTTGAAGTTGAGAAAGAGAACGAAGCAAAACGTACAAAAGAAGATGAAGCAATCAAGAAGATCATCGACAAATCCACAATGGAGATCCCGGAAGCTATGATCGAGACACAGTGCGAGAACATGATCAATGAGTTCGCACAGAGAATCGCACAGAGCGGTCTTTCCATGGAGCAGTACATGCAGTTCTCCGGTATGACAATCGACGGATTAAAAGAGCAGGTTCGTCCAGAAGCTGAGACTCGTATCAAGAGCAGCCTTGTATTAGAGCAGATCGCAAAAGAAGAGAACATCGAAGTTTCTGAAGATGAGATCAATGCAGAAGTTGAGAAGATGGCAGCTCAGTACGGAATGGAAGCTGACAAGTTAAAAGAGTACTTAGGAGAAGCTGAGAAAGAATCCATTAAGAGAGATTTATCTGTGACAAAAGCAGTTGACTTAATTATGGAGAACGTAAAAGAAAGAGCAAAAGCTAAGACAAAGAAAGAAAAAGAAGCTGAAGCAGAAGAAGGAACAGAAGAATAATTCCGGCAGCGTACAGCAGACAGAGGATTGCATATAATATGCAGACCGGAAATATCACAGACTGGCTCTTATGAGCCGGTCTGTTTGAGATTTATGGCAGAATGCATTTGATGAGAAAAAAGTTCAGTATTTTTTAAAATTCGAACAAGATATTAATTTTTCATAAAACATGTTTTTTCCTATTCCAACGTCCCTGTATTTGTGGGATAATATTTATCAGTGCAGTGTATGACCGATATATTGCAATAGTGAAAGAAGTGCGGATCCCATGATAGTGCGATTCCAACCATATTTATGAAAAGGAAAGGGCAGGTAAGAGATATGAGTTTAGTACCTTACGTCATTGAACAGACAAGCAGAGGAGAGCGTAATTACGATATTTACTCCAGATTATTAAAAGATAGAATTATTTTCCTTGGAGAAGAAGTGAATGAGACAACAGCAAGCCTTGTTGTTGCACAGTTACTTTTCTTAGAGTCCGAGGATCCTGGAAAAGACATTCATTTATATATCAATTCCCCAGGTGGAATGGTAACAGCAGGTCTTGCTATTTATGATACGATGCAGTACATCAAATGTGATGTATCTACTATCTGTATCGGTATGGCCGCCAGCATGGGAGCATTTTTACTTGCAGGTGGAGCAAAGGGCAAGAGACTTGCGCTTCCGAATGCAGAGATTATGATCCATCAGCCATCCGGCGGAGCAAAAGGTCAGGCAACGGAGATCCAGATCGCAGCGGAAAACATTTTAAAGACAAAGAAGAAATTAAATGAGATTTTAGCTGCAAACACCGGAAAACCTTATGACGTGATCGCAGCGGACACAGAGAGAGATCATTATATGTCCGCTCAGGAAGCAATGGAATACGGACTGATCGATAATGTGATCACAAGCCGCTAATAAATAGAGACATTGGAGAATAAGAAATGACAGGAAGAAATGACGAGAGACTGCGCTGCTCATTTTGTGGTAAGACTCAGGATCAGGTCCGTAAACTGATCGCGGGACCAAACGGAGCCTATATCTGTGATGAGTGTGTAGACGTTTGTGCCGAGATTATAGACGAAGAGTTGGAGAATGATGAATTTGACGGAAATCTGGAAGAACCTGCGGAGCAGATCAATCTGATCAAGCCGGAGGAGATGAAGGCATTTTTAGACGAGTACGTCATTGGCCAGGATAAAGCGAAGAAAGTTTTGTCCGTTGCAGTTTATAATCATTACAAGAGAATTATGGCAGGATCAGATTCAGATGTAGAATTGCAGAAGAGTAATATTCTTATGCTCGGACCAACCGGTTCCGGTAAAACACTTTTAGCACAGACTTTGGCGAGAGTGTTGAATGTTCCGTTTGCAATCGCAGATGCAACCACACTTACCGAGGCAGGTTATGTGGGTGAAGATGTCGAGAATATCCTTTTGAAACTGATCCAGGCTGCTGATTATGATATTGAGCGTGCACAGCATGGTATCATTTACATTGATGAGATTGACAAGATTACAAAAAAATCTGAGAACGTTTCCATCACAAGAGACGTTTCCGGCGAGGGTGTACAGCAGGCGTTACTTAAGATTTTAGAGGGAACGGTTGCTTCTGTTCCGCCACAGGGTGGAAGAAAACATCCGCAGCAGGAACTGATCCCGATTGATACTACCAATATTTTATTTATCTGTGGTGGTGCTTTTGATGGATTAGAGAAGATCATTGAGACACGTCTCGACCAGAAATCCATTGGATTTAATGCAGAAGTACACGCCAAAGATGAGTACAATGTAGGGGAAGTATTAAAACATGTGCTTCCGCAGGATTTTGTGAAATTCGGACTCATCCCTGAATTTATCGGTCGTGTGCCGGTAACCGTAACACTGGATATGTTAGATAAGGATGCGATGATCCGTATCTTATGCGAGCCGAAGAATGCACTTGTAAAACAGTACAAAAAGCTGTTTGAATTAGACGGTGTCAGTCTGGAATTTGACAGGGATGCACTCGAAGCAATCGTGGACAAAGCGCTTGAGAGAAAGACCGGAGCGCGTGGTCTTCGTGCAATCATGGAGGCTGTTACATTAGATCTGATGTATCATATTCCATCCGATGAGAGCATTACAAAATGTGAGATCACCAAAGAAGATGTAGAAAAGAATCTTGCAATTGAAGAGAAAGAAGAAAAAGCACTTGTTGAGAAGTTAGAACAGGCTTCTTAAACAAAAGATAACAGCAGGAAAAGCTGTTACAGATAAAGGAATTATAGAAAATGGATACAATGATTATGAAAATGCCTGCAGTTGCCCTTCGTGGAATGGTGATCCTGCCGGGAATGGTAGCCCATTTTGACGTAAGCCGTGCAAAGTCCATCAAGGCAGTGGAAGAGGCGATGATGGATGAGCAGAAGATTTTTCTTGTGGCACAGAAAGATGTGGAACAGGAAAATCCTGATATCGAGGACTTATTTAAGATCGGGATCATTGCTGAGGTAAAGCAGGTAATTAAGTTACAAAATAATATTGTACGCATTTTGGTAGAAGGGAAAGAGCGGGCAGAATTGTCCGCTTTTCTTGAAAATCCGGACTATCTGCTTGCGGAGATCATTCGATTTGACGAGGAAGTGGATGACGGATTGCCAGAAGAAGCGAAGGAGGCAATGCTTCGGAGCATTCAGGAGACATTTGGTAAATATGTGGTCGTCAATCCCAAAATGGGAAAAGAGCTGCAACGCCAGTTAAGTGAGATCACAGATCTGGAAAAACTGATGAATCAGCTTGCCAACAGCCTTCCGGTACATTTTGAGGAAAAACAGAAAATCTTAGATGCGGTTTCTATGACCGAACGTTATGAGGTTCTGATGGCACTCTTATTAAAAGAGATCGAGATCATAGCCATCAAGAATGATTTTCAGGCGAAAGTCAAGGCGCATGTGGATAAAAACCAGAAAGAATATCTGCTGAGAGAGCAGATGAAAGTAATCCGTGAGGAGCTTGGCGAAGATAATACGGAATCAGACGCAGATCACTTTATGGATGCTCTGGGCAAAATCAAGGCAGACAAAGAAGTAAAAGAGAAGATCAAAAAAGAGATCGACCGTTTTAAAAATATCAGTTCCAGCTCCTCTGAGAGCGCTGTGGCGAGAGGGTATATTGAAACACTTTTGGAGCTTCCGTGGAATAAGACATCCAGAGATAACAAGGATCTGAAGAATGCCGAGCAGATTTTAAATGCGGATCATTACGGTCTGGAAAAAGTAAAAGAGCGTATGTTAGAATTTCTGGCTGTCCGCAATCTCACCAGCAAGGGCGAGAGCCCGATCATCTGTCTGGTCGGACCACCGGGAACCGGTAAAACGAGTATTGCCCGGTCCGTTGCAAAAGCGTTAGATAAAAAATATGTGCGGATCAGTCTCGGTGGTGTGCGGGATGAGGCAGAGATCCGCGGCCACAGAAGAACTTACGTCGGAGCAATGCCGGGACGTATCGTGAACGGACTGCGCAGCGCCGGCGTGAAAAATCCGCTCATGCTGTTAGATGAGATCGATAAGATGAGCAGCGATTACAAGGGGGATACGGCGTCTGCATTGCTGGAAGTGCTTGACGCGGAGCAGAATAAGAAGTTCCGGGATCATTATGTCGAGATACCGATCGATCTTTCAGAAGTGCTGTTTATTGCAACAGCAAACTCTGTGCAGGATATCCCAAGGCCGCTATTAGACCGTATGGAACTGATCGAAGTGACCAGTTATACAGAGAATGAGAAGCTTCACATTGCCAAAGAGCATCTGCTCGCAAAGCAGATGGAGCGCAATGGGATCAGACCGGAGCAGCTCGCCATCACAGACAAAGCGATGGCAAAGATCATCAGTGGTTACACAAGGGAAGCTGGTGTGCGTAATCTTGAACGTAAGCTTGGTGAGATATGCAGAAAAGCAGCAAGACCGCTTTACGAGGGAGAAAAAGAGAAGATTAAAGTTACAGAACAGAATCTTGAAAAGTTCCTCGGCAAAGAGAAATACAGTTTTGATAAGAAAAATGATACGGATGAAGTAGGAATCGTCCGTGGACTTGCATGGACAAGCGTTGGTGGAGATACTTTAGAGATTGAAGTCAACATCATGCCGGGAAAAGGTGAGTTCCAGCTGACCGGACAGCTGGGAGATGTGATGAAGGAATCTGCACAGGCGGGAATCAGCTATATCCGTTCTGTCAGTGAAGAGTATCATATTCCGAAAAAGTTTTTCCAGGAGAATGACATCCATATCCACATCCCGGAGGGTGCAGTGCCGAAGGATGGACCGTCTGCCGGAATCACGATGGCGACAGCCATGTTGTCGGCGATCACGAAGACACCGGTCCGCGCTGATGTCGCAATGACAGGTGAGATCACACTTCGCGGCCGTGTGCTTCCAATCGGTGGACTGAAGGAAAAAACACTGGCAGCCAAAAATGCAGGAATTAAGACCATCTGTGTGCCAAAGAAGAATGAGAAGGATATAGATGAGATTTCACCGGAGATCAAAAAAGGTCTGAAAATCGTGTTTGTGGAGCAGATGAAAGACGTGCTGGATGTGGCGTTTGTAAAGAAGTGAATTAAGAAGAGGAAAAGACAATGGTAATTAGAAGTGTAAATTTGGAGACTGTCTGTGGTATCACAAGTAAAATACCGGACAATCCATTTAATGAAGTGGCATTTGCAGGAAAGTCAAATGTAGGAAAATCATCCATGATCAATGCGCTGTTAAACCGCAAGTCGCTCGCAAGGACATCGGCGCAGCCGGGAAAGACGCAGACCATTAATTTTTACAATGTCAACGATGCCATGTATCTGGTCGATTTGCCTGGTTATGGATATGCGAAGACCTCTGCCAGTGAGAAGGAAAAATGGGGAAAAATGATCGAGAATTATCTCCATACCTCAAAAAAACTGCAGGCAGTCTTTTTGCTGATCGATATCCGTCATGATCCGTCTGCAAACGATAAAATGATGTATGACTGGATGGTTTATCAGGGATTTACACCGATTATCATCGCCACAAAGCTTGATAAGATCAAACGAAGCCAGATCCAGAAGAATGTAAAAGCAATCCGCGAAGGTCTGAAAGTAAAGCCGGGTACGGTGATCATTCCATTCTCCTCCGAGACGAAGCAGGGAAGAGATGAACTCTGGGAGGTTATCGATTCCTTTGTTTTGCCACAGGAGGAAACTGAGGAAGAAGATAAATAACAGTTCGCAGAATGCCTGCGGCCTGTAATGTAAAAATGACATTGCACTGCAAAATCGTTCATGGTAAAATAGCAGTATAAGTGTCAGACAAGACAAAAAGCACCCGGAGATACTTTCCGGGTGTTCTGCGAATATAAAGGTGCATCGGAGGATGGTAGAGATGAAAAAGAAGAAAATTGTGATTGCTCTTGGACATGAAGCATTGGGAACAACACTTCCTGAACAGAAAGAGGCAACGAAACGAACAGCAAAGGCAGTGGCAGATTTTATCCGTGAAGATTATCAGGTTGTGATCACACACAGTAACGGACCACAGATCGGTATGATCCATACTGCTATGAATGAATTTTGTAAATTATATCCGGAATATACTGCAACACCAATGTCTGTATGTTCTGCAATGAGTCAGGGATATATCGGTTACGATTTACAGAATGCGATCCGTGCGGAATTATTGAACAAGGGAATCTATAAACCCGTTTCTACGATCCTTACACAGGTTGTGGTTGATCCATATGACGAGGCGTTTTACAAACCAAGCAAAGTCATTGGACGTGTGCTGACGGAAGAGGAAGCAGAGACAGAGGAGAAAAAAGGAAATCACGTTGTCAAAATAGAAGGCGGGTACAGACGAATCGTTGCAGCGCCAAAGCCAATGGATATCGTGGAGATCGATGCAATCAAAGCATTGTCCGATGCTGATCAGATCGTAGTTGCCTGTGGAGGCGGCGGCATCCCAGTATTAATGCAGGACAACAACTTAAAGGGTGCCAGTGCTGTTATTGAAAAAGATCTTGCAGCAGGAAAACTGGCAGAATTTCTGGATGCAGATATGCTTGTTATTTTAACAAGTGTTGACAATGTATGCTTAAATTATGGACAGCCGGATGAAAAACCATTATCAACCATGACTGTTGCAGAAGCAAAGAAATACATGGAGCAGGGACAGTTTGGTGAGGGCGATATGCTCCCTAAGATAGAGGCAGCCATCAACTTTATCGGTGACTCTGCGATCAGATCCGTTCTGATCACAAAATTGAACAAAGATGGTTCTAATATCCATGGCGGTATGGGAACCATGATCACAAAATAATGTTTTTGACATAATGTTTACAAAAAGAGCAGGTTTTTTTACAAAAGAAAGCTTGCTTTTTTTATGTTTATTTCGTATAATCTCTCCGTAGATGGAGTCGCCGTACCAAAGAAGAAACTTAAAATTTATTATACATTTTTCACAAGAATACGAATAAAAACGAAGAGAAGAGTCTGTATTATTGTGAAAAGTGTATAAGTTTTAAGTTTTTCGGAGATTGGTCCGCCGGCTCCGTGCTGATTTAAGGAGATTGTTAAAACTATAACAGAAATCAGGAGAGGCATACGCATTTCGAATGAATAAAAATCAGCAGGAATACTTGAAAAATGAAACCATAAAAAGAAAGGAAGAATTTATGACAAGAAGAACAAAAATCATCTGTACGTTAGGACCATCCACCGACAATGAAGCGGTGATGAGAGCATTGATCGAAGAGGGAATGAACGTTGCACGTTTCAATTTTTCGCATGGACCGCATGATGAGCAGATGGGAAGATTAAAAATGCTCCGCAAACTGCGCAAAGAATTGGGAAAATATGTTGCAGCTTTACTTGATACAAAGGGACCGGAAATCCGTCTCGTAGAATTTGAAAAAGGAAAAACAGAGTTAAAGACAGGCCAGACTTTTACACTGACAACCGATGATATTCTTGGAACTGATGAGCGCGTATCTATTACTTACAAAAATCTTGCAGATGATGTAAAGCCGGGCGATCATATCCTGATCGATGATGGTCTGGTAGGTCTGGAAGTTGTAGAGATCAAACCGGTTGCAAAACCAGTGAATACCAAGGTCAACGCAAGAGATATTGTCTGTAAAGTGTTAAATGATGGTGTGATTTCCAATAAAAAAGGTGTGAACGTTCCGAACGTTGACCTCACGATGCCATTTATCAGTGAAAAAGATTACGGAGATATCTGTTTTGCGGTAGAAAATGATTATGATTTTATCGCAGCTTCCTTTGTCCGTACCGCAGAGGATGTTATGGAAATCCGCAAAATCCTTGCAGAAAAAGGTGGCGAGGATATTAAGATCATTTCCAAGATCGAGAACATGCAGGGTGTCCGCAATATCGATGACATCATCCGTGTGTCCGATGGTATCATGGTGGCGCGTGGTGACATGGGTGTTGAAATCCCGTTAGAAGATGTTCCGGTTATGCAGAAAATGATCATCAAAAAAGTATGTGAGGCTGGAAAAATCGTTATTACAGCAACTCAGATGTTAGATTCCATGATGAAACATCCAAGACCAACAAGAGCAGAGTCCACAGACGTTGCAAATGCTATTTATGACGGAACGAGTGCGATCATGTTATCCGGAGAGACTGCTGCAGGAATGTATCCAATTGAAGCTGTAAAAACAATGGTCCGTATTGCAACCCGCACAGAGCATGATATCAACTATTTACAGAGATTCAGACAGCGCAGGACCATGTGTAACCCGGATGTGACAAACGCAATCTCACATGCAACCTGTACGATGGCTGGTGATTTAAGTGCAGCGGCAATCGTGACGGTAACAAAGTCCGGACGTACTGCAAGAATGATCTCCAAATACCGTCCAAACTGCACGATCATTGGTGAGTGCCTGACAGAAAAGGTATGCCGTCAGTTAAACCTTGAGTGGGGTGTAGAACCGATTCTTATCACAGAGGAACAGGATGCAAGCCAGTTGTTTGAGAAGGCAGTTGATGTGGCAGAGATGGCAGGATTTGTTTCCAAAGGGGAATTAGTTGTTCTGACCGGTGGTGTTCCACTTGGGGTATCCGGTACAACGAACCTCATCAAAGTACAGGTCGCAGGACATATTCTTGTGACAGGAAAAGGGCTAAACGGAAAGAAAATTTCTGGAAACCTTTGTGTGTGCCACAGCAATGAAGATTTAAAAAGCTTTAAAGACGGTGATATCATTGTCGCAGCAGACACCACAAATGAAATGATGGCACAGATGCGTCAGGCTTCCGCACTGATCGTAGAAGCAGAGGGTGCAAACTGTCATGCAGCAATCGCAGGGTTAAGCCTTGATATTCCGGTTCTTATCGCAGCTAAAAATGCATTGGATGTCTTAAAGACCAGTGCTTACGTTGAAGTGGACTGCGAGAGCGGGGTTGTAAGTGCAAACTAAACCGGAGGTTCATTTGCGTAGTGTCGCAGATTCTGTGGTGCTTTTATAGGGCTTGAAGGGCAGATATAAGCGTCCTCTCGCAAGTCGTGATTTTATAGGTT
>ERZ779855.2268-NODE-2268-length-10975-cov-3.026374_pt1 | contig 10975 bp, 9 predicted proteins | sample MGYA00511370_ERZ779855 | MGnify/ENA primary metagenome ERZ779855 (study PRJEB29588, sample SAMEA1967319) | human gut metagenome | biome: human gut; feature: human-associated habitat; material: faeces | place: Denmark | collected 2008/2010 ...
AAGAGATTTTTTTTTGCAATATTTTTTGCGGTGGCTCTGTCCGGCTTCCCGGTTCCGGTCAACGGTATCCGGGAAACCCGGACAATACGCTTGGGACGCCAGTACGCCGGCAAGGCACGTTCATATATCTCATCAAGGTTTTCCGGTATCCGCCCCTCTATCAGCAATACGATAATCTCCCCGAATTTCTCATCGGGGACCGAAGTGACCAAGAACGGTTGGGCTATATGTCCCTTCAAGGCATCCTCCACCTGTTCTATCTGTATCTTCACTCCGCCGCTGTTCACCGTATTGTCTTTCCGTCCCAAGATGCGGAACTGCCCGCAGCCATTCATCTCGGCAATATCGTTCGTCACCAGTTCCTTTTCACATACACGGGGAGCATGTATGACAAGAGTCCCATCCTCGCTTAAACGGATATCCACCCCTTCAAACGGGGTGTACCAGCCGGAAGCTCCGGACCCGTTCAGCCTCCGCAAGGCAATGTGGGACAAAGTCTCCGTCATGCCGTAAGTGGACCAGACAACGTTGGGCAGTTCCTGCAACTCCTCCGCCAGCCGGTCGTCAATGGCTCCCCCGCCAATGATAAGAGACTTTATTTGCCGCAATACCGCCTTTTCTCCGGGCACTTGCAGGGAGTTATAGACCTGCATCGGTATCATGGCGGCAAATACAGGAGCCTCCGCCAGATCTTTCAGCGGATGTCCCGAAGGAGTGACCGGCAACAGGTCGAGCCCCGCCACCAGGCTGCGTACCACCACCATCTTCCCTGCAATATACTTCAAGGGCATGCAAAGCAAGGCAGTGTCCCCCTCCCGCAATCCCAGGAAAGAACAAGTAAGGCAGGCGCTTGCCATCATACGCCCCTTCTCCACCCGCATCTCCTTGGGCGTGCCCGTAGATCCGGAAGTATGGACAAGCAAGGTGTCCTCCCCGTCAAACCATCCGGCAAGAAACGAAAAAAGCTCCTGCCTAAAGTCCGGAGCAGCGGCAGGCATCCCTCCTGCCCGTTCCCTGATTTCCCGTCCGGAATAACGGACGCCATCTATCAGAATCGTTTGCCGGGCTATATCCGTACAGTAAGCCCTCATCGTTCCAGCCAATTTAAGATATCCGGCTCCTGTCCTTCGGGATCAAACCAAAGGCAATCCCCTTGAATGGACAACGGGAAGTCGATATTGTCCGTAAACAGCAGCCCCGTTCCCAATCCCTGGGGAGAGGAAAGCTGCAAAGTCGCACACCACTGTGCAATCGCGTTCAAGCCGACATTCGATTCCAAGGCCGAAGTAATCCAGAAACCGATTCCCCTTTCTTCAGCCAGCTCTATCCACTCTTTCGATCCGCTGATGCCTCCGTGCAGGGAAGGTTTCAGTATAATATACCGGGGACGTATCTTCTCCAGAAGCTCTATCTTCTGCTCCCGTCTGTTGACACCTATCAGTTCCTCATCCAGGCCAACAGGCAAGGGAGACGATGCACAAAGTTCCGCCATCTCCTCCCACTGCCCCGCACGGATGGGCTGTTCTATGGAATGCAGGTGAAATCCGGAGAGACGCTGCAATTTACCGGGAGCCTCCGCCGGAGAAAAGGCCCCGTTGGCGTCCACGCGCAACACAATCTCCTCGGGAGTGAAATGTTGGCGGATATGCGCCAGCAACTCCAGTTCTTTCTCAAAATCAATGGCGCCTATCTTGAGTTTGATGCACCGGAAACCGTTCCGCATCTTTTCCTCGATCCGCCGGTACATCTCGTCAAAGCTGCCCATCCAGATCAAGCCATTGATAGGGATTCCCGCCTTTCCTGCGCCGAACGGAGTATCCCACAACCGCAGGCTCCGTGCCCGAAGATGCTGCAACGCGGTTTCCAGCCCGAACAGAATGGAAGGGTAAGGAAGCAACGCCTCCCGGTCTATCTCCCCCGTTTCCTCCAGCCTCTTGCAGGCATTCGCCAGGATTTCGTCATAACCGGGCACATCATCACAACTCAAAGCCGGTAACGGTGCACACTCTCCCACCCCATAGGCATGGGTTCCGGTATCGGCAAGAAGCACATACCACACATTCCTTACGGTATATATCCCCCGTGACGTACCGGCAGGTTGCTTGAAGTGCAACCGCTTCTTTATAATTCTAGTCTGATAAGCCATCATATCTAAAGACAAACCCCATGGGCTTATGGAAATTTAGGATAATCCTTGAATCTCGGCTTGCGCTTCTCCAGGAATGCCTTTCCGCCTTCCTGCGCTTCCTCCGTCATATAATAAAGCATGGTGGCGTCTCCGGCAAGTTCCTGTATCCCCGCCTGGCCGTCCAGTTCGGCATTCAGTCCGGCCTTAATCATACGAAGGGCCAGCGGACTGTGTTCCATCATCTTTTCAGCCCATTCCACGGTCTCGTCCTCCAGACGCTCCAAAGGCACCACCGTATTGACCAGCCCCATCTCCAATGCTTCCTGTGCCGAATACTGGCGGCAGAGGAACCAGATTTCACGTGCTTTCTTCTGTCCTACAATACGTGCCAGGTAAGAAGAGCCGAATCCGGCATCAAAACTTCCCACCTTAGGACCGGTCTGCCCGAAAATGGCATTCTCCGAAGCGATGGTCAAGTCGCACACCACATGAAGCACATGGCCGCCGCCTATGGCATATCCGTTCACCATAGCGATGACGGGCTTCGGCAACGAACGGATCTGCTTCTGCACATCCAGCACATTCAGACGGGGCACACCGTCCGTCCCAATGTAACCTCCATGCCCTTTCACGTGCATGTCGCCTCCGCTACAGAAAGCCTTGTCACCGGCGCCCGTCAACACCACGACATTGATGTCCTGGCACTCGCGGCAGTAATACAGCGCATCACTGATTTCCGATGTGGTGGTCGGCGTAAAGGCATTACGGTAACGCGGACGGTTAATCGTGATTTTCGCAATCCCGTTATAAAAGTCAAACAGTATATCCTGATACTCCTTGAGGGTTGTCCATTCTCTTGTTTTCATTTTTAATTTAATTAATTTATTGTATCTTATGTGAGGCTATGATAATACTCCCTCAGCAGGGCAGTATCCCTTTCCTTGTCCGTAAATACCTCCAGTATCATAGGCTTCGGGGCAGCCCCGGAGGCAGTAAAATCCTTCATCGCCTCTTCCAGCTCCCCTTCCTCCGTCACCTTCCTATAGATGAAGCCTCGTTCTTCCGCCCATCCTTTGGCGGTAGTCCGGTGTTCGGCAGTGATAAACTCGCGTGAACGGCTTGCCCCATCCATACCCGGCAAGGTATGGAATATCTCCCCGCCCTCGTTGTTCAGTAACAGGATACGGATATTAGCACTATAATTCCGGTTCCAGAGCGCATTCATGTCATAGAAGAAGCTCAAGTCACCTATGACGATAAAGTTCAGTTTATCCGAGGCGGCTGCATAGCCGATGGCTGTAGAGAGCGACCCTTCTATCCCGTTCACCCCGCGGTTGCAACAGACCTCCACATCCGGTGAAACCGCAAACAACTGTGCATACCGCACGGTCGAGCTATTGGCCAGATGCAAGGCAGACGGTTGCGGCAACGTCCGGATCAGTTTCCCGATGACAGCCATCTCCGAATAAGGAAGTTCCGGCTCCGGAATGGTCTTGCAGTAATTTTCCCACATCAGCGGATAACTGATGGGCCTGTTGTCCAGCAGGAAAGCTATCTTTTCCAGGAATTCAAAGGGATCCATCTCGATGACCGTAGTCAGGCAACCGTACAAATCGGCTATTTTCCCGTCGGCGGCAATGTGCCAGTGTTCACGGGGCGGGTGGTTACGCAGATATTTCTTCAACTGCTTGGACACGATATGCCCGCCATACGTAATCAGTATTTCGGGCGCCAGCTCGTCCTGCCGTTCGGGAGTCATGGCATACACCGCAGCATCGAAATTTTTGATGGGAATGCCCGGAACCGTCCGGTTACCCAGATGTTCCGTCAACCATGTAAAATGCTTGTATAGCGGTTTCGTATATTTCTTCTCGAACAGATAAATCAGATTCATCTGTCCCACCACCACCATGCGCTTGTTATACTTGTTCAGACGCTCTATCAATCCATTGTAGTCGCGGTCATAAACACTCAGACCCTGATAGCGGGTAATGACGCGCACCTCGGGCAATGCCTTGGCCGTGAAACGGTAGATAGGTTCGGATATCGGCACATTGATATGCACAGGTCCTTTTCCATGATGCGTCGTCTCCAGTATCGCCTCGTTTATCAGCCGGTTGCAGAACCACTCCTCTTCCTCCGTCTGTACCTCCGGCAGGTTGACCGACAACTTGACCAACGAACCGAACACCCCCGGCTGTGGCAATGTCTGCCCGTCCATCTGCCCTATCCAGGCAGCCGGACGATCGGCGGAAATAACAATCAGCGGAACTTGCTGGTAGAAAGCCTCCGCCACGGCGGGATGCAGGTTCAGCAGCGCCGAACCTGAAGTACAGCAAACCGCCACAGGTCCACCGCCCTGCAAGGACAAGCCAATGGCAAAGAATCCGGCACTCCGTTCATCCGTCACCGGATAGCAGATAAAATCCTCCACATTGGCCAATGTATGCACGATAGCCGCATTGCGGCTACCCGGACAAAGCACCACTTTCCTCACACCATGCGCTTTGAGCAGTGCGACCAGCTGAAGTACATTTTTCTTATTCGAATAATACATTGGAGATAATTAATTTTGAATTATGAATTTTGAATTATTCTTCTCATCGTCTTCATCTTCTCTCCCGTCTCTTCCCATTCCGGCCCCACTTCCGAACGGGGCAGGATTCCTCCTCCGGCATATAGGGTTGCTCTGCCGGAGCCTATCTCCATGCAGCGCAGATTGACGTAAAGGTCCGTATGCCCTTCGGGATCCAGCCAGCCTATAAAACCGGAGTAATAGCTGCGGTCGTAGCCTTCGTTATCCTGTATGAACCGGAAAGCCTCTTCCTTCGGCAATCCGCATACGGCGGGAGTGGGATGCAGTTCCTGCAACAGGTTCCCCAGTCCGCCGGTATCCTTCAGCAGGAAAGAGAAATCCGTCTTGAGATGCACCAATTGACCGGCACGGGCTGTATATGGACCTTGCTCTGTCATCCCGTCTCCGAATCTCCCGACAATCCGGCGGATATAATCGGCCACACAACCCTGTTCCTCCCTGTTCTTGCTGTCCCATTCCGTCGGCATTACCTCCTCCTTCATCGGCATGGTGCCCGCCAACGCCACCGTGTGCCATTCACTGCCATAGCCGCTCAGCAATATTTCCGGAGTGCTCCCCATCCAGGTACCGGACACGGGAGTATGGCATAAATAAATCATCATACGCGGATAGCTGTTACAGGCGCGGACAAATGCATCCAACGGTGAGAACCCGTCGCTGACAGCCTGCGTATCCGCACGCGACAGAACCAGTTTGTGAAAGCGTTTCTCCCGCAACGGAGTGATAAAACGCTCAAAAGCTTCCGCATATTTCCTTTTACCGGTTTCTTCCGGTAACCCGGGCAAAGGTCGCCTTTGCATATAACGGTGCGCCCGTATGGCATCCGTACATTCCGGTAAAGAGAGCGCCTTGCCTATTTCATCCCAACCGCAGGCAGTCACCTCCGGACGGACCAGCACCAAAGGATGCTCGCCGGACTGCCGGAAAGGAGCCATCACAAATCCTTTTTTCCCGTTCAGGCTTTCGATATTTTCAGGCCGTTCCACCTCACCCGACGCCTGCAGGACAAAACGACATTCGTCAGTCCACGGCAAGCGGTACAAGGCAAAACTCAAATGGCTATGTGCCAAGCCATCCACTAAACCCTGTATATAAGTATCTGGTAGATTCATTTCATTATTCCTTCAACAAAATGGCAAAAATACACTTTTTTTAGTACCTTTGCCAAGCAAAACGAACAAATTTGGCATTATGGATGCATTATTGAAAGAAACCGTAAATGCTGTCGTCAATTCACGCTATCCGGGTATGGCTCTTGAAGGCAGAAAGCTGATAGAGGAAATACTCATTCGCAAAGAAGTGGAAAAAGGAGACTTGCTCCTCAACGAGGGACAAGTCAGTCATCATATTGTCTTTGTCGGTAAGGGAATGTTACGCCAATTCTATTATAAAAACGGCAAAGATGTAACCGAACATTTTTCATACGAAGGCTGCATCGTCATCTGTATTGAAAGCACCCTGAAACAAGAGCCCACCCACCTCATGATCGAGGCGCTGGAACCCAGCGTCGTTTATCTGTTGCCCTACAACAAGCTGCTGACTCTTACTGAAATATCATGGGAAATAAACATGTTTTATCGCAAAATACTGGAATATTCACTCATCGTTTCACAAATCAAAGCAGATTCCTGGAGGTTTGAAACGGCACGCGAACGCTACAATCAACTTATGGAGCATCAACCGGAAGTTATCAAGCGGGCACCTCTGTCACACATCGCGTCCTATTTACTGATGACCCCGGAAACATTGAGCCGGGTGCGTTCGGGCATACTGTAGCATCCCTGTCTGCCCGAAGCTTCATAATCCCAATAGATCGTCATGCCGGTGAAAACATTTCACCGGCAGGCTTGTTATGCAATACTAATTCATTAAAAATCAGATTATGAAGACTATATATACTTACGCATATTCTCTGATAACAGAGGCCAAACAGACCGGACGCTACAGTACCGCCGGCATTTACACCAGCACCATCAACAGTTTTATCCGTTTCGCCCAAAATGACGAACTTACCTTCGACGCCCTCACCCCCGGATTCATCAAGAAGTATGAAGAATACCTGTTGACCGAGGGCCGCCGCCACAACACCATATCCGCCTATATGCGCATGCTCCGTTCCATATCCTACCAGGCAGCCGAGCAAGGCATTCCCTTCAAGGTATCGGTGGAAGAACTGTTCGAGTTTGTATTCACCGGTTACGAACCTACCGTCAAGCGTGCCGTCCCTCCCGCCATTATCCGCAAACTGGCGCAACTCGATCTGGACAACCGGCCTGCATTGTGTTTCAGCCGTGATATTTTCCTGCTGAGCTTTTATCTCCGGGGAATACCTTTCGTCGATCTCGCCCATCTGCGCAAGACCGATGTCAAGTACAACACCATCCATTACTATCGCCAAAAGACGCGCCAACAACTTTCTGTCTATATCGAACCCTATGCCGGGCAAATATTGCGCAAATACCAAAAGAGAGCCGAAGACTCCCCCTACCTGCTGCCCATCCTGTCTTTCTCGGGAGAAAAAGGATACAAGCAGTATAAAAGCGCTTTACGGCTTTACAACGAACATTTACACCGCCTGTCCAAAATGATCGGCATGAATACCCCACTGACGTCATATGTCGCCCGGCACAGTTGGGCCACGACGGCCAAAGAAGAAGGAGTGGCAATTTCCCTCATCAGCGAAAGTTTAGGCCACACTTCGGAAAAAGTTACCCATGTTTATCTCGCCTCCTTTAATAACAATGCAATGAGTAAAGCCAACAGGAAAGTAATTGCAACGATTCATTCTGATAAAAACAAAAAAAGAAGAAAAAAATAATTGTAAAGTATTTACACAAAATAAAACTTACTTCCACTACGAATTATCATTCTCTTACTTACAAGGTAAGAGAATCTATTTTCCCGGCAGCAAAGGTATAAAAAAATATAACTACTTCACAATAATTACGATTAATTTTCAAAGCATATACCATATTGGAAAATGGCTATGTGTATATTGTACAATATATTTATGTAGTTATTTATACTTACATTTTAAAAGAGTGAAAACGCATGTTGACATAGCTGTACTTTTAATAAACGAAGTATTTTTTTCTTTTATTACAATCACCTCTATTATCTGTATAAATACGTCTTGAATATGCATTGAGATAACTTATGACAGTTTGTTATCATTCTCTTACCTTGTAAGTAAGGGAATGATTTTTTTCCATTACCTTGTAAGTAAGAGAATGATTAAACAAACAAAGTGAACACAGCCGCCTTCTCGTTTCTTTTTTCAGAAAAGGACAAGGAGTTGACTGAAAATACCATTTCAGCATGAAACAAGTTCTTCGTTTCAACAAGATCATTAAGTCTGTCATCATAGCCGGTGACTTGTGCCTGTTAAATCTTATTTTCATCTCGCTATATTATGTATTCAGTGACCAAACACTGGGCAATGGATTTATCCATTCATTGCCCCAGCTTTTGGTATTGCTGAATTTGGTTTACCTGCTATGCAATTATTCCGGTGGTGTCATCCTTCACGAACGCATTGTGCGCCCCGAACGCATCGTACGCCGTGCGATGCGCAATACCAGCCTGCACGCCCTCGTATTCATCAGCTTAATCACCCTGGCGGATATAGGAGCCGTCTCCGTCCGTTTCTTCGTTTGTTTTTATTGCATTTTCTTTATTACCCTTGCAGCCTATCGACTCACATTCAGACATATACTAAAGGAATACCGCAAGCATGGCGGTAATTCCCGCTCGGTCATATTGGTCGGCAGCAACAACAATATGGCCGAACTCTACCGGGAAATGGCAGGAGACCCTACCACCGGATTTCGCGTCATAGGTTATTTCGCCGACCTTCCAACCGAACTTTTTTCCGACAACGTTTCTTATTTAGGAAAACCTGCGGAAGTCGTTCCGTACCTGCAGACGCACCCTACAGAGCAGGTCTATTGCTGCCTCCCGTCAGCGCGCGACCACGAAATCATCCCCATCATTAACTTTTGCGAAAACCACATGATACGCTTTTTCAGCGTACCCAATATCCGCAACTACCTGCATCGCCGCATGCACTTCGAGATGTTCGGCAATGTACCCGTGCTCTGCATCCGCGAAGAACCGCTGGCACAGGTAGAGAACCGCCTGATAAAAAGGTTATTCGACCTTATCTTCTCGGGACTTTTCCTTTGCACCCTGTTTCCCTTTGTCTATCTGATAATAGGCACCGCCATCAAGGTTACCTCCCCCGGCCCCATCTTCTTCAAGCAAAAGCGGAGCGGAGAAAACGGCAGGGAGTTCTGGTGCTACAAGTTCCGTTCCATGCGTGTCAACAAAGACAGCGACAAAATACAGGCAACCGCACACGATCCCCGTAAGACACGGTTGGGCAACTTCCTCCGCAAGACCAGCATCGACGAACTGCCCCAGTTCATCAACGTTTTCTTGGGGCAGATGTCCGTGGTAGGTCCACGCCCCCACATGCTGAAGCATACCGAGGAATACTCCAAGCTGATAGACCAATACATGGTAAGGCACCTCGTAAAACCGGGAGTCACGGGATGGGCGCAGGTTACCGGCTTCCGGGGCGAGACCAAAGAGCTCTGGCAAATGGAGGGCCGTGTACAGCGCGACGTCTGGTATCTGGAGCACTGGACCTTCCTGCTCGACATGTATATCATCTACAAGACGGTAAAGAACGCCATACAAGGAGAGAAAGAGGCATATTAGCCCCCTGTACATACGAATTCCATATCCCATGCAAAACTGTAAAAATACACATAAATGAAAAAGAGAAGTATCATTATCCTGCTGGCGACAGCCATGCTTGCAAGCTGCCAGTCCTACAAGAAGGTACCCTACTTGCAGGACAACCCGGTCATCTCCACAGAACACCATGAAACAACGTCCCTCTATGATGCCCGTATCATGCCCAAGGACCTGTTGACTATCGTAGTCAGTTGCCCGGAAGAGCCGGAATTGGCAGAACCGTTCAACCTGACCGTATCTACCCCTGTCAGCAATACCGGCAACAAATCATTGACTTCACAACCTGCACTACAACAATACCTGGTTGACAACCAGGGCAACATCGATTTCCCGGTTTTAGGAACCATACACTTGGGAGGACTGACCAAAGGTGAAGCCGAACAGCTGGTCAAAGACAAACTCGCCCCCCAGTTCCACAGGGCACCCATCGTTACCGTCCGGATGGTCAACTACAAGATTTCAGTCATCGGAGAAGTGGCGAGCCCCGGCACCTTCACCATCTCCAACGAGAAAGTCAACCTGTTCGAAGCCCTTGCCATGGCAGGAGACATGACCATCTACGGCATCCGCGACAATGTCAAGCTTATCCGTGAAGACAATGCCGGCAAAAGAGAAATCATCACGCTCAACCTAAACGACACGGATATATTGCAATCTCCCTACTACTACCTGCAACAGAACGACATTGTGTATGTCACTCCCAACAAGACCAAGGCCAAAACCTCCAACATCAGCACCAGCACCACCATCTGGTTCTCTGTAGTAGGCTCTTTAGTGTCTTTGGCAAGCCTTATCATCGCCATCACCAAATAAGAAACAACCCTGATTATGAAAGAAGACATCTACGACGACTTATTCGAAGAAAAAGAAGAAAAGACGGATTACCAGGCCGTCCTTTTCAAATACATCATACGCTGGCCCTGGTTTGTCGCTTCCGTCATCGTATGCCTCGCCTGCGCCTGGCTCTACCTGCAATATACCACTCCGATATATAACATCAGCGCCTCCATCATCATCAAGGATGACAAGAAAGGCGGCAGTGCCGGCAGCGACCTCAGTGTTTTCGAAGGCATGGGAATCATCAACACCAACAAGAACATCGACAACGAGATTGAAATACTCCGCAGCAAGTCTCTGGTAAAGAAAGTAGTCAAAGAGTTGGGACTCTATATCAACTATTCAGCCAAAGGCAGTTTTCACCATGTCGAGTTATACGGTAACTCTCCTGTACTTGTCCAATTCTCGCCCGAAGACGCCGAACATCTGAGCGCCCCTATCCTGCTCACAATCAACCTGCTTCCCGACGGCAAATTGGACGTCAACGCCAACATCAACGACAAGGATTTCAGCAAGCATTTCGACCGGCTGCCCGCCGTCTTTCCCAGTGAGGCCGGAACTTTGACCTTCCTGCCCAACCCGGAACAGGCCTCCAAAGAAAACGAAACAATCAATGTCACTATCGTAAAACCCCTCGGAGTGGCCAAAGGCTA
>ERZ779855.2281-NODE-2281-length-10910-cov-3.011147_pt1 | contig 10910 bp, 7 predicted proteins | sample MGYA00511370_ERZ779855 | MGnify/ENA primary metagenome ERZ779855 (study PRJEB29588, sample SAMEA1967319) | human gut metagenome | biome: human gut; feature: human-associated habitat; material: faeces | place: Denmark | collected 2008/2010 ...
CCCGCAGTTCCGGGTGCAAAAGGAGAAAAGCCCGAGCCGAAGCCCGTGCCGATAATCACAGGGAGGAGAGAGGGTTTCTTCATCAAAGAAAAGGATAAGGTGTAAATATAGCAAAGCAGTAAAATGATAGGGCAATAGGGTGAAAAAGTCTTGAACCGGGACCTTTTTATCACTCTATCACCCTATCATCCTATCATTATTTTTTAATCCAGATAGCTCGGTGCAGTCTCGCCAACCATATTACGGAGCGTTTCTTTCACCATACGCCACTGCTGGAACAAGTCGTGTACAGGCTGATGCTCGAAATCATGCATCGGGCTCTTGCAGAAGAATGACAGCCAAGTCTGGATGCCACACATGCCTGCACGCAATGCAAGGTCACTGAAGATAACCAAGTCAAGCGCGATAGGAGCAGCCAGGATCGAGTCACGGCACAAGAAATTGACTTTGATTTCCATCGGATAACCCATCCAGCCGAAGATATCAATGTTGTCCCACGCTTCCTTATTGTCCTTGCGGGGAGGATAATAGTTGATACGTACTTTGTGATAAACATCACCGTACAGGTCGGGGAATTTCTCAGGTTCGAAGATATTGTCGATAACGGACAGCTTGCTGACCTCCTTTGTCTTGAAGTTTTCCGGTTGGTCAAGCACTTCCCCGTCACGGTTACCCAGGATGTTGGTAGAGAACCAGCCGCTCACACCCAGCATACGGGTCTTGAACATCGGAGCGAGAACAGTTTTCATCAACGTCTGTCCACTCTTGAAGTCCTTTCCGGAGATAGGCACATTCATTTTCTTGGAGAACTCCCACATAGCCGGAGTATCTACGCACAAGTTGGGAGCACCCATGATGAACGGGGCACCTTCCGCAATCGCGGCGTATGCGTAACACATACTCGGAGAGATGACTTCGGTATTGTTTTCCTTCATCGCCTTTTCCAAAGAAGCGAGAGACTCATGCTCCTTTGCCAGAGGAATATAAATTTCAGTACTTGCAGCCCACAGCACGGCAATACGCTCGCAATTATTGGCAGCCTTGAAGTTACGGATATCTTCACGCAACTGTTCCACCATATCCCAGCGGGTATCCGCATGCTTGATATGAGTACCATTCAGACGCTTTGCGAAATTATGGTCGAAAGCGGCCGGCATGGGTTTGATTGCCTGCAACTCATCTTTTACAAGATTCAAGTCTTTTTCTTTCAAAACCTCAGCATACATTGCAGCTTCGTATGCATTGTCCGGAAAGATATCCCAGCCACCGAAAACGATATCATTCAAATCTGCCAAAGGCACAACGTCTTTGATAAGCTTTTCCTTGCCGTCTTGCATGCGCATAGTAGCCATTTGGGTGATTGAGCCTATAGCTTTTGCCAAGCCCTTGCGAGCAGCCAATGTACCTGTAATCATGGTAGTTGCAACCGCACCACCTACTCCGACTACCAACACGCCAAGACGTCCGGTTGCCGGTTTAATGTTTTCTTTCATTGCCATTGTATTATTTAGAGTTTAAAAAATTGCTCAAATTTAGGGTATTTTGCCCAATTGGGATTAGTCATTTTATCCGATTTAATGTTCTATTAGTAAGATTTAAGTTAAAATGTCATATGCAGGCTTATTCTTAGCCCGGATTTGTCGATATTCGGTAAATTTCGGTAAGTCAAACGCCATACATAATCGACGCGCAATACTTTAAGGATATTTTCAATTCCCGCACCCACTTCCACATACGGAGTATGCCCCATAACAGTACTTCCCGCAGGAAAACGGAACAGTCCGTCACTTAAAGCAGGGTTGTTCTTGTCACTCAGATTGCCGTACAATCCGCGGCAGGAAAGCACTTCCCTCCATTTTAACTTTTTGAGCAGGGGGATGCGGTTGAAAACAAAGCCGTTCAGATAATAGGTCACATCCCAGGAAGCATATTCATCGTTCATGAATTCCATTGCATTCATCAGTGAATAGGATTCGGGCTGGATGGTGTAGGACAAATTGGCATTCGGAATAATCAGCAAAGGGAAAGGCACCTTGTTCCAGACTTTTCCTGCCTTCAGGATAATGTCGGTGTAGCCGAAAGCCGAAAACCAGAAACGTTTCTGAAAACCCGCCTCCGTATAATGATAGGTGTAATCGCCTCCCAAAACATTTTTGGCGGCCATCGTATGCGAGAGGGAAAATACCGGAGCATCCAGCGAGACCGGAAAACGGTTCCACTGTGTCTGGAAAAATTTTTCATTCGGAGCATAACGCAACTTCAGCTCCAATTCACTGGTATGGATACTTTTCACATAATCAGTATGGCCGGGAACTTCTCCCGCAGCCTCCTCCTGCCTGATGAAGGGAATGAGACGGGAAGACTCGTCACGCCTCAGGCGGGTAATCAGCTGATAGGAAAAACCGGAATGAAACTCACTGGTATAGGTCAGCTCCGCTTTTTGCTGATAGCCGATGCGGTCATCCTTCTGCCGCTTCAAAGCAAGGAAAACATTATCCTGGCTGGTGTAGAGATAATGTTGTCCGTATTGGTTCACATCGGACAAGTAACTGGCCTTCAACGAGTGGATGGGGAACTCATTGGCATATTCCTTTTTCCTGTTGAAAGAGTATTCCAGTTCCGCAAGCCCCTTCACCCGGTGATCGCGGAAACCATAGGCCATGTATCCCCTGGCAAACAAATGCGGGTTCAGCCATGCCGTAGTCATACCGCCCGCCCTTAACCGCACGCCTTCCAGTGCATTTCCGCTGATAGTGGTATTCATCATGCCGATGTAGAACAAAGGCGCCTTCTCCTTAGGGGCAGGGATATAGCCCGTGAACAGCACTTTCAGCACCTTCTCTGTCCAGTAGTACACAGGATAGCTACGCAACTGCGCCATCATCTTATCTACGGAAGTCTCCTTTTTGCTGACCTCCACATGGCGGTTAGCATCCCAGTAAGCCTCCGGCCGTGCGGAAGCAGTCAAATCTTCAATCACCTTTTCCGGCTTGCGGAACGCCTGCAAAGCCTTGTCATCCGCCTCGTACTTATAATTCCGGTAGTACACATCCCGTTTGGCATAGATACCGTCACTGCTATCCACCAGCTTGAATTCCGTGGTGATACTCTCATTGACAAGCTGCCGCGTGCCATCCTCCGCCCTGTCAAAATCCTGTTCTATCTTCATGTAGTCCACAAAGTTCAGATTGATCTTTTGGGGAAAGTTCATGACTACACGCCGGACAAAGTAAGTGCTGTCGAGCATGACATACAAATGTCCCGTAAAACCGAACGATTCGGAATTGAACGGCACGAACGTCAAATCTACACATGGCCTCCCTGCAACGGAAATCGTGTCCATCAGATAATATTTATAAAAAGAAGGTCCCAAAGAAGAAAGCGGGCTGACAAACTTATTGGTAAACAGCGTAATGTTGTTCTCATAAATATCCACATCGGTCATCGTGACGCTGATGGCCTGCTCCATGCCCTGCTGGGACAGCATCTCGTCCACTCCCGCCTGCCTGCGTGCCTGCACCCACTGTTTCTCGCTGTGTGGGGACCTGCGGTAGTAATCCGTTGCAAGCAGCTCGCGGTTGGAGATGGCCAATACAGGCTTGCCCGTCACGGCCGATGTATCTACATAGTCCGTCAGGAACTTGAATTTACGGTAAATCCATTTCTGCTGCTTCAAGCTATCAAAATTATTGATGGCAAACGTCATCTTCTCGTAACGGTCACGTTGCCAGAAGTCACGCTCGTCGGGAGAATAGTCATCCCGATGCTCGATCATCCTCCGCACAAATTCCACAGCCGGGTTGTCCTTTTTCCTATAGCGCTCCCGTTTAGGCTTCACCACGACTTCGTTCAACGCATAAGTAGCCGGAGAGAGCGCTATCTTCAAACGCTCGGCCCGCGCAGGATGTATCAAACATGCATATTCATTATACCCCACGGCCGAAACGACCAATGTGGCTTCCGGACGGTAAGTCTTGAAGGAGAAACGGCCCTCATTGTCGGTCATGCCCCCTTCCGTAGTCCCTTTCAGATAAACGGACATATAAGGCAGCGGCTCCTTGGTCAATGAGTCGGTGACAACGCCCTGCACCCTATACTGCGCCTGCAACGGCAGAATAACCAGCTGCATGAACAGAAATACCCTAAAAAACAATTTCATACCCAATCTTTACCTGATTTAGTCCGCAAAGGTACGGAAGAAAACTTTTTCTAAAAGTTCGGTTTTACGGAATAAATGTTCTAAAAAACCACTTTTCCTCCAAACACTTCACGTTAAAAGCCGTTGTATAGCGAAACGAGGCCTGAAGGAGCATCGATGCCGTACCCGGTCCGATAAAATCTGTATTCTTTCTACTTTTCCTGTTTGCTGTCGGCCTGCTGATATAAGACAATCGGGCACCGGTACCTATTAATTTGAACGATCCGAAGAAGTATGGCCGGAAATGCAGGCCACTATTTTCTCCCTTGCCAATATTTATTCGTCCGACAGTTGTCGGACGATAATTCAACAACTGTCGGACGATTAATTCTTAGCAAGCAAAAATATAAAATAAAGCGGCATAAGGATTTGCTAAATGAGAAGGAGAATCTTAATACTTTGAAAACTGAGAGATTTACCGAATATAATGCAGATAAATCATTAACTTTGCCTGCAGAAAACAGAAATAGTTTATGGCAAAAAAAAATGGAAACATCCTGATTGTCGATGATAACCGAGGCGTACTTACCGCCTTGCAGCTTTTGTTGAAGCCATATTTTGAAGGGATAATCACACTTCCCTCTCCCGTAACCCTGCCCAGCGTATTGCGGGAAAGGTCATGGCAAGTGGTTCTTCTTGACATGAACTTCACCTCGGGCATCAACACCGGCAACGAGGGACTATACTGGCTCCATAAAATAAAGAAGCAATGTCCCACCCTGCCCGTAGTGCTGTTTACCGCCTATGCCGACATTGACCTTGCCGTACGGGGAATCAAGGAAGGAGCCACAGACTTCGTCGTGAAACCCTGGAACAACCAGAAACTGGTGGAAACCTTACTGAATGCCGTATCAGCTTCTGAAACAAAATCTCCGGCCAACGGCCCAAATGCCGGACGTACGGCAGAAAGCAGCCACCTGTTTGCAGATACCCGCAACATGTATTGGGGAAACAGCCCCGCCATGCAGCAGCTCCGCCTTTTGGTGGAAAAAGTGGCCTCTACCGATGCCAATATCCTTATTACGGGCGAGAACGGTACCGGTAAAGAGATGCTGGCACGCGAAATTCACTCCCTTTCACCGCGCAACCGGCAGGACATGGTAAGTGTGGATATGGGTGCAGTCACCGAAAGCCTTTTCGAGAGCGAACTGTTCGGCCACATGAAAGGCTCTTTCACCGATGCCCATGCCGACCGTGCCGGCAAGTTCGAAGCAGCCAGCCGCAGCACCCTCTTTCTCGATGAAATAGGCAATCTCCCCTACCATCTGCAAGCCAAACTGCTGACCGCCATCCAACGACGCAGCATTGTCCGTGTAGGCAGCAACACTCCCATTCCCGTAGACATACGGCTGATTTGCGCTACAAACCGCAATCTGCCCGAGATGGTGGCAAAAGGCGAATTCCGCGAGGACCTGCTATACCGCATCAACACGATACATCTTGAGATACCCTCGTTGCGCGAGCGGCCCGAAGACATCATCCCCCTTGCAGAACTTTTCATCGCCCGCTTCTGCAAGCAATATGACAAGCCCCCTGTCAAGCTGACGGACGGCGCCTGCGAGAAACTTACGCTCCACCCCTGGTACGGCAATATCCGCGAACTGGAACATGCCATCGAAAAAGCCATTATCATCTGTGACAACGAAACCCTTCCCGCAGAACTGTTCCAGCTGGCACGGCGAACCGGCACTCCCGAAGCAGCCGCATCCACGCTCGAAGAAATGGAAATGCAGATGATACGGAAGACGCTCGACAAATGTAGCGGAAATCTCTCTGCCGTCGCCGCACAGCTGGGTATCACCCGCCAGACGTTGTACAACAAAATGAAGAAGTATGGCCTTTAATTATTCATTCCGCGTTGCCGTCAGTCTGGCAGTAGCACTCCTTGCAGGGGTGATGTGGACTGTAGACGTATTTTGGGGCGCGTTCTGCACTGCGCTGCTTCCCATAGCCTTGTACTGGCAGCAGAAGCTATACCGCCATCATGTGCGGAAGGTGCTTTTCATGCTCGACGCCATCGAAAACAACGACAATGCCATCCACTTCTCCGAAACGGAAAACACTGCCGACGCACGCCTCGTGAACCGTGCATTGAACCGGGTTGCCCATATACTTTATAATGTGAAAAGTGAAACAGCCCAGCAAGAAAAGTACTACGAACTCATCCTGGACTGCGTGAATACCGGCATCCTCGTGCTGAACGACAATGGTGCCGTATATCAGAAAAACAGCGAAGCCCTCCGTTTGCTGGGCCTCAATGTCTTTACCCACGTCAGTCAGCTGAACCGCGTAGACCCGCGTCTTTCGTCCCTTCTTGTCAATTGCCGCCCGGGAGACAAATTGCAAATGCCTTTCAACAACGAACGAGGTACTGTGAACATGTCTGTCCGCGTCAGCGACATTACAGTCCGTAAAGAGCATCTGCGCATCCTCGCCTTGAACGACATCAACAACGAGCTGGATGAAAAGGAAATAGATTCCTGGATTAGGCTTACCCGCGTACTGACGCACGAAATAATGAATGCCGTCACTCCCATAACCTCCCTGAGCGATACACTGCTGGGACTGACCGAGGCACAAGCCTCCAAAGAAGAAATCAGAAACGGCCTGCAGACTATCAGCAGTACGGGCAAGGGCCTGCTCTCTTTTGTGGAATCATACCGGAAATTCACCCGTATTCCCACCCCCGAACCATCCTTGTTCTACGTAAAAAGCTTTATCGAGCGGATGGTCGAACTCGCCCGTCACCAGCACCCCGATGTTCGGGTCACCTTTCATATGGACATCGCGCCAAGCGACCTTATTCTATATGCCGATGAAAACCTGGTATCACAAGTGGTCATCAACCTACTGAAAAATGCCATACAAGCCATCGAATCGGATAAAAATACAGATAAAGAAGGACATATCAACATACGTGCCTACTGCAACGAAGCGGAAGCCATACTGATAGAAATTTCCAACAACGGACCTGCCATTCCCAATGACATTGCCGAACACATATTTATCCCCTTCTTTACGACCAAAGAGGGTGGAAGCGGTATTGGATTGAGTATTTCCCGGCAAATAATGAGGCTTTCCGGCGGAAATTTATCCTTATTGCCTGGTAAAGAAACCACCTTTATTTTAAAATTCAATTGAACTATTTTAGATTTGTATTTGTTAAACACATTGCATATCTTTGTACTATTAGACATAAGAAACATCACATTTCAAACTATATAGCATAGAATTTATGATATTTACAGCAGGAAACATACTACTTATAGGTTCCATATTACTTTTCGTCAGCATCATTGTCGGCAAGACCGGCTACCGTTTCGGAGTGCCTGCGTTATTGCTTTTCCTTGTCGTCGGTATGCTGTTCGGCAGTGACGGATTGGGATTGCAGTTCCACAACGCCAAGGAAGCACAGTTCATCGGCATGGTTGCACTCAGCATCATTCTGTTCTCCGGTGGCATGGACACCAAGTTTACGGAGATAAAGCCCATATTGACTCCCGGCATTGTTTTGTCAACTGCAGGAGTGCTGCTCACGGCCCTCTTTACCGGATTATTTATCTGGTGGCTGTCCGGAATGAGCTGGACGAATATCTATCTGCCTATCACCACGTCATTGCTACTGGCATCTACCATGTCCTCTACGGACTCGGCCTCTGTATTCGCCATTCTGCGTTCACAAAAAATGAACCTGAAGCATAATCTGCGCCCCATGCTGGAACTGGAAAGCGGTAGTAACGACCCGATGGCATATATGCTGACAATCGTGCTGATTCAATTCATCCAGTCCTCCGGAATGGGAGTTCCCCAGATATTGGGCTCTTTTGCCATACAGTTCATTGTCGGTGCCGCAACCGGTTATTTCCTCGGAAAGCTGGCCATCCTTATGCTGAACCGGCTGAATATAGACAACCAGGCACTCTATCCTATCCTGTTGCTGTCCTTTGTATTCTTCACCTTCTCCATCACCGACCTGCTGAAAGGCAACGGTTACCTGGCCGTGTATATCGCCGGAATGATGGTAGGCAATAACAAAATCATGCACCGGAAAGAGATTTATACTTTTATGGACGGACTGACCTGGCTTTTCCAAATCATCATGTTCCTCTGCCTCGGTCTGCTTGTCAACCCCCATGAGATGCTGGAAGTTGCAGTCGTGGCATTGCTCATCGGCGTCTTCATGATTGTCGTGGGACGTCCTCTCAGTGTTTTTCTCTGCCTGCTGCCTTTTGGCAAGAGAATCACCCTCAAGTCACGGCTATTCGTATCGTGGGTAGGATTACGTGGCGCAGTACCCATTATCTTTGCCACCTATCCCGTGGTGGCTAATGTGCCCGGCGCCCATGTCATCTTCAACATCGTATTTTTCATAACCATCGTCTCACTGGTCATCCAGGGTACCACAGTCTCCTGGGTAGCCCGGCTGCTTGGCCTCTCCACCCCGCTGGAAAAGACCGGAAATGATTTCGGAGTTGAACTGCCCGAAGAGATTGACTCCAACCTGCACGACATGACCATTACACAAGAAATGCTGGAGCAGGCAGACACCCTGAAAGACATGAACCTGCCCAAAGGCACACTGGTGATGATTGTAAAACGTGGCGATGAGTACCTCATTCCGAACGGAACATTAAAACTTCATGCCGGTGACAAGCTGCTTCTTATTTCGGAAAATAGCAAGGAATAAGAATTACAGATAAGTTTCTATCCGTTTCAGGGCAAGAAAAAAGTGGAAACTATTTGCTTTGCATCACTATAAGACCTATCTTTGCGCAGTTTTAACTAAAGTGTGCAACAGCTGAATGGAACAAGAACAAGGGTTCATCGATTATATAGAACAAAGCATTATTAAAAACTGGGATCGCAACGCCCTGACAGACTACAAAGGAATTACACTGCAATACAAAGATGTAGCACGGAAAATAGCCAAATTCCATATCGTATTGGAAAGCGCCGGCATCAGGCCCGGTGACAAGATTGCCGTTTGCGGACGCACAGTGCACATTGGGCAGTCGCTTTTCTGGCGACGGTTACCTATGGAGCTGTCATTGTTCCCATTCTGCATGAGTTCAAGGCCGACAATATCCACAACATCGTCAACCATTCCGAAGCCAAGCTGCTGTTTGTCGGCGACCGGGCATGGGAAAACCTCAATGAAGAGGCAATGCCCCTGCTGATGGGTATCGTACTGCTGACGGACTTCACTCCGGTAGTTTGCCGCAACGAGCAGCTGATGGAGGCTTTCGAACATCGCAACGTCCTCTATGGCACACGTTTCCCCAAGAATTTCCGCCCCGAGCATATCAGCTACCGCAAGGAGGAATCACCCGAAGAACTGGCTGTCATAAACTATACTTCGGGCACCACGGGATATTCCCAAGGGGTCATGCTCCCCTATCGCAGCCTTTGGTCCAATGTTGCATATTGCCATGAGATGCTCCCCGTACGTCCGGGCGACCATATTGTATCCATGCTGCCTCTGGGACATGTATTTGGTATGGTGTACGATTTTCTATACGGTTTTTCCGCAGGCGCCCATCTGTATTTCCTTACCCGTATGCCGTCTCCCAAGATTATTGCACAGTCATTCTCCGAAATCAGGCCACGGATCATTTCGTGTGTACCGCTTATCGTAGAAAAGATTATCAAGAAGGATATCCTGCCCCGGATAGACAATAAAATAGGCAAGCTGCTATTGCGGATGCCCATTGTCAACGATAAAATCAAGGCTGACATGCGCAAAAAGGCAATGGAAGTATTCGGCAGTAATTTCGATGAAATAATCATCGGAGGAGCACCGTTCAATGCCGAAGTGGAACGCTTCCTGAAGCAGATAGGCTTCCCCTATACCATTGCATACGGAATGACGGAATGCGGCCCCATCATTTGTTCCAGCCGCTGGGAAACATTGAAACTGGCCTCTTGTGGCAAGGCAACCACCCGCATGGAAGTAAAGATAGACTCTCCCGACCCTCAGAACGTGGCAGGAGAAATAATCTGTAAAGGTGCCAATCTGATGCTGGGCTATTACAAAAATGCCGAAGCGACTTCCCAAATCATCGATGTAAACGGCTGGCTGCACACCGGCGACCTTGCAACGATGGATACCGAAGGATATGTCACTGTCCGCGGACGCAGTAAGAACATGTTGCTCACAGCCAGTGGCCAGAACATCTACCCCGAGGAGATTGAAAGCAAACTGAACAACATGCCCTATGTGTCCGAATCACTGATCGTATTGCAGAAAGACAAGCTCGTGGCTCTTATCTATCCGGATTTTGACGATGCATTCGCCCATGGTATGGAACAATCGGACATCGAAAAGGTTATGGAGGACAATCGGAATGAATTGAATCTGCAATTACCGGCCTACTGCCAGATAACAAAAGTCAAGATACACTTCGAGGAGTTCGAGAAAACGGCAAAGAAGAGCATTAAAAGATTTATGTATCAGGAAGTAAAAGGGTAAGGGGAATGTGTCAAAACCTTCTTTAACGCTTTATTTTAGGCGCGGATGACGCAGATTTCACGGATTTAGTTTATTGAATCCGCATTATTCCGCGTAATCCGCGCCTAATATTATAACATTATAAAAGTCTTCATGTGCTTTTGACACATTCGCATCCTTTTTGTTAACAAAAATAGAAGCAAAGGAATAAACGGCTAATAAGTGTTATAAAACATACTTTTTTAGTTGGATAATTTGCAGATT
>ERZ779855.2299-NODE-2299-length-10871-cov-2.150055_pt1 | contig 10871 bp, 7 predicted proteins | sample MGYA00511370_ERZ779855 | MGnify/ENA primary metagenome ERZ779855 (study PRJEB29588, sample SAMEA1967319) | human gut metagenome | biome: human gut; feature: human-associated habitat; material: faeces | place: Denmark | collected 2008/2010 ...
AATCTTTACCTTATATAACTGATTATGCCCGAAAAGAAAAATATCAGAAACTCTGTTCACGATTCCTCAACTGGGCAGAAACGTTTTATATAGACAGCATACGCTCCGCCCAATTAAAAATAAGTGATCCTCAAGAGTTTGAAAAAGGGAATGCTTACGAAGGAATGTATGGTTTGGGAGAATATGGAAGAAAAAAAGTACTGACAGGCCCTTCCTGGGTCGGAGCAGATATCCTGGCAGTCCAACTTTGTATGGGAGCACTACAAAAAGATGCGACCCGAATACAATACCAAGCAATTGCCAAAAGAAATGCCAACTATTATGTAAAAGCAGTGTATCCCGCTTCAGGCTACTATCAAGCTGAAGCCTTATTCTGGGTCCGGTCTGTATTAAACGATCACAACCTGAATGAAATAATAGATAGCAATCTAAAGCGGACTTTCATTCCTCCTCTATTAAAAGGATGTGAGAATGAGATGTATCTCCGAGGAGGGCGTTGTACATTAAATGCCTTACCACTACTATATTACAAGCGCAACATTCAAGATTCACCGGAGGTCAGAGCCATTTTACTAAAATATATCTGGGCATTCGGTTCTAAAAGTTCATTCGGGTCAATGAAACGTTTATCTGAAAATTATCCTAAAGCTGTACACGGAGAATCATTAACGGTATCAAAATATGCAGCTTTAAGCGCCCTATGGGCTATGGAATTATTAGTACCAGGTTCCACCCTTTTGCCAGAAATGAGGAAACCGTAAGATGTTATTAACGCGAAATGAGGACTAATTTGCGTATTTCCACTGATGAAGAAATGGCAAATCCTCTATTTTTGTTGTAAACTTATGCTAGATACATAAAGCACTTAAATCGTTTAATTCAAATTTATAGTATGAAAAACAAAGTCCTTCTATTTTTTATCGGGGTCATCCTCTGCTCTATGGACCTTTTTGCACAAGAACGGAAAATATCCGGCATTGTAAAAGGAGAAAACGACCAAGAACTAATCATTGGAGCAAATGTCATCATTAAAGGGACGAGACGGGGAACAGTAACTAACACCCATGGTAAGTTTACTATCTCCGTCGGACAATCTGACAAAGAACTTGAAATAAGTTATGTCGGAATGCAAAAGAAAACAATCAAACTGGAAGCCAACAAATCCAGTTACGTGATTGAACTGGAAGAAGAATACAATTCATTGGAAGACGTCATAGTTATAGGTTATGGGACTCAGGCCAAACGTGATGTTATCGGTTCCATTACGACTATTTCATCCAAAGACCTGGATTCTAATTCCGGAGGAAATATCAATACTGCTTTGCAGGGAAAAATTCCGGGTATGCAAATCATATCAACGTCCGGTGAACCAGGAGCCGGATCATTGATTCAAATCCGTGGTGCTTCTTCGATAAACGGGAGTAGCGAACCTCTCTATATTATAGACGGTACACCGATTGAAAGCGGAAATATATCCTCTATTGACGGTGATGCTACCTTCAGCCCCATTGCAGGTATTAATCCCAATGACATCGAATCTATCGAAGTCTTGAAGGATGCCGCTTCTTCTGCTATTTATGGTTCGCGTGCATCGAATGGAGTTGTCCTGATTACGACAAGAAAAGGAAAAAGCGGTGCTCCTCGAGTGACGTTTGAGGCTTCCTTTGCAAACGAGAATGTGGAGCGGATGATTGAGTATCTGGATGCTACCCAAGCTGTTACTATCATGCGCGATCGTTGGGCTTCCGGACCCAGTCCGGAAAAGTTATACCTTGACGGATATGCTTATAGTTCCGGCAATACGGATGCTTCCAAGTTCTCTACCCGTTACCTGAGGGATGGAGAGAGCATTCCGGCAGGATGGAAGTCTGTGGCTGATCCGTTGGATCCCAGTAAGACTTTGATTTTTGAAGATAATGATTGGGCCAGTACTTGTTTCAAGAATGCTCTTTGGCAAAATTATTATGTGGGGATAGAAGGAGGTACGGAGAAATTGAGCTATGTGGGCAGTATTGGCTATATGAAAGATTCCGGTGTAGGTGTAGGCACGGCATTCGACCGTTTTAACGCCCGTACTAATGTAACTGCCAAAATCAGAGAGAACCTGACTTTCAGTAGCAACATAGATTACAGCCAGACGAATAGCGAAGAGTATGCCAGTCAGTATCAGGTGATTTCCCGTGGACTGATGACCCCGGCCGTTCAACGTAAATATTGGGTGTCTGACAATGAATGGTACGGAACCCCGACGCCAGGTCCAAACTCTTCGTCTCCGAATCCGAGCTTCTACTCGTATTTTAATGATAACAATCAGCGTACCAACCGTTTGGGGTTAGTCGGCTCTCTTGATTGGGAAGTTTTGAAAGGATGGCATGCTGTGGGCACCGCTTCTTTGTTTACGCAAAACAGCCATGGAGATACATTCATGCGTGCCAACCCGATGAATGGAACGCGGAAGGCGACTACCAACATGACGGATGAGCAACGGAAGAAACTGGAATTCTACACCAGCTATACAAGAACGTTTGCCGATAAACACAGCATCAGTGCGATGGTAGGATATTCCTATCAGCAATATTTGTACAAGTATGTGTATGCTGCCACTACCGGACACAGCTCCGACAAGATACCGACATTGAACGGAGGTTCTGTTTATTCCGATGCAACGTCGACCAAGCAGGAAGATGTGAATATCGGTTATTTCGGCCGATTGAACTATGATTATCTGAAAAGATATATGTTGACTGCTACTTTCCGTGAGGACGGCTCTTCCCGTTTTGCCAAAGGCAACCAATGGGGATTCTTCCCCGGATTGTCTGTCGGATGGGTTATGAGTGATGAGCCTTTTATGCAGAATATCGGTTTTATAAGTAATTTGAAGTGGCGTGGCAGTTATGGGCAGACCGGTAACAACTCCATCGGCTATTACGATGCATTAGGATTGTATGCCATTACCACCAGTTACGATCAAAGTGCTGCGACCGTTTCTTCGGCCATGCCTAACAAGGCTCTTGAATGGGAGACTTCCACACAATTGGATTTAGGTTTTGATTTAGGCTTGTTCAAGAACCGCATCATTCTGGGTATCGATTACTTTAATAAGATTACGGATAACCTGATTACTTCCAAAGTATTGCCCAATACGTCGGGATACGGTTCCATCCTTACCAATCTTGGAAAAGTACGTTTCCGTGGTTTCGATGCTGAAATAACAACACGTAACATTGTCAAGAAGGATTTCACGTGGGAATCTAAATTCACCATTACTTACGTAAAGAACAAGGTGCTTAAACTGCCCGAAAACGGACGGGACAAGAACCGCCAGGGAGGATACTCTGTAAAAATGCAGGATGGCACGACCAAAGAATTCGGAGGTGTTGCCGAGGGTGAACCGTTGGGGCGTTTCTATGGATATAAGAAAGACTTTATCATTACAACTCCCGAGCAGGCTGCCAATGCCCGTTATGACACCTCATCCAAAGGTTGGGACTGGACCACGAAACAGAAACTGGGTGTCGGAAAAAAGACTATCGGAGACTATGAGTGGAAAGACCTGAACGGAGACGATATCATCAACAGCAATGATATGTTCCTGCTGGGAAATACGATTCCCCATACCACCGGAGGTTTGAACAATACTTTCACTTACAAGGGCTTCACTTTGAATGTCTATCTTGATTTTGCTTTGGGGCACTCCATTTCCAATGGTTATCTGCAACGCCAGATGTGTAATTTCATGAATGGAAACACCAGCCTGCCTGCTGAAATCCTAAAATGCTGGAATGTGGGGGATGACCCGAGTAAGGCCAAGTATGCCCGTTTCTCAGGCAATGACTCCGATGAGTTGAATAAGAATTTCCGGGACAACTCCGATGTTTTCACCCAGAAAGCCGATTATCTCTGTATCCGTGAAATCTCTCTGCAATATGCTCTGCCTCAGGCATTGCTGGCAAAGATTGGTCTGAAAGGGCTGGTATTGACCCTGGCCGGAAACAATCTGCATTATTTTACGGAAGTAATAGGCCTTTCTCCCGAAGTAGGTGCATCAAGTACCTATTCCGGTAGTTTCAACACCTATCCGCCTATCCGTAAGTTCTCTATCGGATGTAAAGTTACTTTGTGATAAAAGAAGTTTAATACGAAAAATAAGAATTATGAAAATAAAAATATTATCCGGCATTCTTCTTATAAGTGGGGTCTCGTTTTTTACATCATGTCATGGAGACCTGAATGTGATACAGCCCAGCCAGTTCACCAGCTTGTCCATGTGGACAGAGGAGAGCGATGCTACGAGTGCGGTAAATGGAGCATATACTCAATTCCGTTCCGCCTTTTCCGATTTGCTCAACATCTATGGAGAGATGCGCTCAAACTGGTATGAGAGTGGGGCGGTAAATGATGCGTTTTTTAATAGAGTGGGTACAAACGTATTGCTGAGCGGTGATGCAGGTACAAATTGGAGTAGTATATATACTACCATTAATAGTGCAAATTTGATTCTGAAGCATACTCCGGAAATCTCTTTCACCAATGAAGCTACACGTAATGAGGTGATGGCCAATGCCTATTTCCTACGGGCATATTGTTACTTTACTCTGGTGCGGGTATTCGGTGACTGTCCACTACTGACTTCCGGCTTTGAGTCAGAAAAGCAGGAGGACATGTATCCCAGCCGTACGGCGGCCTCTGAAGTATATGCTCAGGTCGAAACCGATATAGAAGAAGCTTTAAGGTTGATGCCCGCTTCTTCCAAGCTTCTCCATAAGGCATCTCCGGCAGCCATCAACATGTTGCGTACTGAATATTACTTATGGAAGGCAAAGCGTCTGGGAGGAGGGAATGCGGCTCTGAGTACGGCGCAGTCTTCTGTTGATGCGGTATTGAAAGCCGGATATGCACTTCTTCCCACGTTTGCCGATATTTTCAATTTAAGCAACGAAGCCAATTCTGAGCTTATCTGGACATTGCCCTATATCGTCAATGAAAATGTGACTCCGGGAACATCCCCCAACTTTTTCGCCTATTATCTGGCACCTAACGGTGACAGAACCCGGCTGAGGGAAGCCGGATATACCGAGGATGAGGTTCCTGCCGGTTCCCATGCCCAGTATGTTGTGCCCACGCAAGCCTATTGCGATTTCCTGGCTGAGGATGCACGTGACACGCGTACGGATGTTTCAGTACGGGTATTCGAGGATAAGTTCCTGACGGAAGAAGTACAGATTAAAAGGATGGTTGTGAAGTTCAAAGGCTCCTTTGCCAATGATACGCGTAGTTTTGACAGTGATGTCCCCGTCTATCGTTTGGCCGAAGCCTATCTTTTGAAAGCTGAAGTGGAAAATGCCTTGGGAAATACGGATGCCGCTTTGCAGAATCTGAATGTAGTGGCCAAGCGTGCTTATGGGGTAGACAACTACTACACGGCAAGGACTCAGGATGCCATAGACAATGCCATTATCAGCGAAATACTGAAAGAGTTTGTCGCAGAATCAAAAGCATGGTGGGCATACCTTCGCTTTAATAAGGAATTCGAGCTTATTGAGACCTTGAAGGGGCGTGAAGGGGAGAAGAATGTTACCTTGTGGCCTATTGCTCCTGCTTGTCTCAATACTAATCCGAATATAACACAAACGGAAGGTTACAAATAAATATTGGGATGATATGAGATATAAGACTATACTTTTACTGGTCTTGTCTGCTTGGGGCATCATGGCATGCCAAAATTATACGGATAAGATAGCGGTGGAGATTCGGCAACCGGTATATCCGGTGTTGACATTGAAGGAGCATAATCCGGTATTGTGTCTGCGTCTGATTAGGAACAGCGGCGTGGCATATCAGTTGGAAAAGATAAATTTCACTTTGGATGGAACTGTCCGTTCCGGTGATGTCGTTTCCGCTTCGCTGTTCTTGGATAAGAATTGTGGGCAGGTTTGTGCAAGTGCCAAACCGGTGAACAAACAATTGAGTTTTAAGGTAGGCCGGCAGATAGAGGAAGATACACTGACATGCTGGGTGACACTCCGACTGAGGGATGATGCGGCGCAGGCTACAAGCAAGATTGAAATCTCATGCAGCAGTGTCCAGACAGACTTGGGGCTGGTGGGCATCCGCCAGTTGCCCGCAGTAAAGCCGCTCCGTATAGGAGTGGCCCTGCGGCAGCCGGGTCAGGACGGGGTACACACTTCCCGCATTCCCGGATTGGTGACTTCGACGAAAGGTACCTTGCTGGCCTTGTATGATGCACGCAATGAAAGAGATGACGATTTGCAGGGCGACATTGATATTGCCATCAATCGCAGTGAAGATGGAGGGCGGACTTGGCAACCCATGCAGACTGTTCTGGATATGAAAGAATGGGGCGGGCTACCTCAGAAATATAATGGAGTGAGTGATGGTTGCATCTTGTCGGATGATTTCACCGGAGACCTCTATGTCATAGGGTTATGGATGCACGGAGTCTTGGACCCCAAGACGGGCAAATGGATAGAGAATCTTACCGATACCTCGACCGTATGGAACCACCAGTGGCGTGCGCACGGTTCTCAGCCGGGATATGGTGTCAAACAAAGTTCTCAATTCCTGATTAGTAAGAGTACCGACGACGGACTTACCTGGAGTGAGCCGCGTAACATTACCCGCCAAGTAAAAAAGGAAAAATGGTGGCTGCTTGCTCCCGGACCGGGTCGTGGCATCACAATGGAAGACGGTACATTGGTATTTCCGGTAGAGGGGCGGAACGAAGACGGGCTTCAGTTCTCTACAATCATGTGGAGTAAAGACAAGGGCGAAAACTGGACCGTAGGCGAACCGGCCTACTACAATACCAACGAATGTCAGGTGGTAGAACTTTCAGACCATTCCTTGATGTTGAACATGCGTGAGCGCAGCAACCGGGGACGTCAGGAAGGTAATGGGCGGGCCATTGCCGTCACTGCCGATTTGGGAAAAACGTGGACGGAACATCCCACGTCGCGCAGAGCTCTCATTGAACCGGCTTGCCAGGCATCCTTGCTGCGCCATGATTATATTGAAGACGGAGAAGAACGTCATGTATTACTCTTTGCCAATCCTAATTCAAAAGAGCGCCGTAACAACATTACCATTAAGGTGAGTTTCGATGACGGGCAAACTTGGCCCGAGGAGTATTGGATGTTGTTGGATGAAGGTAGGGGGGCGGGGTACTCTTGCATGACTTCTATTGACGAGCATACCATAGGTATCTTTTATGAGGGGAGCCAAGCCGACATTCAGTTCCAGGCTATCCCGCTGAAAGAATTATTGAAGAAATAAAAGTATAACACCTTAAAAAATAGATAAATATGAAACGCAGTGAAATCAATCAATATATCCGCGAAGCCAAAGCATTTATGACAAAGTACCACTTCATGCTGCCTCCATGGGCGGACTGGACTCCGGACGACTGGAAAAGCAAAGGACCGGAATGTAATGATATCCGGGAAAGAGCCATGGGCTGGGACCTGACCGACTTCGGCTGGGGCGATTTCCTGAAAATCGGCTTGACTCTGGTAACCCTCCGTAATGGAAGTCTGCAGAAGAAAGACAAACCCTATTGTGAAAAGATTATGTTTGTCCGCTGCGGACAAGTGACTCCCACCCATTTCCATTGGCTGAAAACGGAAGACATCATCAACCGGGGTGGAGGAATCCTCTGCATGCGTCTGTGGAAGGCCGACAAGGAAACTGAAATGCTGACTGAAGAACCGCTTGTCGTTTCCATCGACGGAGTCAGTACACGGGTAGCTCCCGGAGAAACGGTGCGTCTTGCTCCCGGACAAAGCATTTGTTATGAGCCTTATCTCTACCATACTTTCTGGGCCGAGGACGACCATTGCCTGGTAGGCGAAGTCTCCACGGTGAACGATGACATGAGGGACAACCGTTTCCTCACCCCCAAGGGGCGTTTCCCGCAGATAGAAGAGGATGTTCCGGCCGAACATCTGTTGTGCAACGAATATCCCGAAGTTTAGAAAGTATGAAAGATAAGACCAACCTGACGGGATTGAATCCTGATAATTTCCGGTCCGTAATCAACGGAAAGGATACCGGCCTTTATATACTGCGCAATGGCAGCGGTATGGAGATGTGCGTCACGAACTACGGGGCCATCGTCTTATCCATCATGGCTCCTGATAGTCATGGTAAGTTTGAAAATGTCGTCATAGGCTTCGATACGCTGGAAGAGGCCCGCAGGCAAAGCAAGGACTATTATATAGGAGCTACTATAGGCCCCGTAGCCGGACGCATATTGCACGGCGCTTTCCGTGTAGGAGAAAAAGATTATCACTTACAGCTTAACTCTGTTTCTAATACTCTGCACAGTGGTGATAACGGTTTTCACACGGTGGTGTGGGAAGCACAGCAACCGTGTGAAAACCAACTTCTCCTCCGGCATTTCCATGCCGATGGAGAAGCCGGTTTTCCGGGCAATGTTACGGTAAGGATGATGTATACCTTGACGGACGACAATGGGTTCCGTATAGATTATGAGGCGGAGACAGACCGCGACACCTTGTTCTGTCCCACCAATCATGCCTATTTTAACCTGGCGGGCATGGGAACTCCCACTACTTCCATTGAAGACCATCTGGTGAGGATAAACGCGGATTTCTACCTGCCTATCGACATGAATACGAACAATACCGGTGAAGTCAGGGCAGTGGGCGATACGCCTTTTGATTTCCGCGACTACCATTCCATAGGCGAACGCATCAACCGGAAAGACTTGCAGTTGCTCAACGGCCACGGTTATGACCACTGTTTTGTCTTGAAGAAACCCGCGCTGCATGAGCTCTCTTTCGCCGCCACCTGCATCAGTCCGTCCAGTGGGCGCAGAATGGATATCTATACCACAGAGCCGGGGCTTATCATGTACACCGGCAATTATTTGCCGGGCTTCACGGGCATGCATGGCACTGTGTATCCGCGTCGTAGCGCCGTCTGCTTTGAAACCCAGTGCTTTCCCGATACACCGAACAATCCGCATTTCCCCTCCATCGTATTACGTGAAGGAGACCTTTATAAACAGACATGTATTTATCAATTCAGTACGCAACCATGAAAAACAGAATCATTCTTTGTTTGGGATGCCTGCTGGCATTCCTCCAGCTCCGGGCACAAGTCAATACCAACCAGCAGCATTTGTGCAATCCTAATTCTTTTTCCATCGTCCTGCTGGGCGACCCGCAAAACTACGTGAAGTATGACTATAACCAGCCGGTTTTTGAGCTGATGACGGCGTGGACCGCTCATCATATAGACTCCCTCCGTGTAAAGGCGGTGCTTTGTACGGGCGACTTGGTAGACCAGAATGAATGTATTCTACCTCCCTTCCCGCGTTTCGGGAATCTTACGAGCCGGGAGCAGTGGACATTTGTGTCGCGGGCTTTCGGGCGGTTGGACAACAAGGTCCCTTATCTCATTTCTACCGGAAACCATGATTACGGCTACACCCGTTCGGAGAACTCGATGACCCGTTTCCCGGAATATTTCCCGATAGAGCGCAACAGCCAATGGAAAAAGACCATCGTGGCCGCCACCAATAACAGAAACGGCCTGCCTACGCTGGAGAATGCCGCCATGGAGATAACGGACGAGCATTGGGGGAGGATTTTGATTATTGCCGTTGAATTTGCCCCGCGCGACGAGGTCTTGTCATGGGCCAGGGAGCTGGTGGCTGCCCCGCGCTTCAAGGACCATACGGTGATTCTCATCACCCATTCCTACCTTACCGGCTTCGACAGCAAGCGCATCACCAAAGAAGGCTATAAGATAACCCCGTCCAATACGGGCGAAGGCATCTGGCAGAAGCTGGTGCAACCTTCTGCCAACATCCGTCTTGTGCTGTGCGGACACTATGCCACTCCGAATGAACGGTTGGACTATACCACGGGATTCCGTACCGACAAGAATGCAGCCGGACACGATGTGCACCAGATGATGTTCAACTGCCAGGCGTTGGGTGGCGGCATGAGTGGAAACGGGGGAGACGGCTGGCTGCGTCTGCTCGAATTCCTGCCCGACGGACATACGGTGCAGGTCAGGACCTATTCTCCGCTTTTCGGCTTTTCTCCTCAAACCAAGGACAAGGCATGGCGTACGGAATCTTATGACCAGTTTCAATTCACGATAAAATAAAAAATATGAAGCGTATATCAATTATTTATTCATTAATACTCTTTTGTATGTATTTATCAGCACAGACAAGTCCGGAGTGGACTTCCGGAAATGCGAAGAAATGGATGAAAAGTGCCGTTTGGTCCAATGGCTGGACTGTCTCTCCCCATAAATCAGTCAATGCTGTTGAATTTGCCTGCCAATATCATAAGAACAAGGATGTCTGGGATGCTGCATTCCGCTTTCTTGCCGAACATGATTTGGAAGCGCTGTCCATTGGCAACCATGTCATTCTGGAGGGGAAATGCTGGGCTACGGTCAGTGAATACATTCCCAAAGAGGTGGAGAAAGGGAATATTGAAAGTCACCTCCGTTTTGTCGACCTTCAGTATGTACTCTGGGGAAATGAAAAGATGGGGCTGGCAAGTGACGTCGAAGTACGTCAGGCGTATAATTCAAAAAAAGATGTTGCTTTTTATACCTCTTCCCGGATAAAACACTACTCTGCCGATGCCGGCAGTTTCTTCTTGTTTTTCCCTTCGGACATTCACCAGCCTTCTGTCCGGGGAAAGGGGGAACTTGTTAAAAGCAGGAAGATTGTGATTAAAATAGAATATGTAGATTAGTGTGTTTTGGGTTCTACTAAAAATACTATTTGTTTTTCAAATAAATTTCCTTTAAAATTTGTACTTTTGCCGACTGTTTGAATAAATAGAATGAAAACTTTAAAAACG
>ERZ779855.2311-NODE-2311-length-10839-cov-3.827337_pt1 | contig 10839 bp, 10 predicted proteins | sample MGYA00511370_ERZ779855 | MGnify/ENA primary metagenome ERZ779855 (study PRJEB29588, sample SAMEA1967319) | human gut metagenome | biome: human gut; feature: human-associated habitat; material: faeces | place: Denmark | collected 2008/2010 ...
GCCAGTTCTTGCGGATGCTTCAATTCTCCAAGCCAATCGCGGTTTTTCAGCTTCTCTATCTCCGCCCAGTTTATATCCGGAAACTGTATATTCACATTGTTCCCATTCCAGCTGGAATCCTGGTACATCATGATTCTCTGGATATCCTTCAAAGTCATTTCACCTTCCAGATATACGAATTTCAAGGTAGCGGCACCGTCAATAATCATAATCAGCTCTTTCACCTTATCCCCTTTACGGCTGATATAAAACTCAGAGCTGGACACAGTACCTTTCTGCTTCATCAGCAGTTCATATCTGGAAGACTGCACCAAAGAACGGAGATCCTTGCGCATATCTTTCTTTACATTATTATCCATTGTAGATAGTACCTGGACCGAGTTCAACTGTCCCGATACCTTGCCTATATAAATATCCTTTGTAAACAAGTTAGGATTCGTCTCAATCATTGCCTTGGATATATACACCGAAGATACCCCCTTCAAATCATTGTACTTATTAAACAAATTCTTCTGCGCCTGGCAGAGTAACGGCAACAACAATAATATGCCGGCTAAAATCATTCTACTTGTCTTCATATCAGATTATCTTTGAATTTCATTCCTAATTTCCCGATTCACCGTCAACACATCCAACCTGGTTGCCTCTACCTGCTCAATTCCCTTGTTAAGATGGGTAGAAACTTCTATCAATGTGGCCTGCAATGCCCTATAAGCAGCCTCCGGGTCAGAAAAGGTATCCTGCAGCGCAAGCGGGCACTTATCTTCTCCTATATTTGGAATGGCATAGCCGATTCCTATCAGAAGCAAGACAGTAGCTGCAATCCCTCCTATCCAGTGCCAATTGCGTTTCACTTTATTGCGATGAAAAAACATCTGCTCCTCTGCGGCCTTTTCATCAATCAGCCGGCTCAGTTTACTTTCCAATCCGGCAGGAGCATTCTCCACATTCACTTCCTGCTCCAAAAGACTCTGGAAAAGTCTCTTGTCCGTCAGCAAGTGTCCGGGCACTTCATCTGTCCTGAAAGCTTCCTTCAACAGCTCTTCTTCCTGCTCATCCGTATTTCCTTCATAAAAACCGGCAAGCAATTTTTCAAATTCTTCGACTTTCATAGTTACTCCATTTATTAAATTCCTCACGTATTCTCTTTCTAGCCCGGGACAACAACACACGGACATTGGTGGCATTCAATCCGGTGGCATGTTCTATTTCTTCATAAGAACACCCTTTCACGTCCCTTAGTGTTACAATACGTTGTTGCTGTTCGGGCAAGCGGGCAATGATGTTCTTCACTTGCTGTACCTCATCACGTATCTCCAGATTATCTGCCGGAGAAACCGTATGCACTTCCGTCAGTTCCACAAGCTGCTTGCTCAAAGCATATTTTCCGGAACGGAGCAAATCAAAGCACATATTTTTCACCAGAATAACACTGAAAGCTTCCGGATTGCTGATCACTGCCAGTCCTTCCCTTTTATCCCATAGCTTCAGATAAGCCTCCTGCACCAAGTCTTCAGCATCAGCGGCATTCTCCAATAACCTATAGGCTATGCAATACAGCTTATGATGATAGGGTAGAAACTCTTTTTTAAAACTTTCAGCATCCATGGGCTTTTAAATGATACTCAATGATTCTTTTATACCCTTAGACGTAAACCGGAAGGATTTTGTTACAGTACGGAAAGAAAAATGGAGATATAAAATAAACACCCCGATAATCACGGGGTGTGTACTTACTTTAGAACCAATAAATATAAGCCAATGTACTCAGGCTGATTACCACCCACAGCAGCACACCTTGCACCAAAGGTTTGATGCCCACTGCTTTCAACACATCGCGCGACAAGGAAGCACCGATAAAGAACAACGTAATAGTCAGTGTCTTGCGTGCAAAGTCATTGATACCCGCCCCGACTTGCATGCCCATTTCGGTTGTACTCAATACATAAGTGTTGAAAATCATGGCCAATACAAAGAAGAAAATGAACCAGGGAATGCTAATCTTCTGTCCCTTGCTCTTGAATATGAACGAAGTAATAAATGCCAAAGGTATGATCCATAACGCACGCGTCAGTTTGATGGTGGTTGCCACCTTCAGCGCTTCTTCCCCGTAAGCGGCACCTGCGCCTACCACCGAACTGGTATCATGGATGGCAATGGCCGCCCATGTCCCGAACTCATGCTGGCTCATGTTCAAGGCGTGCCCGATCATCGGGAAGATGAACAGTGCAATGGCATTCAAGATGAAGATAGTGCCCAATGCCACTGACATTTCACTGTCCTTTGCCTTCAATACCGGTCCAACGGCTGCAATGGCACTCCCCCCGCAAATGGCAGTACCGGAACTGATGAGGTAAGATGTATCACGATCTACTTTCAAGAACTTACGGCCAATCACCCAACCGACAAGCAATGTGCCTACCACGGAAATAACAGTAAATTCCATCCCTTCCTTACCGGAAGCCAAAGAAGCCTGCAGATTCATGCCGAACCCCAAGCCCACAACAGAATACTGCAACAGATATTTGGAAGTCTTTTTATTGAATTTGGGATGGGCCTGCCCGCACAGCAACGCAAAAGCCAGTCCTAAAAACAAAGCTACCGGAGGGGTAACCCATGCAGAATAGGCATGCATGCCGGGAATGTAGTCCAGAAACAAGAAGAATGAGAGAAGAGTGAGGAGAGAAACATAGATAATCTTTTTATTGTCCTGCAGAAAAGGCAAGTTGATACTCTTTGCCAATACTCGATTTGAAGCCATACTTTTCATTTTTTAAGTTTGTTCTTATTTTTCCGGGTGCAAAGTTAGGCTTCTTTTCCCAAACACACCAATCGTTTCTACTTATAAGCTATAACTTATGATTATGATGTATGGCAAACTGCATGAATACCTGCGCCAAACCACTCTCCTGTCCTTGCGGTTGTGCAAAACTAAACTCGCGCTGCATGGGCATGCTTTTTATTTCGACAACACGCAGTTGCCCTGAATAGAGCTCACGGCCGATAGAGCGCACAGAAACGATTCCCAGACAATCCGTATGTTCCAAAAAGAGCTTTATGCTTTCCGTACTGCCCAGATACATCAAGACCTTCAATGACGATAACTTTATATTATGCTGTTGCAACGCTCTTTCAAAAACATCCAGCGTACCGGACCCTCTTTCACGGAGCACCAAAGGCAAATCCAACAACTCCTCCGGTGTGATTTCTTCTCCCACCGGCAACTTGGAATTAGTACGGATTACAGCCACAAGCTCATCTTCAAGAAAAGTGGTATATTTAAGATTCGGCAAGCGGAATACGCCTTCCACCAATCCCAAATCTATGCGGTGTTCCTGCAGGGCAACTTCTATCTCGCGCGAGTTGCCGTTCATCAATGACAGGCTGACTTCCGGAAACTTTCCTATGAAACCGCCCAACATCGCAGGAAGCACATACTGCGCAATGGTTGTACTGGCACCCAATTTCAGTTCACCGGTATATTCATTGTGCAGCAGGTGCATCTCATACTCCAACCGTTTATAGTCTTCCAAAATCCGTTCACAATGTTCCAACAGCAGCTTGCCCGATTCCGTCAGGCTGATTTTACTTCCCTGACGGTCGAACAGACGCGTCTGATAGGCAGTCTCCAATTCCTGTACATGCTTGGTGATGGCAGGCTGGCTGATAAACAATTCCTGCGAAGCTTTTGTAAAGCTCAGATTCTTCGCTACTGACTGGAACACTTTCAAACGAAAATCACCCATAAAACTTCCTATATCCTATAATTCATCAGACTTAATGCCAAGAACGTGCGCCAAAGAATAAATCACCGGTTCCCAACGGCAATGTACCGGCTCCATAGGTTCCTCCAGTGTGAAATAGACTGCCTTACCCTTCTCTTCCTCACTTTTATCCTTGAAGAAACCAGCCAGTTTCTCTTCCACCCTGCTACCATATACCTGATGGAAAGGCAACAGCATCAGACATTTCACATCAGCAGAATCAAGCGCCAGATTCATCAAGTCGAGAAACAACTCCTCTGTCGATACAAAACCGGAAGAAGTTACGGAAGAAAATGCGAATTCACCCAACGGTGTACGACATGCCTGATGGTTCAACTTATCCACATCGGACGGTTCACAACATCTCAGCACATGCCCTGCCTGGGTGTGCACCAATAACACTTCCACCTCATTTTCTCCTTCTCTCAAACCGGCGTCCAGCGCCAGATAGCTCAGCCATGCCGGCAGGTCAATATCGGGCAACTTTCGTCCCAACTTGTTTTCCAAGAAGTTCTTTGCACTACATACCGTCTCATTCAAAAATGCAACATCTATCAATATCACATTCGCCGGGAACTTTATTTCATCGTTCATTGTTTCCTGTTTTTTTATTTGTTTATTTGTTTAAGACTCCAATCCCACCAAGGAATCAAGTCAATGAAAGTGTAAAAGTACAAAAATAATCATCAACACCCGCCATATATGCGAAAAAACGAATGACAAAGCAACTTATTTATCAAGATACACTCGTAGTATAAGAGAAGCAGGGTGCCCCGTATAGACAAGTGGGCTGAAAATGAGACATTTTGTCATCCATCGCACTCTTTTTACTGAAATTTTGTCCGGAATATGCCAATGGCAAATCTTTTGCGCCTTCTCAAGTGTTATGAAACCGATAAAAGAAAGGAGAACAAAATATGAACTTTAACAACTTTACCATTAAAGCGCAAGAAGCAGTGCAGGAAGCTGTGAATCTTGTACAAGGCCGGGGACAGCAAGCCATCGAACCCGTGCATGTGCTTCAGAGTGTGATGAAAGTGGGTGAAAATGTCACCAACTTCATCTTTCAGAAGCTCGGCATGAACGGTCAGCAGATAGCGCTTGTACTGGACAAGCAGATTGATTCCCTGCCTAAAGTATCCGGCGGAGAGCCCTACTTGAGCCGCGAAACGAACGAAGTATTCCAGAAGGCCACCCAATACTCCAAGGAAATGGGTGATGAATTCGTCTCCTTGGAACCGGTACTGCTGGCTCTGCTGAACGTGAAAAGTACGGCATCTACCATCCTGAAGGATGCCGGGATGACGGAACGCGAACTGCGGGAAGCCATCAACGAACTGCGAAAAGGAGAAAAAGTAACTTCACAATCCAGTGAAGACACTTACCAGTCGTTGGAAAAGTATGCCATTAATCTGAACGAAGCCGCCCGCAGCGGCAAACTGGATCCCGTCATCGGCCGTGACGAAGAGATACGGCGTGTCCTGCAGATTCTGAGCCGGCGTACCAAGAACAACCCGATTCTTATCGGTGAACCTGGTACCGGTAAAACGGCCATCGTGGAAGGACTTGCCCACCGTATATTGCGCGGGGATGTCCCCGAGAACCTGAAGAACAAGCAGGTCTATTCTCTGGATATGGGTGCACTGGTGGCCGGCGCCAAATACAAAGGCGAATTTGAAGAACGTCTGAAGGCCGTTATCAATGAAGTAAAGAAGTCGGAAGGGGACATCATCCTCTTCATTGATGAAATCCATACCCTGGTGGGTGCGGGAAAGGGCGAGGGCGCCATGGATGCCGCCAACATTCTGAAACCGGCCCTGGCACGCGGTGAACTGAGAAGCATCGGAGCCACTACCCTTGATGAATATCAGAAGTATTTCGAAAAGGACAAAGCCTTGGAACGCCGTTTCCAGATTGTCATGGTGAACGAGCCGGATACGCTGAGTACCATTTCCATCCTGCGTGGCCTGAAGGAGCGTTATGAGAACCATCATCACGTACGTATCAAAGACGATGCCATCATTGCTGCCGTGGAATTGAGCAACCGTTACATTACCGACCGTTTCTTGCCGGACAAGGCCATTGACCTTATGGATGAAGCTGCTGCCAAACTCCGCATGGAAGTGGATTCGGTACCGGAAGAGCTGGATGAAATCTCCCGGAAAATCAAGCAGCTGGAAATAGAACGGGAAGCCATCAAACGTGAAAACGACAAGCCCAAACTGGAGCAAATCGGTAAAGAGCTTGCCGAATTGAAAGAACAGGAAAGTTCCTATAAAGCCAAATGGCAAAGTGAAAAGACCCTGGTCAATAAAATCCAGCAGAATAAAATCGAAATCGAGAATCTGAAATTCGAAGCAGACAAAGCCGAACGTGAAGGAGATTACGGAAAGGTTGCCGAAATCCGTTACGGAAAGCTGCAGGCCTTGAACAAAGAAATCGAGGAGACACAGCAGAAGCTGCACGGGATGCAAGGTGACAAAGCCATGATCAAGGAAGAAGTGGATGCCGAAGACATAGCGGATGTTGTATCCCGCTGGACGGGCATACCGGTGAGCAAGATGCTGCAAAGTGAAAAAGACAAGCTGCTGCACCTGGAAGACGAGTTGCACCAACGCGTCATCGGCCAGGACGAAGCCATTGCAGCCGTCAGCGACGCCGTGCGCCGTAGCCGTGCCGGATTGCAAGATCCGAAGCGTCCCATCGGTTCATTCCTCTTTCTGGGAACCACCGGTGTGGGCAAAACGGAACTGGCAAAGGCTTTGGCCGAGTTTCTCTTCGACGACGAGACGATGATGACCCGTATCGACATGAGCGAATATCAGGAGAAGCATAGCGTTTCACGCCTGGTCGGAGCGCCTCCGGGATACGTAGGCTACGATGAAGGCGGGCAGCTGACGGAGGCCGTACGACGCAAGCCTTACTCTGTCGTCTTGTTCGACGAAATCGAGAAAGCGCATCCGGATGTATTCAACATCTTGCTGCAAGTGCTCGACGACGGACGTCTGACAGACAACAAAGGCCGTACCGTGAACTTCAAGAATACCATCATCATCATGACCTCCAATATGGGTAGCGCCTACATCCAAAGCCAGATGGAGAAACTGAACAGCTCCAACAAGGAAGAGATTGTGGAGGAAACCAAGAAAGAGGTGATGAATATGCTGAAAAAGACCATACGTCCGGAATTCTTGAACCGTATTGACGAAACGATCATGTTCCTGCCATTGACAGAAAAAGAAATCAAGCAGATTGTAGTTCTTCAAATCAAGAGCGTACAGAAAATGCTTTCGGCCAATGGTGTGGATCTGGTACTGGCCGACGCGGCTATAGACTTCCTCTCCAACACCGGCTATGACCCCGAATTCGGCGCCCGCCCGGTAAAACGTGCCATCCAGCACTATCTGCTGAACGACTTGTCCAAGAAGTTGCTGGCACAAGAGGTAGATCGCAGCAGACCGATTATCGTGGATGCCAATGCCGCCAACGACGGATTGATTTTCAAGAACTAAGTTGCGGCTTATTCCAAATAAAAAAACAGCTTTGAAACCGATACGTTTCAAAGCTGTTTTTATATTATAGGCAGGCTTTTACCCGGAAATCATACCGGCTTATTCTGCACTTTCTTCTTTTGCCTCTTCAGCCGGAGCCTCTTCAAAATCCGTCATACCACTCTTTACAAGCAAGTTATACCAGGAAATCAGCTTCTTGATATCTGACAGGTGCACACGGTCACGATCAAAAGAAGGCAACACCTCTCCCAAATATGAATAAAGTTCCTCGGAAGTCGCTTTCTTCAAATCCATTGCTACAGCTTCACCGTTTTCCTTCGTCTTCATAGAAAGAAACACGTCTTTCAAAGGAACGTCTTCCGTATCTGTGTACATGGCGATATCACCCAACGAAATAATTTTCTCATTACCATAAGCAGGAAAACGCTTCTTGTCAGCAAGTGACTCTACAATCAGCATGTTTTTTCCTTGAGAAACGAGTTTATACAATCCCGGTTTACCGGAAATAGACAAAATAGTCTTCAACATAGTATATTCTGTTTTGATTATTAGTAGTTGCTTTTTCGGTGGGCAAAGATAGTGCAAGCCAAAGACAATACAAAATAAGCTTGCTTATTTTTATCGCTGAGGCGGTGCCTGTCTTCTCGAAAGACAACCGCTTTTCTTGGACAGCGAATCAATCAGCTCTAAAACCTGTGGAATCAACGGAGCCTCACCGTCGTTTACAATGACAAAATCTGCCTGCCTGCGCTTCTCTTCATCACTCATCTGGCTCCGGACGCGTTTCTCTATCAGTTCCCGTGAAGAAGAATCACGCCTGACGGCACGCTCAATCCGTATTTCTTCCGGTGCATAAACCATGACCACGACATCCACCTCTCCTGCAAAACCGGCCTCAATCAATATGGCCGATTCGATAGCCACTACCGGAAACACATCATGGCACTGTACCCAACGCCTGAAGTCCTCCTTCACACGGGGATGTACAATGCCGTTTACCTGCCGGGCATGCCCGGGATCTCCAAACAGATAGGAAGCCAGCAACGGTTTATTCAGCACGCCGTCCGCATAAACGTTTTCGCCGAGCAATGCAACCAGTCCTTCACGGATAGAAAAATCCGCAACCATCAGTTGCTTAGTCTCCGCATCCGATATGTACACAGGAACTCCCATGACTTCCAACAACCGGCATACAAGGCTCTTGCCGCTGCCGATACCACCGGTTATACCCAACTTAATTGCCATCATTCGGGGAAACTTGCTCTATCAGGAAATCGACCTGCTCCGGATTAAAACGTACATGACTTACACCCTTCGGTACATTTTTCAATTTTACGGTATATTTATCGGACCCTAAACGCAACAGTTCTTCATAGGAAACATAGATATGAAAATCATTCGCGCCGATTTGCCGGAAGCGGCTCAACCCTATTTGAAAGGTAACCTGCACCTTAGAAGGAAATGCACGCAACACTTTGTCTGCCGGAAAATTCACTCCCCGCAAGGGCACTTCTACCGACTTTTCCGTATAAATATCTACCGGAAGCATCATTTCAATGGATGCAGGAACAAACTTCACCCCTTTCTGATTGACCAACGGCACTTGCTGCTTCAAAGTGTCGGATATATCTTCCAACTTGACACGCCGGGTATAGGCAGCCGTTATGGTATCCAACACATCCGCCGGGGCATATACCAAGACTGAATCGGGACTGAATATCGTATCGGAAAGATAATACTGCCGTCCTGCGCTCACCGTACCTTGAAGCTTGACAGGCACCAGCTTGGAGGCTCCCGTGGAATAATAATATTCCAACGTATCGGGCTTCATCGAAAGCAAACGGGTCGAAACGTTCAGCTGGCTCAGAATCTTCTTCTCAAACTGAGGGGCAAAAACCCTTACATGGTTGTTGTTTCCCTTATAATCCGCAAAATCCAAAGTAACGGGATAAAAACTCTTTCCCAACATATAGTTAAGAAGCACAGTGCCCTTATCCTTTACCTTGATTCTGAGTTCCGGAGCCGGTTCCGAAGTAATCACCATGTTATTGGGAACTCCCTTCAGCTTTACAGGAATGGAGAATTCGGTTTCATAATCGTTGTTCAGTGTCTGCAACAGCCAAAAGCCACCGGCTATGAAGAAGAAAAACAAAAAAATGAAGAACTCCCTGCTCTTATCACTGAGCAGGAAGTCCTTCATTTGTCTGACTATCTTTAGATATATTCTTTGTATGTTCCTACGTTCGAACATAGGCTCACCGTCCCTTATTATTTAGAAGCCTGGCTGCTGTTGGCATCAGCCGCCGCAGCAAAAATAGAATTCTTGTCGATACGTATCTTAACGTTGGAAGCAATTTCAAGAACTACGTCGTTGTCATTGATTTCCTTGATAACGCCATGAATACCACCGGCTGTAATCACTTTCTGGTTCACCTGGAGTGATTTGCGAAAGTTTGCAATTTCCTTCTGTTTCTTATTCTGCGGGCGAATCATAAAGAAATACATGATAACGAACATAGCTATCAGCATAATCCACATTAAGCTACCGCCTCCAGCAGGACCTGCAGCAGGAGCTTGCAGGAAAAATACAGTCATTAAGTTCATAAAATACTCAGTTTTAGTTTTTAATATTCAACAAAGGTATCAGTTTTTCGTTAACTTACCTTCTTTTTTCAATTGATTAACTATTCCATCCAAAGTGCCATTAACAAAGCTTCCACTTTTAACCGTGCTATATACTTTGGCTATATCCACGTACTCATTTAACGAAACACTGACCGGAATGTTCGGAAAACTCAAAATCTCGGCCAATGCACATTGCATAATCACAACGTCCATAAATGCCACACGGTCCAAATCCCAGTTACGTGTATTCTCGCTAATAAGATGGCGGTAGTAATCACAATTCAAGATGGTACGGCGGAAGAGGCGACGGGCAAATTCCTGGTCCTCATCATCTTTGAATTCGGGCAACAATTCCTGGTTAGCCCCTTTCTTCTCCTCAAAACGTTTGATGGTTTTCAACACGAATGTATCGACAATTTCCTTGTCATCATTCCAATAAAGGCTCTGGTCTTCAAGCAAGGCATCCAAGGCCTCATCATTAAAGACAAATGTCTTGTAGAGTTTCCTCCACAATTCACGGTCGGCTTCATAAGAATCATCCGAAGAAGCCATATATTCCTTATATATATCAGAACCTATAATCTTCTCATATAATCCCTTGACAAAATCTTCATCATTTGTCCAAGTACGTTTCTGGTTGGCACTGAATTCCAACAATTGCTTGTTCACCTCCAATTGGGAAATGAACTTGTTTTCCACAAATTTCATGTTGGGATACAACTCTTCTGCCGTAGGGGCTAACTTGGCTTTTGCCGCATCAATGCGCTTTTGTGCGTAGTTCGTCAGCGCTATCATCAGCATCAGCAAGTAGTTGTAAAGGTCGTATGCCTTGGACAGGCTAAAGAACAACTCTTTCTCCGCTGAGTCTAAATTTTTACTGCCGTTCTGATAATAAGCATATACAATCTGTATAATCTTAAGACGAATAAGAACTCTGT
>ERZ779855.2329-NODE-2329-length-10771-cov-9.069056_pt1 | contig 10771 bp, 10 predicted proteins | sample MGYA00511370_ERZ779855 | MGnify/ENA primary metagenome ERZ779855 (study PRJEB29588, sample SAMEA1967319) | human gut metagenome | biome: human gut; feature: human-associated habitat; material: faeces | place: Denmark | collected 2008/2010 ...
TAATAACAAAATATAACAGTTATTAAATCTCTTAAAACAGGTGAAATCTCAATCGGAATTTGACGATTGGATAAATTTAGTTTTCGTTGTAAAAACCTTTATTTTAGGGCGTTGCTACGGAAAGTAGCAGAAAAATAGTGAAATGACAGCTAATGTTTCTTGTTTGGTAAAGGTTAATTTACTAATCTGTGAAGGAAGTAAAACAAACCGAAAACGGAGGTAGAAAAATGACTTTAGAAGAACAAATTAAACATTACAGAAAACAGGCTGGACTTTCACAGGAGAAGATGGCTGAGAAAATCGGTGTATCAAGACAAGCCATTACAAAGTGGGAAAATGGAACAGGAACACCGGATATTGCAAATCTGATGGCAATAGCAGATTTCTTCCAGATATCAGTAGATGAATTACTTTCGAATGAGAAATCAGAGAAAAAGCAGTCTGATTACATCTATGAAAGTCGTACTGAATACGATATTGATGGTAAGAAGAATTTTGATATCAAGCTTGGTGGAGCATATGCTGTAGATTTAAAGGCATATCATGGAGAAAAAATTGAAGTCACAATGTTTTCAAATGTCTATAAGAATCTTATGGCAGATTATAAAGTAAAGATTGATGATATAAAAAACCGAATCGATATTGATCTTAACAGATTTAATGAAGCCAGTGAAGCAGATGCAAAGGAGAGTTTGGTCATTACTATTTTTATTCCAGTAAAATATATTGGAAAAATCGAATTATCAGTTAATGCAGGGACACTGAATATTACTGATATAGAAAATGAACATATTGAGGTAAATGGCAAAATTAGCGAAGTTACCCTTCAGGGAAATAAAAGTGAAATTGAGATAGATTCAAATCTTGATATGCAGATCAGTGTTTTATCACATGAGGGTGCGCTTGAGATTAATCAGTTGTCAGCAACATCAAGACTTACAATTCCTGCAGATTATAGATTTAGAAGCACAAAAAAGGGAATAGCAACTCATATTTATTATGAGAGACAGGGCAAAAAGGTTGATGACTTTTCAGATGCCGAAGCAGACAATTACATTGAGTTCAATGGTATAAAGAGTGAGCTTGTGATTGTAGAGGCTGAGGTGTAGTCATGGAAAAGTATATATATCGACCGGTCAGATTCTATTTGATTACATTTGCCTGCACTTGGTTCTGGTGGCTATTTGCAATTTTACTTAATGAAGGGACGGGGCTTTATCTTGGAATGTTTCTTGGCTTGGTTTCACCTGCCGTAGTTGCCGTAGTAACTGTATTTACATCTAAGAATAAAGCACTCATTAATGACTTTAAGAAGAAGCTGATTGGGTTTTATAGAATAAAACCTAAATATATATTAATTGCAGTGCTGATATTTGCTGTGATAGTGACGGCTTCAATCGGTACATCAGTATTATTTGGCGGCAGTATAAATCAGTTATCATTTACAGAAGACTTTTCATTTTCTATAGGTGGTACGTCTGCATTTCTTACAATTTTGTTGGCATCCTGCATAGAGGAGTTAGGTTGGAGAGGTTATGGAGAGGATGCTGTTGGTGCATACAACAGCTGGTTTAAGGAGTCTATCATCTTTGGATGTATCTGGTCTTTGTGGCATTTGCCATTATTCTGGATACCTGGAACGTACCAGTATGGACTTAAAGAGATGGGAATCATGTATGTGATTAACTTTCTTCTTAGCGTGATACCACTTGATTTCCTTCAGACATGGGTATATGTAAAGAATAACAGAAGTATGCTTGCAACAATTATTTTTCATTTGTTTATAAATATTATGCAGGAAAAGATAAACATGACTCCTGAAACAAAATGTATACAAACTATTTTTGTTGTTATTGCGGCAATTATAATTGTTGTTATAAATAAAGAAATGTTCTTTGAAACAAAGCATGTGGGTAATTTACTTGAAGAGAAAATTATGAATCGAGAGATAAATTGAACTTTATCGATGTAAAGAAATCGACAATTTCCAGTTTGTAGAATTAAGAAAATCGGAATTTACAGGAGAAGAATATGAAGATCATTTGGATAGATGGTACTTTTGGAATTGGAAAGTCTGCTGTTGCTGCTGCGATTGTTAAGAAAATACCACAGGCACATCTGCTTGAATTCGATGCATTGCAAGAAAAATATAAGCCAACTTCAGATTCTGATCGTTTTGGGAGAAGATATCCAGAAGCTAAAAAATATTTGGTTGATGCTCTCGTTGATGAAATAACAGAAATAATACAAGAAGGAGGTTGCAACTGTTTAGTCATTCCAGTTGCATTGATTAATGATTATTGCAATCAGAAACTTATAGATGGCTTCGCAAATATTGAGAGTCACCATTTTATATTAACGGCCAAGACGGAAATCCTACATCAACGCATAAATAACCAAGAAAATCGAGACATCGATTTGGCAGTAACCTATATGCCAGAGGCAACACAGTATTTAAGTAATCACTATTATGATGCAAGCATAATAGATACGTCTAACATGAGCATTGATAGTGTTGCAAAAGAAATAATTGAAAGCATAACTCGGTAACTTCCTGTTTATAAAACTGATAAAGGAAAGCAGGTGTGTTTTTATGGATAAGATTACAACAATCAAACAAAGTGCTAAGAGTATTCTCACAGGTAATATCGAATCGGCAAAGAATCTTATAAATAAGGAATATCCATTTAAGAAGTTAAAACCGGAGGGAAGAAGCTATACAGATAAGGAAAAGTATGAGCAGTTTGTAAGAGACGGATTTATAGACAGATATACCGGGGAAAAGCTTGTTAATCCGGGATTGTTAAAGGTGTTATCATATTACATGCCGGATGCATTTCCATATCAGAGCCATTGGAAGATGGAAGAATGTCACAGTGCCTACTGGGAGCTGGTCCCAACAATTGACCACATCATTCCTATTGCCATTGGAGGAGAGGATAACCTGTCTAATTATGCGACAACGTCTATGCTTCACAATTCAGTTAAGAGTAACTGGACATTAGAGCAGCTAAACTGGAAACTGTATCCTGCAGGAGATATTAATGAGTATGACGGGCTTACTGATCTTTTTGTGAAACTTACAGAAAACGACCTTGAGCTTTTTGATGACCCATACATAAAACGCTGGTATAAGTTATCTGTGGGAATGAAATAGAGACAGTTCCTAAATGTATATAACAATTGATTGTAAATGAAAGAGATAAGAGTATGCATATATATGTAGATGCTGACGCATGCCCTGTGATTGGGATAGTTGAAAGAATAGCTAAGAGTCATAATATTGCCGTAACGCTTTTGTGTGATACTAATCATTATCTTACATCAGACTATTCAGAAGTGGTATATGTGGGTGCCGGAGCTGATGCAGTTGATTTTAAGTTAATAAGCCTTTGTGAAAAAGGAGATTTAGTAGTTACGCAGGACTATGGTGTAGCTGCCATGGCATTAAGTAAGGGTGCATATGCCATTCATCAGTCCGGGAAATGGTATACAAATGAAAATATTGATCTTATGTTAATGGAGAGACATATAAGTAAGAAGGCAAGGCGGGCAAGCAGTAAAAACCACATGAAAGGTCCAAGAAAAAGAAGTGATAAGGATGATTATAACTTTGAAGTCTCTTTTGAGAGACTAGTGGAAAAGCTGCTACAGGAAAATGCAGGAAAAGATTAATAAATTTTGGAGGAAACTATTGTGAATATACAGATATTTGGAACTAAGAAATGCAATGATACAAAGAAGGCAGAGCGTTTCTTTAAGGAAAGAGGCATAAAGTACCAGTTTATAGATATGAAGGAAAAAGGAATGAGCAAGGGGGAGTTTAATTCTGTGGCTCAGGTTAATGGCGGGTTACAGGGAATGATTAACTGGGATGGAAAAGACAAAGATCTGCTTGCGCTTATAAAATACACAGCTGATGAAGATAAACTTGAAAAGGTAATGGAAAATCCTTCAGTTATTAAGACTCCTGTTGTAAGAAATGGAAAAGCATCAACACTCGGATACCAGCCGGATGTCTGGAAGAGCTGGAGTTAAATAAAAATTAGGAGACAGATATATGAATTTTGAATTAGCATGCCTGGAGGATTTTAATGAGATAGAAAATCTCTATTGGGATTTAATAGATAAAAGCAAAGAAGAACCTTCTTTTCCTGACTGGGAAAAGGGTGTACATCCTTCAGCAGATTTTTTAATGGCTGGTATTGTTAAGAAAGAGTTGTTCGTATTAAGAGATGAAGGAATAATTAAGGCGTGTGCCATAGTTAACAGTAATTCTAATAAAGAGTATAAAAAGGTAGCGTGGAAAGTATATGAAAGAGATAATAATGTATGGATAATCCATGCTCTCGCAGTGCGATATGAGTACCGCGGTATGGGTCTTGCTACTCAGTTTGTAAAAAACTTAATATCATATGCTAAGTTAGAAAACATTGAAGCCATTCATCTTGATGTAATAGATAAGAACACACTAGCTGACAAGTTATATATCAGAGCTGGCTTTAAATATGTAAGTACTGAAAACATATTTTATGAGGTGGTTGGAAACAGGCAGTTTAGAATGTATGAGTATGTGATTGAGTAGAAAGTATTAGATATGCACATATAATGAGCATTATCTACCTTACAGCAAGCTATAATGAAAAAATCATAGTAAAGAAGGAACGATTGTGAATATAAGATATGCAACAATGGCTGATTTAGACGATATTGCATCGGTCGAATCCGAGTGTTTTCCTGTTTTAGAGGCAGCAACTAAAGAAGAATTTGAGCAGAGAATAAAATATTATGGAAATCATTTCTGGCTTATGTTTGATGAGGGTAAACTCATTGCGTTTGTAGATGGTTTTGTTACGGATGAGGCTGATCTTACAGATGAGATGTATGAAAATGCATCAATGCATAATGAGAATGGTGCATGGCAGATGATTTTTGGCGTAAATACTCGTCCTGAATATCGCAGATGCGGATGTGCGAAAGAGCTGATTAAGAAGGCTATCTTAGATGCCAGAAAACAGAACCGGAAAGGGCTTGTATTAACATGTAAAGAAAGCCTTGTTCCATATTATTTCAAGTTTGGATTCGTTGATGAGGGGATAACAGATAAATCCACTCATGGAAATGTCCTGTGGCACCAGATGAGATTGGATTTTAAATTAAGAAATAATGGAGTAAATCCTTCAGATAACAAAAAAGTGACCGCAAACAAGAAATTTGCAGCCGACAGAATACTATCATATTTTAAAGAAGAGTGGAAGGTACTGCTTATAATAACAGTTTCAGGTCTTATATATAACTTTGGACTTTTGCTTGGCCCTTGGTTTGAGGGTAAGATGACAGGATGTCTTATAGATATATTAAGCCAAAATGCTGTATACAAGGATATGCTTATACTTGTAGTGTCATATATTGTATCTATTGCAGTTGTTCAGATATCAAGATATATAAAGCGTTTCTATGTAAGAAGATTTGCGAATAATGTCAACAGAAGAATGAAGAAGATATTGTATTGGACGCTTGTGTTAAAGAGCAAGACAGAACTTGAAAGTGAAGGTATGGGTGATATTATGACAAAGGCAATCCTTGATGTTGATGATTGTGCTGAGGGCATGAGAAAGTTCACAACAGAGGTGTTTGATACAGGAGTTGCTCTGGCTGCATATGCAGGAATGCTGCTTGTATATGATGTAAGGCTGGCACTTATTGCAATGATATTTCTACCGATATCTTATCTGCTTGCAGAAAAGATGAAGATTATCGTACAGAGAACAGGTGCAGAATATAAAAGACAGTCAGGAATATTAAGCAATGCCACACTAGACAGAGCTTCTAATGCCATAACTTACAGGGTATACGGAAGGGAAGAGGACAGAAGAATTGCATACGAAGATAATCTTTCATCATATGAGAAAGCTGCTATCATGGCAAATATATGGAATTCTTCAATGACACCCTTATACAGGATTATATCAATGACAGGTATAATATTTATATTATATTTCGGCAGTAAAAATGTACTTGGAACGGGGTGGAAAAGCTGGGATATCGCGGCATTTACGACATTTCTTGCCTGTTTTATAAAGTTATCGGATAAGTCTTCAAAGGCGGCAAAGCTGTTTAATGCAGTTCATAAGTCACAGGTTTCGTGGAAACGTATTAAACCGCTTATGGTTATTCAGGATAAAGATACAGATTGTAAAAATCAGACATCAGGAAAGCTTGAAGTAAAAAACTTAAGTTTTACATATCCAGATGGAAAAACTGTATATAATGATATTTCCTTTACTGCAGAGCCGGGGGAGATTATAGGCGTTACGGGTCCGGTTGCCTGCGGTAAGTCAACATTTGGAAAGACCTTCCTTTGCGAATGTCCATATAAGGGAAGTATTAAGTATAATGGAAATGAATTAAGCAGTGTTGCTGATAATGTAAGGTCGGGAATAATAAGTTATCTTGGACACGACACAGAGCTTTTTAATGACTCTATTAAGAATAACGTGCTTCTTGGTGATGATTGCAATGTATCAGAATACCTCAAGGACGTATGTATCGATAAAGAAGTTGCACAGATGGAAAATGGAGTTGACACACTTATTGGTAATGGTGGTGTAAGACTGTCAGGTGGACAGGCACAAAGAATAGCACTTGCCAGAACGCTTTGTCATAAGAAGCCGGTGCTTGTGCTTGATGATCCATTTTCAGCACTGGATATAAGCACTGAGAAAAAGATATATAACAACCTTTGTGATATAGCAAAGAATAATATTGTAATTATTATGACACATCGTCTGTATATGTTCCCTAAGATGGATAAGGTTATATGGATGGATAATGGAAAGGCAATAGTTGGAACACACGAAGAGATTATGTTACAGTGTCCGCAGTACAGGAAGTTGTATGAAAATGTCAGCACACAGATGAGGTAGACGTGGCTGAACATACAGAAAAAGGTACATTACAAAATAAAAATACCAACGAAAATAAGAAAAAGGAGCTGGATAATATTGAGCAGTAATAATGTAAACAGCACAGAAGCCAATAAAGCCAATAATTATAATATTAATAACGTTGATAATAAGAAAATGAATAACAAGAATTCACACAACGTAGTTTCAATAATATTACATACTATAATAAAGAGAAAATGGCTTTCTCTTGGAATTATAATTTCAGTATGTGGTGCGGTTATAACAGCTCTTTATCCACCACTTGTACTTGGAAAAATAGTAGATACACTCACAACAGGAAGTCAGATGCCTGTATATCTTGTATTTCTTTATATGGCATTTACAGTTATTACAGGTCTTATGGAAGCCACAAGAGAAGGGCTTCTTACAGTATTTGGGCAGAAGATAACACACGCACTTAGAAGTGGACTTATGGAGCATTTTGTAAGACTTTCTACTGACTCACTTAATAAGCAGGAGCCAGGTGCTGTTGTATCAAGGTTTGTAGGTGATGTTGATACAGTTGAGAACCTTTTTACATCGGGAATTGTAAGTATGTTTGCAGATGCGTGTAAGATAATAAGTATTCTTGCAGTTATCTGGTTCAGAAATAAAGGACTTGCAACAGTGCTTATGGTGCTTCTTCCATTTTTATTCTGGTTTACAAGACATATACAGAAGAATATGCTTGATGCCCAGTTAAAAAATAGACGAGCAGTAAGCCGTGCTTCAGGACATGTACCTGAAACACTTCACAATATCCGTACGATCCATAATCTTGGCAAGGAGAAGTATATGGAGAAAAGATACGATGAATATATAAGCGACAGCTACAAAGCTATGGAAAAGACCAACTTCTACGATGCTGTATATTCACCAGTTATTCTTATATTAAATGCAGTTGTAGTGGCGGTAGTTATGTTGTTTTCAGCCTCAGGCAATGCCAAAGTCCTTACACTTTTTGGTATGTCAGCAGGTACAGCAGTAGCAGTTATTAACTATATATCACAGATATTCTCACCAGTTGAAAGTCTTGGAATGGAAATCCAGACGATACAGTCAGCGATTGCGGGCGTGAGAAGAATAAATGAATTCTTTGAACTTCCAGTACTAGATAATAATGAAGAATTACAGACAGAAAAGACATTTGATAGTAAAAATGATACACCATATGTACAGTTCAAGGATGTAACGTTCGGATATGAGACTGATCACATTGTAATATCTGATAAGACATTTGTTGTAAACAGAGGAGAGCAGGTTACACTGTCAGGAAGGACAGGTGCAGGTAAGAGTACAATATTCAAGCTGCTTTTAGGTTTGTATAAGCCACAGAAAGGTTCTATCCTTATAAATGATATGAATTCAGCCGCGATACCAGATAACAGAAAGAGAAAAATATTCGGTTATGTTGAGCAGTCATTCCATATTGTTCCGGGAACAGTTAAAGACCAGATAACACTTTATGACAAGTCCATATCTGACGAAGCTGTTATCAAAGCGGCAAAGCTTACAGGACTTCACGATACAATTATGAACTTTGAAAATGGATACGATACCCAGTGTACGCAGGAATTATTCTCGCAGGGACAATGGCAGTTGTTATCCATAGCAAGAGCTACAGCTGCCAACCCGGAGCTGCTTTTACTTGATGAGATAACAGCCAATCTTGATGCCAATACAGAAAGAGATGTTCTTACAGCACTTAAAGGTGTATCTGAAAACAGAACAGTTATATCAATATCACACAGGGTTACGGCAAGAACAGGACGTGTAATAAACTGTTAAATACAATATTTCATAATGACAATGACGCCAGAATGTGATAATATTTTTTGTATTGGGTAATTTAATGAATTAAAGTATATCAGGTGGACAAAGTGGAAGATATTATGTATAGCATTAACAGGTTGTTAAGCATTACAATTGGAAATAATAGGGCATATTTAGATGTGCAATATGTTAATATTGCTATGTTGGTCTGGGGTTGTGTATTCTGCTTAATAGCAGGGGTGGGAATGATTTTAAGTAAGAATTTTGACCGCCGTAAGAGGCTGTGGATGATACTTTTGCAGTTTGCAACAGCTGTTCTGTTGCTCAGTGATGCAACCGCCTGTATATTCAGAGGTTGGACGGGTATATTTGGATATTGGATTGTAAGGATAAGTAATTTTATAGTATTTCTTGACAATAATATAATATTATATTTGTTCCACAGGTATGTGTGCAGTTTTATTTTTACGGAACAGGAAGAAAGAACTTTAAAAAGAGCAACATTTATAAATATACTGTGTGCCGTGGCAGTAGCTCTGGTTATTATTTCACAGTTTACAGATTTGTATTACTATTATGATGCACAGAATGTATATCATAGAAGTGAAGGTTTTATAATATCTATTTTTATACCTGTAACAGGAATGATGGTAGAGATGTCATTTTTGATAGAATACAGAAAGAAATTAAGCAATATTACAATTTCTTCACTCGGTTCATATATTATTCTTCCAATTGTAGCGGCAATAATACAGTTCTACTTTTATGAAATTTCGCTGATTGATATAGCTATATGTAATTCAATGATAGTTATGTATATAACTGTTATTGGTGAACAGAACAGGAAACTTGACAATCTGGAACAGAAGCAGATTAAGACAGAGGCTGAACTTGAAATATCTATGGTGCTTAACCAGTGTATAGCAGAACTGACAACTGAAGCGGATATTAACATAGCTATACATAATCTTCTTGCAATTATTAATAATTATTTTGGTGCGGACAGATGTTATATTTTTGAAAATAATTACGATGATAATACAATGGATAACACCTATGAGTATGTTGGTGATAGTATTACAGCAAAGAAGGATAAGCTTCAAAAGCTTTCAATGAATATTGTAAGTTTATGGATGGAGAATTTTAAAGAGGAAAAGCCATCTTATATAGCAGATGTCAGCAAGCAAAAGGAAGAACCTGTATACAATATGTTGCATGAACAGAATGTAGACAGACTTCTTGCAGTGCCATTAAAAAGAGATGGAAATATAATTGGATTTCTTGGAGTGGACAATCCGGTTAATCATTACGAGGATATGGCATTATTGTCTTCTATACAATATTTTGTTACTAATAGTCTTGAAAAGCGTGTGCAGCAGGATAGGATGCGTTATTTAAGTTACAGGGATATGCTTACAGGTTTGTACAATCGTAACAAATATATAAGCATTGTTAAAGCGGCTAAAGACCAGATACTTAAAAATGTCGGAGTTGCTTACATAGATCTTAATGGTCTGAAAGCAATTAATGATAATTATGGACACTCTAAGGGTGATAAGTTCATATGTACAGCAGCAGACACATTCAAAATGGTATTCCCGGATAATTCTTACAGGGTAGGTGGGGATGAATTTGTAATTATAGAGCAGAATATTGAGCGTGATAAATATGAAGAAAGAATTACAGCCTTGAAAAATATAATGCAGGATAAACAAGTAAGCATATCCATAGGAGTTCTGTGGAGAGAGCAGGTTGACGATTTAGAAGCATTATTAAAGTCAGCAGATAAGCTTATGTATATGGAGAAAGAGATGTATCATAAGAACAGAGAATAAAGTTAAAATAAAAGGGATTTGGGATACACCTTCCAAATCCCTTTTGTGTTCTTTTTGTGCTGTTAAGGGATTTATATTAAAAGTTATGATGGGTATGTATCCCCAGCACAAATACAATTATAAAATGTTGTTAAAACAGCATAAAATGCTTGTTACTTTGAAACAAATGCTTGTTGTTTGTTATATTGATTGTTATAGTCAGACCATATTAATCAA
>ERZ779855.2332-NODE-2332-length-10765-cov-3.031279_pt1 | contig 10765 bp, 12 predicted proteins | sample MGYA00511370_ERZ779855 | MGnify/ENA primary metagenome ERZ779855 (study PRJEB29588, sample SAMEA1967319) | human gut metagenome | biome: human gut; feature: human-associated habitat; material: faeces | place: Denmark | collected 2008/2010 ...
CATCCGCCAAAAGAACCCGCTCAACAATTTAATACCCGTAAATCGAATAGATCTCATCCGTATACACCCCCGGCTCCTTATAAACGATCACCGGCGCCTCCACCTTCATCCAGGCGCCGCCGCCGCGGACTGCTTCGATGAGGACCATATTCGCATCCTTATCCTTAAAAGGATGCACCATCTTCATCCGCTTCGGTTCCAGCTTATACTGCTTCATCGTCCCTAAGATCTCGATCAGCCTGTGGGGGCGGTGCACCATATACATTCTTCCGCCGGGCTTCAGCACCTTTGCGCCTTCCCGCACTACGTCCTCCAGCGTACAGAGCACCTCGTGTCTGGAAATTGCCTTCACCTCCGTCGGATTCTTAAGTCCGTGGGAGTCATTCATATACGGTGGATTTGTCGTAACGACATCAAAGGAAGCCGCTCCGAAAATCCGGCTGGCTTCCTTGATATCTCCATGTACGATCTCAATTTTATTTTCCAGATGGTTTAATTTTACGCTCCGCTCCGCCATCCTGGCAATCTCATCCTGGATCTCAAGTGCCGAAAAATGTTCTCCCTCCGTCTTTGCGGAAAGAAGAAGCGGAATGATCCCCGTCCCGGTTCCAAGATCCAGCGCCCTCTCCCCCGGCTTTACAGCTGCAAAACCGGAAAGCAGCACCGCGTCCATTCCGAAGCAGAACCCATCTGTCTTCTGGATGATCTGCAGTCCATTTCTCTGAAGATCATCCAGACGCTCATTTTCCTTTAACTCAATCGCCATCGAGTTTTGATTTCCCTTCTTTTTTCTCAAGAGCCTCTAACTGCTTAAGCTCCGCATCGTTCGTGGACTGCTTTTCCCGTCTCTTTTTCGGGCGGAATTTTAACTGATCCACTTTATATTCACGGATCTCCTTCTCATCGTTGTTCACAGTCACAATGACCTTCACAAGCTGGCGCAGAATGCTCACACTGTGGACCTCGCCCTTTAAACCGTCGTCTGTTGTCACATAATCGCCGATATTCGGAAGTCTTCCGTTTAATTCCTCATAAGTATCTTCCTCGTACTTTAAGCAGCACATCAGTCTTCCGCAGACACCGGAGATCTTCGTCGGGTTCAGGGACAGATTCTGTTCCTTCGCCATTTTGATGGATACCGGAATAAACTCAGAAAGATAGGACGCACAGCAAAGCGGTCTTCCGCAGATACCGATTCCGCCCACGATCTTTGTCTCATCGCGGACACCGATCTGGCGAAGCTCGATCCTTGTCTTAAATACGGAAGCCAGATCCTTTACCAGCTCACGGAAATCAATTCTTCCGTCTGCGGTAAAATAGAACAGCAGCTTGTTATTATCAAATGTGTATTCTGCTTCCACTAACTTCATATCCAGCTTGTGTTTTGCAATCTTTTCCAGACAGATCTTAAACGCCTCTTTTTCCTTCTGGCGGTTCTTCTCTGCCTGCTTTTCATCCTGCTCAGTCGCAATGCGGATGACCGGTTTTAATGGCTGGACAACGCTCTCCTCGGACACCTCCCTCGGATCGGTCATGACAGTTCCCATCTCAACGCCTCTTGCAGTCTCAACAATTGCATGCATGCCTGCTTTTAACTGTAACTTTCCAGGTCCGAAATAATATATTTTACCTGCATTCCGGAAACGGATTCCTACTACTTTTACCATTCTAGTTCTCCTTAATTGTCAGCAGTAATAACTCAATCACCAGATCAAAGTTTACGTTTGCGTCCAGACGTATCTGGGCTTTACGCAAAGCTTCCAAAATACTGTTGATTCCATTGTAAGAGCTTTTTTCTGCCTGTCGTTTTATGTCGTAGACCTCATCCTTGAAAATAAGGCCATTTACATCACCTGTTGCTTTAAAATATAATACATCACGATACCAGATCATCATCAGATCAAAGTAATCGTTAATTTCTAATTTATAATCTGCAATCTGCTTTACCGCAGCGGTCATCTCGTAGAGATCAATATCATCGAGACGCTTGATCAGCTGCAGTGCGCTTGCCTTCATCTCATTAAAATCATCAGAGGACGCAAGCTGGATCGCTTTTCCCACATTTCCCTGTGCAAACGCCACACACACATCCGCCTGATAGTCAGGGATCTGATACTTTTCCATCAGGAACTTTTTAATTTTCTCATCCGGCACAACTTTAATATTCAACGTCACGCATCTGGATAAGATCGTTGGCAGAAATGTGTCCGCATTTGTTGTCAAAAGCATAATGATTGCATATGCCGGCGGCTCTTCGATCGTTTTCAGGAGCGCATTCTGTGCCTGCTGGTTCATCTTCTCCGCCTCATCAATGATATATATCTTGTGCTCACTGCTATATGGCTTTACATCAATATCATTATTTACCTGTGTGCGGATATCATCCACAGAAATGGTATTTGGCTTCTCATGGTTTACATAAATAATATCCGGCTGATTATGTCCCAGTGCCTGTCTGCAGGAATGGCACTCCATACATGCCTCTTTTCCATGCTTTTCACACTGCAAAGCCATTGCAAATGCCTCCGCCAGCATCATTTTTCCGGATTTGTCCGGTCCATTGATGATGTACGCATGGGATACTTTATCCATCCCGATCGCGTTCTGTAAATGCTCTATAATCTGCTCATGTCCGATAATATCTTTAAATCCTGCCATATGCCGCTCCTTTAAGTCAATATATCTAACAACAATCCACGGATCTCACCTATCCTGCTCAGGATCGCAATGTGATCCTTCTCATCCTTCACAAGCTCCCTTGCCAGTTCATCCAGATTTGAATCGATCAGCCGGATCAGTCCATACACTCTGTGCCGTCCTTTGCGGTCTAAGAAATTCTCTCTGGAAAACTTGTGTGAACGATACACCACCTCATTTAAAAAGTCTTTGATCAGTCCACGGTATTTTTTCATATCGCGGATATCCATATGCTGTGCAATACGGTTCCCCTGTGCCGTGATATCATTCATCAAAAGATCGACTTTTGCCTGAAGATCTGCATCGGTGATGGCACTCGCCAGAGTGAATTTGAATGTTCCATCTCCGGTTTCCGTTGTCACTGTATCAGGTACCTGTGTCACCTGTGCTATATTATTTACTTTAATATCCACCAATGCCCACCTTCTTTCCTACCTGTCTTCTAAAATTGCCCTGCGGATCTCTTCCTCTGTCTCATCGAGATCCTGATTGACAAATCTCCTTGTGATCCCTGCTTCCTTTAACTTTTCCCCGGAAAAATCTTTTGCATCTGACAGAAATCTGCGGCAGAGTTCCTCATACTTCGGGCTTTCCTGCATCCGCTCCCTGTTTAACGCCCGGCTCAGGCGTTCGCCGTCTTCCACTTCTATATAAATCGGCACAACTTTCTCTTTTCCAAAGTAATCACGGATCTTTAAATAAGATTCCAGTGTTCCTATGATCAGATAATTCTGGTGTTCCAGATCGATCTGGTCATCATTCACGGTAAAATATTTCCAGATCCCATGGATGGTATCGTAAGCTCGAAGCTCGATAATACGCCCTTCACGCTCCAATTCTTCCACTTTCTTCTCATCACAGAAAAAATATTCTACCCCATTTTTCTCCCCGGCACGCACCGGTCTTGTCGTATATGGAACAATGGTCTTTAATGAGAGACTTTCATCTCCCAATATCTTTTTAAACAGGGTATCTTTTCCCGTGGAACTTTTTCCCATGATACAATATATTTTACCCATTTTTCCTGCCTCATTTAGTATAATATAGTCTTTAAAAATATACAATCTTTAGAATTTTTTCGTTACTGTTCACTCGTTCCACACGCAGTCCAAGTGATAAGCATTCCTCAATATTATCTGCCAGACGCCTCGTGATGATCTCACCCGGAACGATCATCGGAATTCCCGGCGGATACAGATAAATCGTATCCGCAGACATATTTCCGACTGCCTCCTCTAACGTTACTTCTTTATATGGAAGCTCCTCTGCCTGATAAATCTGCATTTCACGCGGATATTTCTGATATATTTTCTCAATAAACGAATGATACTTCTCATCACTTGCCGGATTCTTCAAAATTTTGTTTCCATTTGAAACGTCCTCTGCCACCTTTGCATCGATCTCATGCAATGCGCCTGCCAGACGCTCCAATCCTTCGTCCTCATCCATCAGACTTGTCATTCCCAGCACATAATAACCGGAAACCATCTCCATCTGTAAATGGTATTTTTTCAAAAGAATCTGATGCAGTTCATCCCCTGTCATCCCGGCTCTCTCCGCAAAAATGACCAGTTTGGAATCGTCCCAGTCAAATGCTTCCTCAATACTCAAATCTTCATTCTGCATGACATGCAGGTATTTTAAATCGGCTGTTTTCCCATAAAAATCCGTCAGACGCTTCCTGTATTCTGCAAAGAGCTGCTGCCCATGTTCTGCGATCAGCCGGATACATGAATCCATTCCTGCCATGAAAATATAGGATGGTGAACTCGTCTCGTAAATGGACAGATACCGCTCCACCCGCTTCTCATCAATGAGATCAGACGTCAGATGCAGCAGCGCTGTCTGGGTAAACGACGGCAATGTCTTATGTAAACTCATAATCACTGCGTCTGCGCCAAGTTTTACGGCATTTTCCGGGAAACCGCCTCCGAATCCAAAATGTGCTCCGTGGGCTTCATCCACGATAAGCGGAATCCCATGTTCATGGCACACCTCTGCAATCTTTGCCACGTCTGAAACAATCCCCTCATACGTCGGGGAAGTGAGGATCACTGCCACCGCATCCGGATTTTCATATAGCGATTCCTGCACCTGCTCTGCTGTGATCTGCCCCTGGATTCCATTTTTTGTGATAGAAGGATACAGATATTCTGCCTGCAGTTCATTCATATATAATGCATGATAGACTGCTTTGTGACAATTTCTTGCGACTAATACCTTGTCCCCGCGCCTCGTAGCAGCACTGATGGCAGCCAGCAAGCCACAGGTACTTCCATTTACAAGAAAAAAGCACCGTTTTGAATGGTAAAGCTCTGCTCCGCGCACCTCGGCTTCCTTTATCATACCGGTCGCATGATGCAGATTGTCAAATCCGTCAATCTCCGTGATATCAATCTCATACGGATTGGGAAACGACAGACTTTTTCTTTTATGTCCCGGCATATGGAACGGATAATAGTCCGACTGCGCATATTCCTCTAAATCATCTATCAAATACTTCATGTAAGCCTGCTCCTGATGTTCGATATCCATATCAGTATATCATACCAGATACATACCGATATACCTTAGTATAACACACTTTCCCCGCAGATTCAGCAACGACTTGCATTACCATCCACTCATTACTCTTGAAAAAAAAGTATTTCCTATGCTATAGTATTTTAGATTGCGGATCAAACAATAACATTCCGGAGGTATAGTATGGAAAATGCGCTTGTGATCCTCTGTGGCGGAAACAGCACACGGATGGGAACTGATAAGGCTCTTCTTCCTTTTGGGGACACCTGTTTAATTGAATATCTTGTCAGAAAATTTCAGCCGTATTTTTCCAGGATCTATCTCTCGGTAAAAATAAAGGGGGATTACTCCCATCTGAAGCTTCCCGTAACTGAAATCCCGGATATCTATCCGAATCAGGGACCAATGTCCGGCATTTTTTCCGGCTTATCCATGATCGATGAGGAATGCGCATTTTTTATGTCTGTAGACACCCCGTTTCTGGAACCGAAAACAGGACTTGCCCTGCTCTCAGAGCTCGGTGACGCCGATATCTGCACACTTGAGGGAAAGGCTTCCTATCTCGAAACGGCAACTGCTGCCTACTCCAAAAATTGCATTACAACCATCGGAAAATGTCTCCTGCTCCACCAGCTCACGTTCAATACGCTGCGGGAAAAATGCAGCACCAGATACGTGACTGAGGCTGTGATCGCCGAGGCTGCACCGACACCGATCGATATCCAGTACTATAATCTGGACACCAGAGACAATTATTATCATGCGCTTCGTATTTTAAGCGGAATTGTACCGCCAGATTCTTCTCAGGCGTTGATTGAATATTTTAAAGACACCAGAGATTTATTTTTGCATACAACTCCGGTGATCTCCTTTGTGGCAAAACCGGGAACGATCATGACACCTCTCATTGAGCGGCTGCTTCCTTTATTAGAGCGTGAGGGGTTAAAAGTCGTTCACCTCATCAAAGAAGATTCCTCTGTCGTATTCAAAAACGTCTTTTTTGAGCCGACTCTGGAAAATCTCTCCTCGTCGCTCTCCGGTGCCGACCTTGTTCTGACGGAAAATTTTGGAGCAGATGCGCCGAATAAAATTGAAATTCTGCGGAAATACTGGTCGGAAACACCGTTATCTGACGAAAAAGATCTGATCGCTGTATTTGCTGATTTTCCATATCATGCAGAGACTACCCTTCCGGTCTTTGATCTGAACAAACCAAAAAATATTGTCACATTCCTCCGGGAATATCTGGGCAGACAATAAAACCAGAAATAAAGGCTGCCTGTGGGCAGCCTCTTATAAATATCGTTCCAGATCCGGCATCCAGTCTCCAAAGAAAACCTCATCTCTGCACATTGCATTCCAGACAGGACTTAAAAAAGCAATGATCCGATGCAATACTGTTTCCCAGGAAACATCCTCTGTTCCCTGCTTCCTTATATATTTTTCCCACCGTTTTTTCATATAGGTGTAGGTTTCATAAGATGCCAGCATTTCAATCCTTTTTTCCTGTGGAATCACTTCCTCTTTTTCGCAGAAAAAAGAGAGTGTCTCGTAAATATGCCGTCCATCGACAGTTTCCTGCTTCAGCAGACGAAATGTTGTATCATATACCTCCATAGAAGGAATCAGTTCCAGATATTTGAGGATTGTAAAAAGTTGTTCTGCCAGATATGTTTCAACCGGAAAATGTTGATACGCTGCACATTTCTTCTCAAAAAATACAGACTGCAGCTCCTGTTTTTCCGGCTTTGCTGCATCATATACCAATGGACTAATACGGATGGTAAGCGGAACCTTCATTTCCTCCCATTCTCCAGTTATGTAAACCAGATAGTCCTGTTCCTCCTTTTCCACTGAACAACTCCAGCGGATATGTTGTTCCCGTTTTGCACAGATCTCCTCTGCAAAGCCAGTGATCCACTTTTCGTCCAATACCTGCTGTTCTTTCCCATCATCCTGCCCGTATACAAAATGAAGCGGCTTCTGCCACTCCTTTCGATAACTGTCGAGGTCAAAAGCCTCACGGTTTTTCAGCCATAACCGCTTTGCAAAACCGGTTTCCAGAATCTGGAACATCAATGTTTCCTGCAAAAAAACTTCCAGCAGATCTGCAAATGGGATTTGATATTCTATGCTTTTTTCTTTTAACTTCTTCTTCGTAAGTAGATTCTGTTCCATTTAAAGCCAGACTCCAATCATATTCTGAACTTTTTTCACGACTTTACGCTCTTTTGCATAATACATCAGTTTTGCGATATCCTTCTTCGGGTCTTTTATGTAAGCCATCAGTCCTTCTTTGAATCTTTCCCGATCCATCTTGTCCTCGTATTTTAAACATTCACAGATCAGTCTTTCCTTTTCAAAAATCCGAACTGTCACATCAGAAAACTGTATTTCTGTCACTCCAAGCTCCAAAGTCTCCGGCTCTGCATACATCGGAATGATCTTCGGATAATCCATTTTAAAACGTGATTTGGAAGTATTCTTATCCACCGCAAGCCGCCAGCCATACGGTTTCTTTTTGATATAGCCATACGCATATAACGCATTCTCCAGATTCAGCACGCAGTCCGGAAACAGCTTTGCCACAAGCTCCTCCTCCGTAAAATCACTGAGATGAACTGCATAATAACCGCTTTTTACGCGCAGAATATCCCCTTTTTCCACAAAATCAAGGATTCTGCGATAATCGATCCCCAGCCCGGCAAGCTGGCTCTTTTTTACAATTCCGCCATTATCCAGAATAAACTTCTTTACTTTGTCTAACAGCAACTCTCTTTTTTCACTGACTGCATATGACTCCGACATGCTTTATCTCCATCTTCTGCGTCTTCTACGTTTTTTTCTGATTCTTCGTTTCTGATCTTTTCTGTCTCTACGAACGGCTCTGTTGTGTTTGATAATATAGTAATTATCGTAAAAACGTTTTAAGAAAAATAAAAGTACACCAAGCAAAATCACTGCAACAATGAGTAATACCACAACAATCGGTTTCACCTGCACCGTGGAGACTGCTTCCTGTTCCTCCTCCTCGGTCGACTCATTGTCAAATGCATAGCCTTCCACGACCACGCCGGTTGTCTTAATATCTGCTTTTCCTACATTTCTTCCCGCATAAGTATATGTGATGCTCCCTGCGATCTCCGAATCGCTGTCATTATATTCCACGGAAGATGAGGTATCTGAAAATTCTGCTGTTTTCGGCAGAACAATGACGGCATCTTTATCAAGCTCCACAAATGGCGCAATATTGTTCAGATTGCCATTATCCACCGTTGCCTCTGCGCTGTAATCCGTATCATTTTCCGATACATTCAGCACCTGAAAATTGTCAAATGCATAATCAAATAAATTTACCGTATCAATAAACTGATTCGGTGACTGCGTGTTCATTACCACACAGATTAAAGTCATGCCATCTTTTTCCGCATAAGTCACCAGAGTGCTGTTTGCGGTCGCCGTGTATCCGGTCTTTCCGCCGACACAGTACGGATATAAATACTTGCGGTTCGCATTGTGGTAAGTACAGAGCATATCGTGATGGTTTCTTAACACCGTTTCCTCCGCATGCTTATTGGTCGGAGGGATCGTATACATCTTCGTCCCGATAATGATACGAAACGTTTCATTCTGATAAGCCGCCTGCGCGATCAGCGCCATGTCATGTGCGGTCGTGTAATGATTTTCATCCTGCAGGCCGTGCGGATTGGCAAAATGTGTGTTGGTACAGCCTAATTCTTTTGCCTTGGCATTCATCATGTCCACAAAATTTTCTACCGTGCCGCCCACATGTTCTGCGACAGCGTAGGCACATTCATTTGCCGACTCTAACATGACACCGTAAAGACACTGCTCTAAGGTCATCTGCTCGCCGTAATCTCTGGCAATTCCCGATCCTTCCGTGTTGTTGATCGCATCATCCGAAAAAGTGACCATGTCACTCAGATTGCCATTTTCTAACGCCAGCAGCGTGGTCATGATCTTTGTGATACTTGCCGGGTAATGCGCTTCATCCATGTTTTTTTCATAAAGAATCGTGCCTGTGGACTCTTCCATCAAAATAACACTCGGTGAGAGTGTTTCCGGTGCATCCGGCCAGTAGTCTGCCGCCTTGACGTCCACTTTTCCAAGACAGACAGTAGATATAATCGTAAGGATCAGGCATGCTGCCTTTTTCCATCTATTTTTAAACTTCATATGAACTCCAAATCTATATTAAATCTATTAATTTCGCACAATCCGTCCCATGTATACACAATTTTTACGGATTGTTACTGTTCACCCGTAACTCGTTCCTGTAACAACAACGTTACTCTATCAACATTATTAGTATAATAGTTGGAAAAAATACATGCAACCACTTTTCATCATTTTATGACTTTATTAATTTGTCAGATTATGCAATGTGTGCTTGAAAGTTGGGGTTTCTTTATTGTAGAATGTAACTGATCGCTTTGCGCTTAGATATATTTGCTGCAAAAAACGAAAATGCATTTTGAAAAAATATTAGTTTACATCATTAGAGAGGTTGTTTTATGAGATTAAGAAATATCCCTGGCGCGGATGACGCCATTTTAAATAGTGAATACTGCATCAAAAATCCAGAGGAGCAGAAAGGACACTGGCAGGACTGTTTTGACAAAGTGCAGCCGCTCCATCTGGCTGGAAATGGGGATGATGCCCAGGCTCTGGGCATTGGGGTGCTTCTCCCGCAAAAGGACACCCAGGTAGATCTCCTTGTTGCGCAGGAACGGGAACGGGTGGCGGCTGTCCACGATCTGGGGGCTGAGGATGGGGAAAAGCTCGCTCTGGAAATACTTTTTCCAGAAGTGCTCGTCCTCTTTGCTCAGCTTGTCGAAATCCACCTTGCGGTAGCCGCAGGCGGCCAGATTTTCCAGCGCTTTGGCGTAGTATTTGTCGCAGTCCTCCTGAAGCTGTCCGCCCCGCCGCTTGGCGTAGGCCGCCAGCATTTCCCGATAGATTGTCTCCGTCGCTCTCACATTGTCACTCCCTCCTGCCCCAAGGCCACCTCCGCCGTCAATCGGCGTTCGTCTTTGACGGCGTTTACCGTCAGGGACGCCTTTCCGCCGTTCTCCGCCAGCGTCACCTGCTCTACCATCAGCCCCGGCTCATCCCGGAGGGCCTCCAGTACATACTGTTCCGCCGCAGCCTGCCGTTCCGCAGGACGCAGCCGGTCCAAAGTCCACAGTCTGCTGCCGAAATTCTCCATAAAGGGAAACTGCCCCCGCCGGGCAGTCAGTTTCATCAGCATCCGCTGCAAAACTGCCTCGTCCCCCTTCGCTGACTGTAATCCGTTTCCCTGCGGTACATAATCACCGTTCACCAGCATCAGCACTACAGAATCCCTCCCTCTCCGCAGGTGCAAGGTTTGTAGGGCTGCCCGTTGATAAGAAGTTGTCCTCTGATGGAAATTCGCCCTGTCAGTTCAATCGTCCCATCCTTCTGCAAATACACATTGCTGCCCTTCGGACCGTAAATATAGACCTCCCCCGGCTGCATCCCCTTTGGGACCTCCGCCTGCTTA
>ERZ779855.2337-NODE-2337-length-10752-cov-2.065065_pt1 | contig 10752 bp, 10 predicted proteins | sample MGYA00511370_ERZ779855 | MGnify/ENA primary metagenome ERZ779855 (study PRJEB29588, sample SAMEA1967319) | human gut metagenome | biome: human gut; feature: human-associated habitat; material: faeces | place: Denmark | collected 2008/2010 ...
CGCGCCGTATTCCTGATAGGTGCTGTCATCCCATGTCACGGTGCAGCCATCCGGCAGCCAGGTCAGCTGCATTTGTTCCATGGGGATGCTGTTCTGCGGCGGCCACGCGGGCCACCACCACGTATGGGGAATCCACGCCCTGCTGGCGGATGTCTTCCACCTCAATGCCGGCAAAGGTCAGCATGTCAGACATTTCATCCACGCTCAGGCCGGACAGGTCAATATACTGGGAAAGCCAGTTAAGGGAAATCTTCATAACGGGAAAACAGGTAAGGATTATTGGAATTGGGCAAGGAAGCGCACATCATTCTCAATCAGGGCGCGTATGTCCCTGATGCCCCAGCGGATCATCGCCAGGCGGTCCAGGCCGATGCCGAAGGCAAAGCCGGTCAGCCCCGTGTAGCGGGCCTGTGAGCGGGGGTCCAGCCCCAGTTCGCGGTCCACGGCTTCAAAAACATTGGGATCCACCATGCCGCAGCCGGCAATCTCCACCCAGCGGGGGGCCTGGCCGTCCACCTTCAGCTTGACGTCAATTTCAAAACTGGGTTCCGTGAACGGGAAGAAATGGGGGCGGAAGCGCACCTCCGTGCCGGAGCCGAAAAGGGCGCGCAGAAAATATTCCAGCGTTCCTTTCAGGTCGCCCACGGAAACGTCCGTATCCACATACAGGCCTTCAAGCTGATTGAAGACGGAAAGGTGCGTGGCGTCAATTTCGTCGCGGCGATAGGCGGAACCGGGAGCGATGACGCGCACGGGAGGCATCTGCTTTTCCATGGAACGGATTTGCACGGAAGACGTATGCGTACGCAGAAGCTTGCCGGAATCAAAGTAAAACGTATCCTTCTCATTGCGGGCCGGATGATCCTCCGGCGTGTTCAGCGCGTCAAAGCAGTGGAACTCGTCCTCAATCTCCGGGCCGTCCGCCAGGGCAAAGCCCATGTGGCGCAGAATGCGGACGGCTTCATCCCGCACGATGGTGAGGGGGTGCAGCCCGCCAGACGGCAGGGAGCGGGCCGGCAGCGTCAAATCCACCCCGGCCACGGCGGCCTTATCCGCCTGGGCCTGCACTTCCTCCAGCTTGGCGTCCAGGGCTTCCGTAATGGCCTTGCGGGCCTCGTTAAGCAACTGGCCGACGGCGGGTTTTTCCTCCCTGGGAACGTCCTTCATGCCCGTCTGGGCCAAGGTCAATTCCCCTTTTTTGCCGAGGATGGCCACGCGCGCGTCTTCCACGCCGCGCCTGTCAGACGCCTGGGCGATGCGTGCCAGGGCGTCCCGTTGGATGCGTACAATCTCTTCCTTCATAAAATTTGACGGGCAAGAGCTTACCCGTCCCCCCCGCCAGCGTCAAGCCCTTCGGGCCGCAGGGACGTCACTCAAGAGAAAACGGCGGAATACGGAAACGAGGGAAAGAACAATGAACCCCGCTTCCTAATCACTAATACTTAATCATGAATATCTCCCCAGAAAATTACACGTATCCCGGCCGGGCGGACATGCGGCCGGAAACCATGCCGAGCACGCAGAACAAGGTATAAACCAGGCAGAACGGCAGGAAGGATCCTCCCTGATGCAGGAAGGAGGTAAACAGCAGGCTCAACAGGGCGCCCATGGTAAAGCCGATTCCCTGGGACATGCCGGAAAGCCTGATTGATTCGGAAGGCGTCCGGGCCCGTTCCACCATCAGCGCCATTCCGCGGCTGAATACGGTTCCCGTCGCCAGGCCGAACAGAATAGCCATCCAGACGGCCCAGTCCAGCGGAAGATACAGGATGCCCCAGCAGGAAAGGGCCGCCAACGCCATGGCCATCACGATGAGGAGGCCCCGCCCTCCCATAGCTTTTTCCAGCACGTGAGCGGAGAGCGTAGCGGGCAGCTGGGCGAACATGGCCACGGAAAGGATGAAACCGGCGTCCTCATAGCTCATGCCCCGCTGCCTCAGAAAGATGGGAATCCAGGTATAAAAGAAATAGGCAGCCCCAACGCGGCTCAAATAAAAAACGGTAACCTGCCATGCCTTGCCGCTGCGCAGCAGGCTGCGTCCGGATGCCGCCGGATCGTTTTGAAACACGCCGTCCGGATGCCTGAGAAAATAAGCGCCCCATACCAGCATCCCCAGCAGGATGGGAATAATCCAGATCCCCAGGCCGAAACGCCAGCCTCCCAGCATATTGGAAAGGGGAACGGACAGGCCGGAAGCCGCAGCGCTGCCCACGCCGATCATGGCGCTGTAAACGCCCATCATGGCGGAAGCACGGTCAGGAAACTGGTGCTTGATCAGTCCGGGAATGGCCGCTCCGGCAATCCCCATGCCCAGCCCCATCAGAACCATGCCGCCGTATAACCCCGCCACGCCGTCCCAGCTGCGCCAGAAAATTCCGGCCACCGCCAGAAGCTGGAACCAGAAAATGATTTTCCACGGCGTCATCCGGCGCGCCACGCGCGGAGAAATGGGTGCCGCCACCCCCAGCACAAAGACGGGCAGCAGGGCGAACAGCCCTGAATTTTCCAGGGAAAGCCCCATATCCCTTTCAATCGTTCCCAGCAGCGGATCGGGAGAATCAAACCCGGTACGCAGATTAAAGCACACGATTAAAAAGGCGGCAAACAACAGCATCTTTCCCCTGATGCCTCCGGAAGTTCCTGCCTTATCCATCCCATGTTATACAGCCTCTCCCCCACCCCTGTTCAAAAGCAACAGCCTTCCGGCTGTCAGCAGTCCGGAAGATACGGTATGGAGAAAAGACCATCAGGATGAGCAATCCCCTTGCGGTTTTCCATCCGCCCCCCTGTCATGAAAAAGCGCCGCCGTCCTAGAGAACGGCGGCGCCCGAACACGCTAACCTCTTAAGCTTTCATTTGTCAGGGCGTTTGCCGTACACCAGCGTACGCCTGCCGTCCCAGGAAACGGCCTCAATCCGCGTAGAGCCTTCCGGATAGGGGACCGTGGTGGAGGAATTATCCCTGGAATCCGTCCCCGCCATGGTGATGCGGACCATCTCCCTGTCTTTGTATGTTTCAAAGACGACGGCGTTTTTCCACACGTCATGGGAAATAATGCGACGATTGCCCTGCTCCGTAACGCCCTGGTTATAGACGCCTCGGACAGGCAGTCGGTTCTTATATGCTTCCGCGCTATTGACGGAAATATAGTAAATGACGGGGCTTTCCGGCTTTTTGTACTTCCTGGCGTAGGCAATCAGGTTCTTGCAGTCGGCCTCCGTGATGGTCATGCGGGCGCAGGTGTAGTCGTCCAATTCCTGGTCAATGGGCTTGAGCATGCCCGTTTTCCGGAAAAAATCCGTCAGGTCCTGTCTGGCGGCGTCGCAGGCGTTCTTCATGAACGCAAGCTGGAGCTCGCCGTCCTTCTTGCCCCTGGTATCCATCTTGATGGCCTTATAAAAGATATCCGGATAAAAATCGGGATTACCCTTCCCGGCTACCTTGAAATACAACTCAAGCTGCCACAGGGGGGCCAGCTTGACAAAATGGTCGTGCACCATCGGACGGTTATCCCCGCCGGAACGCTTGTCCGGCCCGCTCTGGACAAGCCAGTTTTCCCCCTTCAAAATGCCGTTGTTCAGATAGGCGTTGAAGCGGCCGCCAATCATGTTGCCGTCCCCGCCGTTGATGCGTTCATGCTCCAGGCGCATGTTGGAGGGATTCAGCATGTAATTCACGTAAGCGGAGTAAATGTTATTGGTCACTTCTCCGGTGGATACCCATTTCATGGCGGGGCGCACCTGGTTAACGTGGCCGAACTCATGGGCAATCCCCCAGGCGCTGCCGGGAATCCTGTCCGGATTGCCTACCTCCTTCATGGTGCCGTTATGAAAGGCGGCCCCCGTGCCGTCCGCATGCATGAACCCGTTCCAGATCACACGGCCGAACATCCGGTTTTTGGGCAGCATTCTGTACTTGTACAGGCCCATGATCTGCTGCTCCATGCCGATAATCCTGTCGTACAGGGCAATAAGTTCCTCCCCCTTGTCCGGGCAGAATTGTTTAAGTTCCTCCACCGGATACACCAGATGCACGCGGTTGCCCACGATGTCCACAACTTCCGTGGGGGAGTTTTCCAGCATCCTCTTCCAGTCGCTGTTTTTGCTGACGCCTCCCACGAAAACTCCATTCACCTTGCCGGACAGAATGGACAAATGCACCTTGGGTGCCTTCTTGTAATTGGATGTGAAATACTCAATATAGCCAAGCCCCTTGTTCTTCGCCCTGATGATGTTGACCCCCTCTTTCAGCGGATAGGAGCTGTGTCCTCCGTCCCGCCCGAAATTGTGGATAACCAGATTCAGTTTTTCACCTTTGGGATCCCCCATGACCAGCAATACGTCCTCCCCCTCTTCAAAAAAGATGCCGGTGGGATTTTCAAATTTGCTGTACTGGCTGGTGCGCAGGCGTTCCGCCAGATCCTTGACCGGTTCATACGGCTCCGCCGTCAGGGCGCGGGCCTTGCGGTCAAATTTCTTCTCCGCCATCTGCTCGGCGAGCCCGCGCACAAAGGGATCCTTAATTTTGGCGATGCGGTCGCGCGTGACATTGGGCTTCAATGCAAGCATGTATTCATTGGCGAACACATTGGAATCCAATGCCTTCAAACCCTCCTCCGTAATCGGCGAGCCCCCTGTTTCCTGGGCGGAAAGCACGCCTCCGCCCAGCACGCCGCAGAAGGCCAGTAAAAGAATCCCCTTTTTCAACAATGGTGAGAAAATCATTTGTTAAATAATACTGTTCGGTTTCCGGAATTGTTTCAAGGAAAAACGCCCGGCCCCCATGCCTGTGAAAAAGCCTTTTTGTGTGACATGGGACGCCCGGGCCCAGGGAGAAAAACTGTCCATCCCCCTTGACGGGGGCCGTATAATGACGCTCGCAAAACATTTTTCCATATGAATACAGAAACACATCAATTTCAGGCGGAAGTCCGGCAGCTGCTGGACATTGTCATCAACGCCCTTTACAGCGACCGTGAAATCTTTGTCCGCGAGCTTGTTTCCAACGCTTCCGACGCCCTGGAAAAACTGCGTCTGAAGCAGCTGACGGATTCTAATATTTACCAGCCGGACAAGCCCCTGGAAATCACCGTCACCACGGATAAGGAAAACAAGACCATCACCATTGCGGACACCGGCATCGGGATGACGGAAGCGGACCTGGTGGAAAACCTGGGAACCATCGCCCACTCCGGCACCAAAAAATTCATGGAGGCCCTCAAGCAGAAGCAGGAAGGCGGAGCGGACCTGATCGGCCAGTTCGGCGTGGGCTTCTACAGCTCGTTTATGGTGGCGGACCGGGTGGAAGTGTTCACCCATTCCTATGAACCGGAAGCCGCCTCCCTGCGCTGGTCTTCCGACGGACGGGAAGGCTACAGCATCGAGACGCTGGCGGAACCGCTGGACCGGGGCACCCGCATCGTCATCCGCCTGAAAGACGAATATGAAGAGTTCTCCCAGGAATACCGCGTGAAGGAGCTCCTGCGCCGCTACTCCAACTTCGTGGGGTTCCCTCTCAACTTCAACGGAGAGCGCGTCAACACCGTTCAGGCCATCTGGTCCAAGTCCAAATCCGACGTGAAACCGGAGGAATATGATGAATTTTACCAGTTCATTGCCCACACGGATGAAAAACCCCTGTCCTACATGCACTTCAGCGCGGACGCCCCTATTGCCCTGAATGCCCTGCTTTTCATCCCCAGGCGCAATCCGGAAATGTTCGGATTCGGCCGCGTGGACGCCAACGTGGCCCTGTACTGCAAGCGCGTGCTGATTGACGCCAAGCCGGAAGGCCTGCTGCCGGAATGGCTCCGCTTCCTGAACGGCGTGGTGGACAGCGAGGACCTGCCCCTGAACATTTCCCGCGAAATGCTTCAGGACAACTCCCTGGTGCGCAAAATCAGCGACATCATCACCAAACGCTTCATCAAGCATCTGGAAAAACTGGCGAAGGACGATCAGGAAACCTACAGGGAATTCTACGCGCAATTCTCCCGCTATCTGAAAGAAGGCGTCGTCACCTCCTGGCCGAATAAGGAATCCCTGGGCAAGCTGCTCCGTTTTGAATCCACGGCCACGGAACCGGGGGAAACGACCTCATTTGAAGACTACGTCACCCGCATGAAGGAAGGGCAGACGGCCATTTACGCGCTTACCGGCCCCTCCCGTTCCCATCTGGAAAACAGCCCGTACCTGGAAGCCTTCAAGGCCCGCGGCTATGAAGTGGCCTTCTTCACGGACCACGGGGACGAATTCGTGCTGGACTCCCTGTCCAGCGTGGACGGCAAGCCCGTCACGATGATCGACCGCGCCGACGTGGAACTCCCCGCCCTGGAAGAGGAACAAAAGGACGCCCTGCCCCAGGAGGAAGCCGCGGCCCTGGAAGAATGGCTGAAAGGGCTGTACCCGGACAAATTTTCCAAAGTCACCCTGGGCAAGCGCCTGGTCAGCGGAGCCGCCGTAGCCCTGCAAAGCGGCAATGACATGGGGCCGGAAATGAGGGCGTACATGAAAGCCATGGGGCAGGAAGTGCCGGAAAGCCACCCGCAGCTGGAACTGAACCCCTCCAACCCGCTGGTGAAAAAGCTTTCCGCCCTGCGGACGGAAAACCCGGAACTGGCGCAAATGGTGGCGGACCAGATCGCGAATACCGCCCTGCTCCGCGCCGGCATGCTGGACGATCCCGCCGTGCTGGCCCAGTCCTCCCAGGCCCTGATGGAACAGCTCCTGCTGAAGTAAGGGGCCCGGAGGAAACAGCCTCTTTTCCCCAAGCCGCTCCCTGCCCACCCCGCCGGGGGCGGCTTTTTCATTTCTCTTCCCGCCATGAACGCGTTACGCCGCATGCCCCGCCACATTCTGTTCCTGAGGCTGGCCTATCAAGCGGGCATGTGCCTGCTGGCCCTGGTCGCCGTAACGCTGACCGCCATTGCCCTGACCACGGAAGCGGCGGAATGGGAAGTCACGGCGGACCGCGTCATCTACTGGATTTTTGTGCTGGATTATGTGGTCCGCTTCTCCATCAGCCGGTCCAAATGGCTCTTCATTAAGGAACACCCCTGGGATTTGCTGGCCATTATACCCTTTGACGCCCTGTTCCGCCTGTTCAGGTTCGCCTCGCTGGGGGAAATTTTAAGGCTCGCCAGGTATCTGGACCTGTTTTCCTATGCCATGAGGTTCACCACGCGCATCCGGCGTTTCTTCAACACGAACGGATTCAAGTATATCTGCATCGCCGCCCTGGTCATCATCCTGCTGGGGGCCGTAGGCATCCATCTGGCGGAAGGCATGAGCCTGCCCAACGGCATCTGGTGGTCCTTCGTCACGGCTACCACCGTAGGCTACGGGGATACCTATCCGGTCACCACTTCAGGCAAATTCCTGGCTGTATTCCTGATGCTCACGGGCATCGGATTCGTGGGAACGCTCACCAGCACCATCACGTCCTTCTTTCTGAGTCCCCACGGCGGAGAAGCGCTGCCGTACCGGGAAGAGGAAATTGAAGCCATTAAAAAGAAACTGGACGACCTTTCCTCCATGACGGATGAGGACATAGACACCATGGCGGCTCTGCTGAAAACCCTTCGGGACGCCTCCCCAGCACCTTCAGCGGGAAAAGAGGAAACGCCTGCTATCCATTCCGAAAAAAACTGACAAAATCCGTTTGGTATTACATCAAAAAATGCCCTGTCCGTCCCAGGGCAAATACCAAATACTCAACCGTTTTTCAGTGAGAAGATTTTAAGTCTTTATGTTGATTACCAGCTGATTGGCTACCTTTAAAAAAAAGAAACGCCGCAATGACAATGTTGACCAAAGGAACTAGTTCTAAAAGCACCAACCATCCGCTCTCTCCTATGTCATGAAGCCTCCTGACATCTGCAACAATATTGAAATATATATAAGAAATAAAAATAATCACAAATAAAACTAATATTCCTGAATCATTCCCTGTTTTATCCCACACCATTGCAACTCCATTAAGAAGAATAATAACCATAATTGGCAATATCAGCAACTTCAGCGCCCAATATTCAGATCTGGAAATACGACCGGAAAAACTGACATATTTTCTTAAAAATGAAGTTCCATTCGCATTCTCCATTTTTATAGAAGCATTTTCCTCTATTTCTCTGCGGATTTTATGCATATCGGAAGCAGATACGGAAGACTTCAAAATCTCCTGGACGTTAGCTGCATTACACTCTATTCCCAACTCATGGTTCACGATGTCTGCAACTGACTTAGAACTTGTTTTTGTCAATATTGCGGCATCCACAAGTTTATTATATGCATTAATACGGGATAGCCTTTCTTCCGACTGTTCCATAACTTTCATCTTTTTATAAATACAGTTACTATGCTCTTCGCTCTTCCCTTTACATTACTCCCAGCTTCTTCAGCATGGAGATGGCAACGGAATTTCCCTGTTCCGCAGCCAGACGATACCAGCGTATCGCTTCCTGCCTGTTTTTAGCAACCCCATGCCCAAAATAAAAACACGCGCCCAATCTTCTTTGAGCTTCTGCATTTCCTTTTTCGGCTGACAAAAAATACCAGTTTACGGCTTCTCTTTTATTCTTCCCAACTCCGTGTCCGAAAAAATAACAATCGCCCAGCCACCTCTGGGCTTCCGCGTTCCCCTGATCGGCGGCCAAACGGTACCACTTCACCGCCTCCCGCTTGTCCTCCCTGATTCCTTCTCCCCAAAAATAACAGTATCCCAGCATCCTCTGGGCTTCCGCGTTTCCAAACTCCGCCGATTTTTTGAAACATGAGACAGCTCTCTCCACATCTCCTTTATTCAAATACTGCTCCCCCAAATCCATCAGGCGGGTATGATCCAGTTCTACTGTCTCGTTCTCATGGGCGTATTTTTTTCCATTAAATAGCTGTACAACACTAAAAGCCGTTAAAAAACATACGGAAATGATGATTGCAATCATCCGCCATTTTCTTCCTGCCCACCGTTTTTTCTCTATCTCTATTTCCGGATAATTATTTCCATCCGCAAATATTTGTTTCATGCTTTTTTTAGAACAATGAAAATCTATCAGGAAAAACGAGAACAGCAGAAAGACGATGATGAAAGATAAGTAAGACCACATATTTTCAGAACAGTCCATCAATAAAAAACCTACAGGAATAAATAAGGAAAAATAAACGCCCGCATTTAATATCATACTGTTATACTTGCAGTCTCCTGCCATGTCCGCTGCACGGCTGTCAGGAATACAGGCAGAAGATACACAGAAAACAACAATTCCTATATAGTCTCCCCACGTCAAATGTTCCACTATTCCTTTCCAGCTTTTTATTACTGCAAAATCATACAGGGAAACAGCAATAACCAGTAAGCACAAAGCCAAAGCGGCTTGTACTGTAGAAACTTGAGTTTCCCTTCTTGAAGAGAATAAAGACAGGGGCAGCAGGGCGACGGAAGACGCAAAAGAAAAAATCACCCTGGCGCTCAACCCTCCCAGCGCTCCAACCAAAATACTTAATATTGCATGAAGCATACTCATTAACAATCAATATTTATACCAGCTTTCACCCATTTATCCTGATGATTCCGTTATTTAATATTAATTTCATTATTGAGAATCAAATAATCAATAGCGCCAGCGGCCTCCCTTCTATCCATTATTCCCTGTTTGACGCGCAGGGACAAAACCTTTACCATCTTGTCTGCAAGAACCTTGTCCACCTTTCCCTGTTTTACGGCTTCCTGAAGGCGTGACAGAGATGCGCGAAAGACCTGAGCTTCTTCTTCCCTGGCAATTTTTGACTGGGCTTCATGTTCCGCCTGGTTGATGATTGTCTTGGCTTTGGCGCTTTGACGTTTATCCCAGGCGGCAGCTCCCGCCCTGGCTTTGGCTGAAGGGTCATAAGTGCTGGTAATTAAATCCCCACGATACCTGTTCCCATATTGGTCTGAAACGGAAATCGGGGTTATGCTGGTTCTAGTTGTAGGCGTTTTTCTGCTTTTGAACCGTTCAAACCTGGCTCTGGCGCTTCTGTCCCCTTTCCCGGAATGAGTGTAATAGCCACCCGCTCTTCCCGTTTCCAAAGTTCGAGCCAAAACATGTTCTCCCACCAGAAAGACTGTTCCAAATATGATTAATAAGGAAATAGAAACATTCATTTTTTGCCTGTTCTAACGGATTCCCAATCCGTACATTTATATCGAATAATGTAGAAAAAAATCTAACATATTTTTATGAATCATTGTTTATCATCTTTCATTTCCTTTTCCGTTCCTGTTTGATCTTTATAGCTGTTATCATCACATTTTAGACTTGTGTACGGATTGGGAATCCTCTGCTACAACGTTCTTCATGAACATACCGACTTCCTCTTTCCCCTCCGATACGGATCAGACAGGAATCCTCCTCATCCGTTCCCTGGGCATTCCTCCCATGGACGCTTTCCTTCTTCTAAAGGACCTCCTGGACACCAGCCGCGGAAGAGGCGACAGAATAACCCGGGCCAAACGATGCATACGGCTGGGAGGAGAGGCCCTTGCCGACAGGGAAACAAGCGTGCCGTTTTCCCAGGCTGTCCGCGCCAGCCTGGAAGCAAGGAAACACCGCCGGCCCCGCACCCTGCAGGAAATCCGCTATATGGCTGCCCGGATGATGAAAAAATGCCCGGAACTGGCAAGAAAACAAGTCCGTTCCATCACGCCGGAAGATTGCGGGCGTTATCTCCGCAAAAGCTTTTCCACTCCCCGCCAGCGGCACAAGGGGCGGCTGAT
>ERZ779855.2370-NODE-2370-length-10610-cov-313.596021_pt1 | contig 10610 bp, 6 predicted proteins | sample MGYA00511370_ERZ779855 | MGnify/ENA primary metagenome ERZ779855 (study PRJEB29588, sample SAMEA1967319) | human gut metagenome | biome: human gut; feature: human-associated habitat; material: faeces | place: Denmark | collected 2008/2010 ...
ACGTGCTGGTCCGTCATGGTGCCTACATCTCTGTTTACTGTAATCTGAAATCGGTCAGCGTTCATAAGGGTCAGAAGGTACATACCCGTCAGGCTTTGGGTAGTGTTGGCTCTGAAAACATCCTCCAGTTCCAGCTTCGCAAGGAGACTGCCAAGCTCAATCCGGAGGCTTGGCTGAGCAGATAATGTATGAATAGTTGCAGCCGTAGTGTTTTTACTGCCTGGCTGCTGTAAATGATAGAAATGAAACCTCCAATCAATAGGTTTGATTGGAGGTTTTTTAATTGCTTACTAAAGAGGTGGTTACTGGCATTTTTTTTATGATGTAACAAAAATGGTATCTTTTTTGTCATTTTACTTTTATTAAACATTCTTTAAGACCTAAATCAATTTTATATTGTACTTTTTATATTGTACTTTTGCACCCGAAATTTTGAAATGAATATAATAACTAGAAAAGAAGTTTTATAAATATGAAGCATTCATGAAAAGATGTATAGGGCTATTCTTATACTGTTGGCTCCTTATTATTTTGCTTACTTCTTGCATTTATGATGACTATTCCGGTTGTCCGCAAAAGGATGGCCGTAAAATGGTGCGGATTAATGTGGATTGGCATTTGTTTGATAAAGAGGTGCCTACTGGTATGACGGTCATGGTGTTTCCCTGGTCAGGTGGTGCTCCGCATACTGTCTTGACTAATGAGATAACTCATGCCGACTTTTCCTTAGAACCTGGAAAATATCGTATTCTTGTCTTCAACCAAAGTACGACTGAGTTTGGTACACTTGACTTTCTAGGAATGGACTCTTACGAGACCGCGCGAGCTGTGGTACAGCATACAACATCGCGCTGGTACTCGCGTGGAGATGATGAATTGATAGGGGTTGAGCCCGAGTGGCTTGCCTCTGATAAACTCGATGAATTCGATGTTTCTGGAGACTTTTCTGAGGTAACTTTAACTCCAAGGAATGTGCTTTCGCATATCCAGGTCAGCGTGAAAGTTCCAAGTATAGGATACCTGCGTTATGTGCGTGGATCATTAACTGGCATTTCGGAAGGCTTTCTGTTGGGGCAGGGTAAGCCGCTTCAGAGTAAAGTGACTTATCTTCTGGAGACCTGGACGAAATCGGTTGATGAGAATGATGCGACTCTAGGAACGTTGAAAGCATCGGTTAAATGTTTTGGTCTATCTGAAACCACCCATCCTGATGCAGAAGACAATCAATTGTCTCTTTCAGCTTTGTTGATAGACAACAAGACGCAGATAGATCATCAGTTTGTTGTTGGAGACAAGTTTCAGAAAGACGAAAACTCTTCGGAGTTGGGTTATTCGGTTTCTCTCCATGTAGATGTTAAGTTGCCGAAACCTTTGCCTGAGGTGGAGCCTTCGGAGGGAAGTTCGGGCGGTTTTGACGTCACAATCCAGGATTGGGGCAAACCAGAGGATATAGATATGGAGTTGTAGAAATAGTAAAGTGATAAGAAACAGATAAAGTAATAATAGATTAGTTTAATTTAAAAATCAAAACAGATATGTATAAGAATTTTTTTATGGGTATTGCTGCAATGGCAGCGTTAACATTGGTAAGTTGTTCAAGCGATGACTTGAATAGTCTTTCAGACAATTCTTCTAAGAACGAGGCTATCAGCTTTGATGGCTATTGGGGAAGAAGTGCAGTTTCAGTAAATGATTCACGTGGTAGCGTGATAGATAAGGCTGAGGATCTTCAGAATATATCTGAAGGCTTTGGTGTGTTTGGTAACTATACTTCTACTGATGTAACTACAACAACTTATGGTGAGAACTTGTTTAAGAACCAGCAGGTAACTTATGATGCAACTGCTGAGACACCTGCGTGGACATATGAACCTGTTAAGTATTGGTCACCAGCAGGTCATATTGATTTCTTGGCGTATGCTCCATTTGATAGTAATCAAAAATTGAAAGAAAACTCAAAACTTGATTTTACTGTTAATTCCACTATTACAGCGCAAAAAGATTTGTTGTGGGCTAATGCAGCGAATAAGACTAATACTGACAAACCTGTTACATTTATTTTCAAACATGCTTTGTCTAGACTTGGTTATACCGTCAAAACAAGTGCTGCCGCTGAAGGTACAACTATTACATTGAATCAAATTACATTGGCAGGATCTGATCCAAAATCAACAACAGAAACAGCAAAAGCTTTCTACACAGAGGGTGCCATAGATTTGTCTACAGGTCATTGGAAAGAACATTCTAAAGATGCTGTTAAGCAAGATTTTAATTGGTTCTCTGGATCTGAGGATGTAACTAGTGCATCTGAATCTAAACCTTATACAAATCCTACATCAGATTATTTGTTTGTAATTCCACAGGATTTCTCTCAAAAAACAACTAGTGCTGATGCACTTTATGTTGTCGTAGAGTACACTATAAGCTATAGTGATCAGACAACTATGAAAACTAAGGTTTATAAGCAACTTGATAAGGAATTCGAGCAGGGCAAGGCATATACAATCAACTTGACCATTGGTCTGACTCCTATTGAATTCGATGTAACAACAGTTGAAGGTTGGACAGATATCAATCAGGTCGAAATCAATTCTTGGAATTAATCGTATCGGGTAAAAATAAAGAATTAATAGATATAATAAGATGAAGTTTCTTCGTTTAGCCTATTATGTTTTGATAGCACAGCTGGTATTATCTGGTTGTGCTGGCGAAGGTATGGATGAAACTTCACCTTCATCTTCTGAAATCAACTTTGATGCTTATCTTGGTACGAGTGCATCAACCCGTGTTGGAGAAACCAATCTTGCTTCTCTCAAGGAAACGTCCGGATTTAGTGTCTTTGCAAGACATACCCATGCTAATGGGGCAATTTCAGATATGATGGATAATGAACACGTAACCTGGAATGGAAATAGTTGGGGATACACAAATACCCAATATTGGCCAGATAATGGTTCTGTGGAATTCTATGCCTATGCTCCTCATATTGATGGAGTAAAACTGGTTAATGCCCCCGGGGAAAACAAAGCTAATCCAACTTATATAGAGTTTAATTCTTCTGTTAAGCCTGTAGATTTGGTGTGGGCAGTAAAAAAGAGAGAAGTTCCAAAATCTCCGACTTCTGCCAGTAAAGTGGATTTTCAGTTTAAGCATGCTTTAGCCCGTTTGACATTTGATATCACAGTCAATCAGCAATTAGAGAAAAATGGTGCTGTGGTAAAAGTTGAGGAGGTGAAACTGTATGGAAAAACAGATAAAGAAGGGGCTTTGGATGTCAAGGGCTACCTGAATCTGGCAGACGAAAGAGATAATGTGTTCTGGGGGTGGTCTGTTGTCAAAGAAGAAAGTACAAGAGTGATTTATACTTGGACTCCTCCCGATACTGAAGATGGAGGCGACTTAAAGTTAACTGCTTCTCAGTTAGACCATACATGTGCAAAAATAGAAAATGATTCCAATTCTTATCTCTATGTGATCCCTCAGGAAAAGAAAGAGGCATTTTATCTGCAGATTACTTATACGGTACAGCAGGGAACTTCTCAGAATAAGGTAAAGGTAAAGAAAAATCTGTTAGATGTTAATAATCCTTTTAATTTTGAAAAGAGGAAGACATATCTCCTTCATTTAAAACTTTCGCTTGGTTCTACCAGAGCTCGCTCAAGCGCTTCTGAGGACTGTTCTGTAACTATGTCTGTCAGTAGTATTCCGGAATAGCAAAGAAAGAACCTGAAGGCGCTAGGGCGTAGCGCTAATAATATAAATATTATTAAGTCAGAAAATAGAAGACAATCGCTTGCAAATTGTGCAAACGATTGTCTTTTTTTTATGCTATTTATTCAACTTTTCTTCATCTGCTTTTCAAAAAGTATTCTTATTTTTGCGGACGAAATCTTATAATTCAAACTTAATACATTTTGTTTATGCAGAAATTTTATACGTTGATTTGTACACTGGTATTGCTGCTGAGCATGACCTTCGTGGCTCCAGTTTCAGCACTTGCGGCAGACTATACACCAGAGGTAACGGAAAATGAAATCTCCGTGTTCTTGGAAACAAGTTATGACAATGCCAAGATTTGGGCCTGGAATGACAAGGTTAAACAGTTTACTACTGCTGCTTGGCCTGGAGATGCCATGACCTTGATGGGAACTAAAGATGGCAAGAATGTCTTTAAATGGACTTATACAGGAGGAACAGAAATCCCTACAGGTGTTATCTTTACTCATGATGGTGAGAAACTTGTAGACGGTAACCTGGATTTCAAGAATCATGGTTATTACGTAGAAGGTAATTTCACCAAGACCATTGAGACTGCTCCTGCAGGCAAGGTGAAGGTGTTCTTTGATAATGCAATAGAGAACCTGAAGAATGTATATTGCTATATTTATAACGGAACTGAGGCTTCTGTAGAATGGCCTGGCGTGAAGATGCAGCTCGACGAAGAGACTGAGTATAACGGCAAGAAAGGCTATTATTCTTTGGAGGTTCCTGCTGCTTTCCTTACAGGTTGTTTCGTCATCAATAATGGAGAAGCAGGTTCAACTCTTCAGGGAGAAACGGTTTATGTAAACGGTAAGGTTGTTACAGCCATAGAGAATACTACCATCACAGCTGTGAAGAAGACAACCGATGATGCCTGGTATTCTATCACAGGTGTCCGTATCAAGAAGCCTACTCAGCCAGGACTCTATATTCATAATGGTAAGAAAGTAATCATCAGAAAATAATAGCAGATTATGAAAAAGACAATCAATTATGGTCTTCTGATGTTGGTGATGCTGTTCACCATGGCATCCAACATCTTCGCAGACAACAAATATGGTCTTAAAGACAATATTCAGGATGGTGTCATCCTTCATTGTTTCGACTGGACGTTGGCAGATATCCAGGAAGAAATTCCTAATATCGCCAAGGCAGGTTTTACTGCCGTTCAGACATCTCCTGTTCATGAGAGAGCAGGTAAAGGATCCGTCTGGTATGATGTTTATCGTCCATACGATTTTAAGATAGGTAACGGTCTTGGTACTGAAGCAGACCTGAAGGCCCTCTGTGCTAAGGCTCATGAGTATGGTGTTAAGGTGATTGTGGATGTTGTTGCCAACCATACCGACCATCCTAACGTGGCAGAACGCTTGAAGGACGAGAGTCTTTATCATGAACGATTTGGTGTGGGTAACTGGCACGACCGTCATCAGGTGACATTTGGCATGATTGGAATGTGGGACCTCGATACCAACAATCCTACTGTGCAAGCCATCATCAAACAATACATCCAGGATTTGAAGGCCTGTGGTGTGGATGGTATCCGTTGGGATGCTATCAAGCACATTGGTTTGCCTTCTGAGGGTGACTCTTTTATGCAGAATGTGGTGGATCAGGAGATGTACAACTATGGTGAGATCCTTGACAGTACTGGTGGTGATGATAATGTCCTTTTCCCTGAGTATCAGACCTACATGAGTATTACCGATAATGGTTATGGTAACGGCTTTGCCAATTCCTTCGCTGGTGGTTCTATCAACGAATCTGTTGGCAATTTCAATCAGAGAAAGGCAAAGACAGAAAAGTTGGTTTATTGGGGTGAAAGCCATGATACTTATGCCAACGATGGTGGCGAATCAAAGGAAAAGAGCCAGAATGTTATCGACCGTGCGTATGCTGTTGTTGCAGGTAACAATGGAGCTACCGCTCTCTATTTCTCCCGTCCTGCTCAGAAGGCAAAGAATGATATCAAATTTGGTGATAAGGGAAGCGTTCACTTCAAAGATGCTGAAGTGGCTCAGGTAAACCACATGCACAACGTTTGTGCTGGCGAGCCAAACTATTATGTAAAAGGTAATGGCGTTTGTGCTCAGGTTCGTAAGAGTGGCGCTATTATCGTGTTGGGAAGTGGTTCTGACCGTGACGTGACTGTAGCCAATGGTGCTGGCGACGGCAAGTGGCTCAAGTCTGGTACTTATAAGGATATGGTAGGCGGTGGTGCTTTCACCGTCAATGCTTCTACAATCTCTGGTCATGTTGGCGAGTCAGGTATTGCTGTCATCTATAATGCTGGTCCTATCGTGCTGACTCCTGAGGTTGTTTTCAATCCAGCTGATGGTACAGCCTTCTCTGATGAAACTCTTACTGTGACAGCTACTCCTTTGAATGCCGTTTCTGCCTGGATTCAGGTGAACGGCGGTGAGAAGCAGACTTTTACTGCAGCCAAGCAGTTTACTGTAGGTGCTGATGTTGCCTATGGTAAGAATGTCACTATCACTTGGGGTGCAACTGACAAGGAAGGCAAGACCGAAAGTGGTTCGGTAACTTACAAGAAAGTGAAGGCTTATGTTCCAGAATTGGGCAAGGCTGACGAAATCTCCTGTTTCTTGGAGACATCCAATGCGGCAGCAGCCGTATATGTATGGAATAACAAGGTTAGTCCTGTAATTAAGTATGCTGGTGCATGGAATGATGCTATCAAGAAAAAGTTGCCTCTTGTAGGTAAGAGCGTTTCTGGAAAGAATGTCTTCGAGTGGACTTATGATGGCACCGAGACAACTGCTCCTACTCAAATCATTTTCTTGGATGGTAATGGAAATAAGATAACTGCTGACGTGGAGTTTGTCAACCACGGCTACTATGTTGACGGAACATACAGCACTACTGTGACCAAGGTACATGAAGATGAGATTGCTGATCCAGAGTATGTTTACTTCGATAACGCTTCTAAGTGGGAGAATGTTTATTGCTACTTCTATAATGGTAAAACATCTTCTGCTGCATGGCCAGGAGTCAAGATGACTTTCGATGCATCTGCTTCTCATAATGGTAAGACAGGATGGTATAAGGCAACGATTCCTACAGCATACCTCAATGCTAAGTTCTTCATCAACGATGGTACTGCTGGTACCCCTATCAATGGTGCAAATGCTTCTGCTGAAAAGGTAGTAAACGAAGGTGCTGTAGTGACACCAACTCCAAACCCAAACCCAGAGTCAACTCCAACTCCAGAACCAGAGCCAGAGCCAACTCCAACACCAGAACCAGAGCCAACTCCAACACCAGAGCCTGAGCCAACACCTACCCCTGATCCACAGAATCTGGATGCTCAGTATCAGACCAATCCAAATGGTGCAGGTGTTAAGAAAACCATTACTGTAGATGGTGATATCAGCGATTGGGATGAGAGTATGATTATAGCACAGGGTGCTGCCAATGACGACCCACGTGTATATATGGATGCTGCCATGCACGAGAATCCTGTCGATCTCTATGCACTTTATGGTTGCTATGACGATAATAACCTCTATCTGATGTGGGAGATGACCAACGTTCAAGATGTGGTAGCTCCAGAAGCTGATTTTCCACTCAGTAATGGTCTGCTGTTCAAAAATTACAATATGCCATTCTTTATCGGCATCAACACCAATAATGCCTCTACAAGAATAGGCAATCATTGTAAGACGACAGCGGGTGGTACTCTTTGGGATAGTGGCATTACTTGCGAAAGCCCAGTCAACAAGGTAGTGGTATTCTCAACCAATAACACCAATGGTCCATTCATTTATGGTGGAAGCAGCGCAGGACTGAATGCTTTGGAAGAGGTAGCCTATAAAGAGACAGGTGTTGTTGTGAAGTATGGTATGGGTATTCTCAGCAAAACGATAAAGGGTATTAAAGAATGTTATGGAGAGTCACAGAACCGTCTTGTAGGTGATATGACAAAGGGTACATCTACTTATGTAGATTTCAATACCTTAGGACACAAGTCTTCCCAATACGATTTCCATTACGAAATCTCGATTCCTTTAGCTAAGCTTGGTGTTACAGCTGCCGATGTGGCAAGCAAGGGATTGGGTGTGATGTTAGTAGCTACCTTTGGTACAAGTGGTATGGACTGTCTGCCTTACGACACAAGTATGAGCGACAATGCCGATCAGTCTTATTCAAGAGATCCTTCTACTACAAAAGAGAAGGAAGATGACGACAATATCACCGTTCCTTTCGCTTATATTGGCAAGTCCTTGTAATGTTATATAGATAAGGTATAATAAATAATATAATAGATGAATAGAATTGAGCTCTTAGATGGCAGCGCCATCTAAGAGCTCTTTGTATTTGGCAATAGCATCAGCTATTTCGCTTATTCTGATAAACTCATCTGCGGAATGGGAGCGGGAAGACTCTCCTGGTCCCAACTTGAAGGAAGAAAATGGCATCAGAGCCTGGTCGCTGAGGGTAGGACTGCCGAATGGCTTCATGTCCATGGCTACACATTTCCTGATAAGAGGATGCGCCGGGTCGATGCGGGATGACTTCAGACGGAAACTGTGGGCCTTCACCTCGCTCTTCAGGTGCTGGCAGATAAACTCGTAAACCTCCTCGTTGTCGTAAAACTCGTTGGTGCGGATATCCACAAGTATCGTACACTTATCCGGAATCACATTATGCTGGGTTCCGGCATTCACTACGGTAAGCGTCATCTTGGTAGGTCCCAGGAACTCGCTCACCTTCTCAAACTTATAGTCACGAATCCATCGCATATCATCCAATGCCTCGTAGATAGCGTTTACGCCCTCGTTGCGGGCAGCATGACCGCTCTTACCGTGAGCAATCACATCCAGCACCATCAGTCCTTTTTCGGCAACAGCCGGGTTCATGCCGGTAGGTTCACCTACGATGGCAAGGTCGATATGCGGAAGCAAAGGCAGGGCACGGGTAATGCCATCCTTTCCCGACACCTCTTCTTCGGCGGACGCCAGATAGATAAGATTATACTGCTGAGGCTTTGCGGTCAGCATTCTGAATATCTGGAGGAGCGAACAGAGTCCGCCGCCGCAATCGTTGCTGCCCAAACCGTAAAGTACACCCTCTTCTACATCCGGTGAAAACGGGTTGCGTGTCCATGAAGCCACAGGCTTCACTGTATCGATGTGAGCGTTGAGCAGCAGGGTAGGTCGACTCTCATCGTAATGAGGGTCGATCATCCAGATGTTGTTCGCCTCACGATGAGGTTCGAAACCATATTTGCGGATGGTCTGCTCCATGATGTCGGCAGCCTCCTTCTCGTTTCTGCTTACAGATGGGGTGGCGATGAGCTTTTTCAGCAAATCCACGGCATCGCTTACATATTCTTCTTGTGTCATCATAATCTCCCTTTTTATTGTTTCGAGGGCAAAGATACGAAAAAAAAAGCAGATAAAGTGGAAAAAATATCTTTTTATTTTGTGTTCTTAACAAATTCTATTATCTTTGCATCAGAATATAAATATAAGCTTATGCAGATTAATAGTCATCTTTCGGTACTGGTACATAATCTCGCCAAGAAATGGGGAGAGAAAACTGCTTTAACTTTCAGAAAGTTTGGCAGCGACCAGTGGCAATCGGTTTCATTCAACCTCTTTTCCTTAAGAGTGAAACAAGTGAGCAATGCCCTCCTGAATCTTGGGGCTAAACCTCTTGACAAAATAGCTGTCTTCTCGCAGAACTGTGTGCATTATCTATACACTGACTTCGGTGCATACGGTATCAGAGTTACCTCTGTGCCTTTCTATGCCAACAGCAGCGAGCAGCAGATTCAATATATGATTAATGATGCGCAGATTCGCTTCCTCTTTGTTGGCGAACAGGAGCAGTATGACAAGGCTCACCGTATCTTTGCCCTCTGTCCATCTCTGGAACGTATCATCATCTTCGATTCAAGCGTGCGCATCAGTACACATGACCCTGCAGCCCTCTATTTCAAGGACTTCCTGAAGCTGGGAGAGAATCTTCCTCGTCAGACGGAGGTAGAGGAACTCTACAAGCAGGCAAGTATGGATGACTTGGCTAATATCCTCTATACCAGTGGAACAACTGGAGATAGCAAGGGCGTGATGCTGACCTATAGCCAGTATTATGCTGCTTTGAAGGCAAACGATGAGTGCATTCCTGTTACCGAAAAGGACCGTGTCATCGACTTCCTTCCATTCACCCATATCTTTGAGCGTGGATGGGCATATCTCTGCTTGAGCGAAGGTGCCGAACTCATCATCAATACTTATCCTCATGAAATTCAGGAGAGTATGAGAGAGGTGCATCCTACCTGTATGTGTAGTGTGCCACGTTTCTGGGAGAAGGTGTATATCGCCGTAAAGGCAAAGATGGATGATGCCGGTCCTATCCAGAAGAAACTCTTCTACCATGCCTTGGCGGTAGGAAAGAAACGGAATATAGAATATCTGGCAAACTGCAAGCGCCCTCCTCTGACATTGGAGTTGGAATATCAGATTATCAACAAGACCGTTTTGAGCATGGTTCGCAAGCAGTTGGGCTTGGAAAAACCGAATATCTTCCCTACAGCGGGTGCTTATGTAAGTCCGGAAGTAGAGGAGTTTGTACATGCCATCGGTATCAATATGGTGGTGGGTTATGGTCTGACCGAGAGTCTTGCCACCGTATCTTGCGATCATCTCGACAAGAAACGCAGTCTGGGTTCGGTGGGTCGCCCTATCTCTTGCATTCAGGTAAAGATAGGCGAGGATAATGAGGTGCTCCTCAAGGGTCCTACCATCACTCCGGGATATTATCATCGTGATACCACCAATGCGAAGGCATTCGACAAGGATGGATTCTTCCATACCGGTGAT
>ERZ779855.2379-NODE-2379-length-10562-cov-2.354050_pt1 | contig 10562 bp, 9 predicted proteins | sample MGYA00511370_ERZ779855 | MGnify/ENA primary metagenome ERZ779855 (study PRJEB29588, sample SAMEA1967319) | human gut metagenome | biome: human gut; feature: human-associated habitat; material: faeces | place: Denmark | collected 2008/2010 ...
CCCCCGCCATATCGACAGATAAATACGGAACCGACGGAGATATTGTTAAATTTGTCATTTTAGAAATCGCCGATAAGTAAGCACCGGTAATAATATTACCAAGTTCCATTAACGCTGACATTTCCATTTCTGAAAAAGTATCATCCGCTTGCGGCTTCATGCCAAGCAATTGTTCCACCAAACGATGTGCATCTTCCGAACCAAGCATAAATAACATAGAACCTTCAATGTCTCCCTCTAAGGAAAGCATGATTCCCGCAACCAATGTTTCTTCGCCACCGATCACATTAGCTAATTGTTGGAATGTCAACATTTTTACTTGTGGAACATACATGTCAACTTTTGCATTGATCATTTGCGACAACGCAGTGACCGCATTGCCGGCACCAATGTTGCCAATTTCCGTAAGTACATCAAAATTCATATTATCTAAGCCCTCTGTGTTCGTCATATGCACACCTCGATTCTGTCAGCCCCTTGGTTTATTTTTCTGCTGTGCCTACAATTACGCTAGACATATTTAATAAAGATATTAAATTATCACCATTTTTACCAATGCCGCTCAAATACTGTGCTTTAGCATCGTTCATATCAATCGCAGTATTTTTCTCAATATCATTTTCACTCAGAGTCAAAACCTCTTTTACCTCATCCACAATTAAGCCTACAGCAGACTGCGGTTCTAACTTAATAATAATGATACGTGTCGCATTGGTATATTCGTCCGGTTTCAGGTCAAATTTCAACCGCAAGCTCATCACTGGAATGATCTCACCACGAAGGTTGATCACCCCCTTAAAATACTTCTGCGCCTTTGGTATACGTGTGATCCTTTGATTTCGAACAATATTATCCACATAACTGATATCTATGCCATAATATTCATCATCCAATTTGATCACTATATACTGCTTGCTCTCTCCCACAACGTTTAAGTTCTGAATATCTGCTATCTCTTCCATGATGTACCTCCCCCTATACTAATGCATTTACTTCAAGAATCAATGCAATCTCTCCATTACCAAGAATGGTTGCACCACCTATCATCTTGCTGCAATTAATGTAATTACCGATTGACTTGATAACAATCTCCTGCTGACCGATCAAATTGTCAACGACAAGACCAGCCTGCTTATCGCCCTTGCGGACAATAACAACCGTCAGACTCTCTTCCTCGTTTTCTACCGGTTCAACATCTAAAAGATTATCAAGACGGATCAACGGAATAACATTTCCGCGTAAATTGATCACTTCTTTCGTCTGAACATGTTTGATATCCTCAAGCGGAATATCTTCGATCATTTCAATATTACCAAGCGGAATTGCATATTTTTCTGTGCCAAGCTCAACCATAAGAGCCTGAATGATCGCCAGTGTAAGTGGCAGACGGATAATAAAACTACTTCCCTCACCCAATACGCTCTTACATTCAATATTACCACCAAGACCTTCAATCTTTGTCTTAACGACATCAAGACCAACACCTCGACCGGAAATATCTGTAATTTTTTCAGAGGTTGAAAAACTTGGACGGAACAATAATTCAACGATCTCTTTATCAGACATCAACTCTGCCTGTTCGCTTGTGATCGTTCCTTTATCTAATGCTTTTTGTCGTACCTCATCTACATTTATGCCGGCACCATCATCGCGGACCTCAATAATAACATTATTGCCATCCTGATATGCATCGAGGAAAATGTTGCCGACCTCCGGTTTGCCAAGTGCAATTCTCTCTTCATTCGATTCCAAGCCATGATCTGCTGCATTGCGGATCAAATGCTGCAATGGATCTCCGATCTCATCAATAACGGTACGATCTAACTCTGTTTCCTCACCCGTCATATGAAGTTCCATCTTTTTGTCGAGCTTTTTGCTGAGATCTCGAACCATACGTGGAAAACGATTCAAAACACTTTCAATCGGCACCATACGTACCTTCATAACAGACTCATGCAGATTCGTTGTTACACTTTCTAAATATTCAATCTGCTCATTAAATCCATTATCGTTTCTATGTTCATTCGTTGCACTGCTGGAAACTAATCCATTCTTCGCAATGATCAACTCACTCACCAGATTCATCAAAACATCCAGTTTTTCAATATCCACACGTACCGTACGACCAATCGCCGGTTTTGCCTTAGAAGTTGCTTTCTTTTCCGGTTTCTTCTGTGTCGCTGCTGCAGCCTGCGCTTTTGGTTTGTCCTCGGTTTTCGTCGCTGGCTTTGATTCTTTTCCCGCGGTCTGCACCGACTCCTCGTGTGCTGCTTCCTCAGCCCCTTCTAATTGTACCTTAAACGTTCCAACAACCGCTTCTTTGATCTCCGATACGTTTTCAATTGCTGCTTTTACTTTCTCGGCGGACTCTTTTGTAAAGTACACCAAACTGAAATCATAATCGAACTTTTCATCCTCAATATCCTGTACGTTCGGCTCGGCTTTCATAACCTCGCCAAGCTCTTCCAAACATTTGAATACCAAAAAAGCTCTCGCCGCTTTCAATATACAACTATCCTGCAAGTATACCGTAATTCCTAATATGTTGAGATTTTCTTCTTTTGCTTTTTCAAATGTTGCTTTCTCATAATCGCTAATACGAATGTTTTCGTATTTCGCTTTATTCCCATCACTTGCAGCAGACTTATCATCACTCGGTGCTGCTGTCGGTGTCGGGACCGGCACCTCTCCGGTACCACCTTTGGCTTTATCCGCAATGGAATTTAAGGTGTTGATAATTTCTTCATTATCCTCCGTACCCTCATCGGCTGATTCCAAAATATTAGCCAAATAGCCTTCCAATGCGTCCAGTCCACGGAACAGTACATCAATCAATTCCGGCTGCACTTTCATGTTACCGCTTCTGATCTCCTGAAATACATTTTCCATGTCATGCGTCAAACGCTGCATTCTCTTGTAGCCCATTGTTCCAGCCATTCCTTTCAAAGAATGCGCTGCACGGAAGATCTCATTGATCGTTTCCATGTTATCCGGCTCTGTCTCCAAGATCATCAACTGATCACTAAGCGTTTGCAAATGTTCTTTTGTTTCATCAATAAAAATTTCTAAATACTGGCTTACATCCATTTCATTGCACCCCCACGTGTTTAATGATTGTTTCTGCAATCTGCTGCAGCTCGACAACTTCGTCAACAGCTCCGGCTGTGGCAATCGCTCGTGGCATACCATACACCGTACTGCTCTCTTCATCCTGCGCAATTACATAAATCTGCTTGACTTGTTCCAATTGTAAAATACCGTCTGTCCCATCAGAGCCCATTCCGGTCAAAACCACACAGGTTATCTCATCACAGGAGACGTTCATCAACGACTCATACATAATATCTGCACAGGGTTTTAATGCATTTCTGGCCTCCTCGATCGTAACGGACAAATACTGCTCATGCTTATTTTTCTCCATTACGCGAAACTGAAAACCGCCCTTTGCAATATAAACAGTTCCTTTCCGCAACGGTTCACCATGCTCTGCTTCTTTGACCGTGATCTCACTTAGTTCATTCAAACGTCTTGCAAGCGATCCGGTAAATCCTTCCGGCATATGCTGTACAATGACAACTGACGCATCGAGATTCGACGGCAGTTTTGGAATGACCTGTTGCAATGCTTTCGGTCCCCCTGTGGAACAGGCAAGTGCTACGATCTTATTTGCACCCAGCACCAGCGGTTCTTTGGAATGCTTGGAACGATCTGCTTTCACCTCTCCTGCTACGCCGCCACGCTTTCTCTGCATGACAGGTGCTTTTTGTATGTGAAACAATTTCTTAAACACAGTTTTCTGTGTTTCCGGTTTCGGAACCGACTGCTCCTCTCCGGTATCCAATCCTGCCGTAGATAATCCCGTTGCCACATAAAGCATCCTTATGAACATATTGATAAAGAAAGGACCCTTCGCTTCGGAAAGACTTGTTGGCTTTGTAATAAAGTCAAAAGCACCGAGCTCCAACGCACGAATAGTTTCCGCGCCGCCTTTCTGAGCTAATGTGCTGACAATTAACACCTTCTCACGTTGATGTCTCTCATTCAACACTTTCAAAAAGGCAATGCCATCCATTCGAGGCATATTGATATCTAAAACAATAGCATCAACCTTTGCTCCAGAGTCTAAAATTTCCAGTGCCTCCACACCGTCCTCTGCCAGATATGCTGCATTGAGTTCCTTGTTATCATCTATTATATCAGAGAGTACTCTTCTCATGAGTGCAGAGTCATCTAAAATTAAAATATTTTTCATGACGTATTCCCCTTTTACCGCTGACCATTCCGAAACATACGCGCAAAAAGACCAGATAAACCTTTTGCTGTAAATGCTCCAGGCGTGTTCGCCGGTTGGTTGATAATTTGTCTGGCAATCCGACTGATCGCTTTGCTTGCCGGTGCATTCGGGTAAGCAATCGTAACCGGTTCCTGCCGCATTACGGCATTTTGCAATTTGAAATCATGTGGAACGCTTCCAAGGTATTCCATCTCCATCTGCAAAAATTTACTAGACACCGCACTCAACTTTCGATATAATTCTCTGCCCTCATCTTCTGACTGCGTTCGATTGCTGATCATATGAATCTTCATTTTACCGCCCTCGAACTCTTCCTGTCGCTGCAAAGTTTTCAAAAGAGCATAGGCATCCGTGATCGACGTAGGCTCCGGTGTCACAACGAGAAGCACCTGACTGCTACAGAGCACCAGATCGATCACAGAATCCGAAATACCCGCACCGGTATCAATTAATATCACATCAGCTACCTGATCCAATTCATATACGGAACGAACTAGATTTTGTATCTGATCACGCGATAAATTAGTCATCTCCCGAATACCGGATCCCCCTGAAATAAATCCAATATTTTCCGGGCCTGACGCAATGATGTCACAAACTCCCTTACCATGAAACATCATATCGGCCAGATTGTACTTCGGCCGGATTCCGAGCATGATCTCAATATTCGCAAGACCAAAATCAGCATCTAAAATAACTACTCGCTTACCCATTTTACTGAGAGTAATAGCCAGATTAACAGATATATTAGACTTTCCAACGCCGCCCTTGCCACTTGTAACGGTAATGACTTTGGCTAAATGCTGTCTTCTATTTTGATTTTTTATAATGTTGCGTAAACGCTCAGCTTGATCCATCAGCCATTCCCTCCTAAAAGCTGTTTTGTTATTTTTTGTGCATCCATTTTTCCAATATCATCCGGCACATTTTGTCCCCACGTCGCATAAGACAACTGTGCACCGGTCAACATATGGATGTTAAAAATATTGCCAACGGTATCCGTTTCGTCTAATTTCGTAAAGATCAAATAATATTCTGTGATCTTACGATACACTTCTGATATTTTCTTCAAATCCTTGTATTTTGTAGTTGCACTTAGTACCAGATAAACCTCTTTATCTTCTTCAGGCACTTTATCTAAGATCTTTTTAATATCCTGCACTTGTTCTGCATTTTGATGTGAACGTCCTGCCGTGTCAACAAATACAAGGTCAAACTCTTTTAGTTCATCAATGGTTTTATCCATTTCATCTGCCGAATAAACAACTTCTAATGGTATACCCAAAATATTGGCATAGGTTTTTAGCTGCTCTACTGCGGCAATGCGATACGTATCTGCTGTGATCAGCGCAACCCTGGTTTTTTTTGTGAGTTTTAATGTGGAAGCAATCTTTGCAATTGTCGTTGTCTTACCAACACCCGTCGGACCTACAAAGAAAATGTATTTGGTCTTTGTCGTTTTAACGTCGATCAAATGTGGCTGACCAATTTTTAATATGATCTTTTGATATACCCCCGCTAACACATTATCTAACGTCCATTCTTTTCTGGAACCGCTCTTTACCTCTTTTAGGATCTGATCCACATATTGTTCCTGAACCTCATTTTCAAGCATCTTTTTCTTGATCATCTGAAAATAAGCGTCCATTTTGTCATCTGTTTTATCATTCTGCTTGGTTTCCGTCTCTTTCGCAGTCCCCATCTGCTTTTCCAAAAGATTCTGCAGTTTTGACAACTTTTGTTCAATCATCTTCTGCTCATTGATCACAGACTCGTTAACCCTTTCGTCCGGCTCATCCGGAAGAATTTGATCATTTTGCTGCATTTGTTTCCGTTTTGCTTCCTGCATAGCTGCTTTAGAATCCGGCGCCGTATATTCTGACCGTCTTCGAATTGCCTCCTGCAGTTTACTAAAATCCGGTTTTTCAGCATTCTCTGCTGTATCGTCAATTGCCGCCGTAAGCTCTACATGAGGTTTGCGAAACAACTTAAACAAGCCCTTGGGCGTTGTTTTTTTGACATTCATAATAACAACATCCTTCCCCAGTTCATTTTGCGCCATCTGTGTAGCAAGGTCTTCTGTTTGTGCTATATACTTTTTGATAACCACTATACTGTCACCATCCCTATTGATTGTAATTCTACATTGCTGTCAATTTCATTATAAGATACAACGATCAAATCCTGAAATTGCTCTTCCGTCAGTTTCTTAAAATAAAGCCGAACGATCGGCGATGTAACAATAATTGGATTTTTTCCCAATTCTTCCATTTTTTCCATTTCCTCTCCAACCGACTTTAGGATCGTCTGCGTCTTGTCCGGCTCTAAATTAATATAAGTACCCTGTTCTGTCTGTTTGATAGATCCCATAATTTCCTGCTCAATTTTTGGATCCAATGTAACAACACTGGTCATCTCATTAGGCGGGAAGTATTTATTCGAGATCGCCCGTTTCAGACTTTGTCGGACATATTCCGTCAAAACATCCGTATCTCTAGTGCTTGTCGCATTATCGGCAAGTGTTTCAAAGATCGTCACCAGATCGCGAATTGAAATTCCTTCACGAAGCAGGTTCTGCAATACTTTCTGTATCTCACCAACACTCAGCATTTTAGGTACAAGTTCAGATATCAACGTTGTATTTGCTTCCTGAATGTTATTGATCAAATTCTGCACATCCTGTCTCGTAAGCAACTCATCTAAATGACTGCGGATCACTTCTGTAAGATGTGTTGCAATGATCGATGGCGGATCAACTACCGTATACCCCATAGATTCCGCACGTTCTCGCTGCGATTCCGTGATCCAGATCGCCGGCAGATGGAACGACGGCTCGAATGTTGGAATACCCGTGATTTCCTCTTCCACAAACCCCGGATTCATCGCCATGTAGTGATCAAATAAAATCTCGCCTTCACTGATCGGTACGCCCTTGATCTTGATCACATACTGATTCGGATTAAGTTGGATATTATCTCTCAGACGGATCATCGGAACAACACATCCCAGTTCCAGTGCGACCTGACGACGTATCATAACAACTCGATCCAACAGGTCACCACCTTGGTTCACATCCGCCAGAGGAATGATTCCGTAACCAAATTCCAATTCGATCGGATCTACCTGCAGCAAAGAGACTACATTCTCCGGTCTTCTGATCTCCTCTGCTGTCTCTTCTTCCTCGTCAACCTCTGTCTCAATATTTTGTACTTCCATCGCCGATTCGATAGCTCGACCGGCAGCAATGAACAAGATTGCATAAATAAAGCAGATTAATGTTGGAAGCGGCGTCAATCCAAGTAACGCCATCGTCGCTCCGACTATGTACAATACCTTCGGCGTCGAAAACAACTGTGTGATCAACACATTTCCAAGATCTGACTCCTTTGATACTTTTGTTACCAGCACACCGGTTGACAACGAAATAACCAATGATGGTATCTGACTGACCAAACCGTCTCCGATCGTGAGTATGGAATATTTCTGCAATGCCTCTGTCATTTCTAATCCCTGCGACATAACACCGATAGCAAGACCGCCGACAAAATTGATCACTGTGATTATCAACCCCGCTGTCGCATCACCCTTTACATACTTCGAAGCACCATCCATCGCTCCGAAAAAAGTAGATTCGTCCTGAATCTTTTGACGGCGTTCCTTAGCCTGTTCATCTGTGATCGCACCCGTATTTAAATCGGCATCGATCGCCATCTGTTTACCAGGCATGGCATCCAACGTAAAACGTGCTGTTACTTCCGACACACGCTCAGAACCTTTATTGATCACGATAAACTGTACAATGATCAAGATTAAAAACACAATACCGCCAACAATCAGATTTCCACCACCGACAAACTCGCCGAACGCCTGAACTACGTTACCTGCCTCTCCTTTCAGCAGAATATTTCTCGTCGATCCTACATTCAACGAAATACGAAACAACGTTGTCATCAGCAGCAATGTCGGAAAACTCGACATATTCAACGCCTCTGTCGAAAACAGCGCATTAAACAATATAAACAATGCAATTGCCAGATTTAGCATCATCAAAATATCCAGCAAAAACAATGGTATTGGTATAATCAAAAAGATGATAGGTACCAGGATATATAATCCCAGCATTAAATCAGTCCGTTTCATCATGTATCTCCTTTAATCGTCTTCTGAAAGAAACGTTATCCCGTTTTCCCTTTCAGATTATATACATACGCCAACACTTCCGCCACCATCTGGTATAATTCGGGCGGAATCTCAGCTCCAATCTCAACATTATGATATAGCATTCTCGCTAATGGTTTATTCTCCACGATCTCGATCTGATAATTTGATGCCGTTTCCTTGATCTTCGCCGCCAAATAATCAGCACCTTTGGCAACCACAACCGGTGCCTCGTGTTTCTCCTTGTCATAACGTATCGCCACAGCCAGATGTGTCGGATTCGTAATGACAACATCCGCATTTGGAAGTTCTTGCATCATACGCTGCCTGGATGCCTGCTGCATACGGGATTTCTGTTGGCTTTTTACCTTGGGATCTCCCTCGGACTGCTTATACTCATCCTTAACTTCCTGCTTGGTCATCTTCATATCTTCCTGAAATTTCCATTTCTGATAAACGATATCCACTACCGCGATGACAACAAATAATGCACTGATACGCAATCCAATATTAATGATGATATCTCCCAACAACTCTAAACCCTGAGTCAACGTATAGGAATACATATTCATCACTAATGCCCATTTGTCTTCCAGGTAATTTTTAACAACATAAATTATGACACAAATCTTAGCAATGGATTTAAGCAATTCCATGATCTTGTCTTTTGAAAACAGACGCTTCACACCATTAACCGGATTAAATTTGTCAAACTTAGGCTTTATCGGTTCAAAAGAAACCTTCCATTTAACCTGTACAATGTTTACGGCAAATGCAACAATAAACGTACTCAGCAAAAAAGGAAGGCAGATGATCGTGATCTTTTGGATCAGTTGCTGCAATATAGCACATGCCATCTGCAAATTAAACTCATCCTTAGTGACATCGCTGATCTTCCCAAAAAACAACGAAAAACCATCCTTAAATTGGCTGCCCAAAAATGCCATCAATAGCTTTAACAAAAAGAAAAACACCAGCAACGACACAGCCGTTATGGCATCCATGCTTTTCGCCACTTGACCTTTTTTGCGGGCATCTTCCAGTTTTTTGGGAGTTGCGCTTTCGGTTTTCTCGCCGCCCTCGCCATCTTTGGCAAAAAGCTGCAGATCATACCGTATTCTGCCATGCCTAACCATACATTTCCTCTCCAATATCATCGCTTTGTTCTGATAAAGATACAAAAACACCCTCTTTATACTATACCGTATTTGCAACAAAATAGCAACGCCAACTATTATCGTCTACGCTGCCATCGCCTGCACAAAATATTTTGTGAATGTATGCATTTCATCAAAAAGGAAGTCTGCTGCTCCGGCAAACAACTGCATCGTCAGAAATAGCAACACAAGCCCCACAAACACTTTAAGTTGCATTCCAACGACAAACATATTCATCTGTGGTGCAATCTTTGCCAAAATGCCAAGCACAATATTGATGACAAGCATACAACAAAAAATAGGAAGCACAATTCGAAAACCGATGACAAAATAATTAGTGATAAATGTCACCATGATATGATACAGATCGACCGAAAATTTTGCACCTCCAATTGGTACAAGCTGATAAGAATCCATCATAGCATCAATAATAAAATAATGCATGTCTGATACTAAAAACAAAAGCATAAATATATACATATAAAAATTTGATGTGATCGTTGAATTTACATTTGTTGTCGGGTCCATTTCCTGAACCATCGAGAAGCCAATTTCCATATCCAACATATTACCGGAAAAATTAAAGATATAGAGACACAATCTGGATCCCAGACCAATAATAATACCGGTAATCGCTTCTTTAAGCACTAATCCGGAATATTCTAATATATTTGCATATTCCACAGCCTTGTAATCAACCTCATCACCGTCAACGATAGAAAAAACGCGATAGCAACTTTTACACGTCGCGGGATTTCACTGGAACCAAAAAAAGGAGCAACAAAAACAACGGAAGCCACCCGAATAAATACCAATAAAATATATTCTAAGTATTCAACCGTAAAATTCAATGTTCGTCTCTCCTTATCTGTTCGATGTTATTTGCAGATAAACGATCCATAACCTGACCGTCTTCTTTTATGTCCTCTTCACCGATCACTCACTTAATATAT